>ERZ761603.528-NODE-528-length-31979-cov-41.652017_pt1 | contig 31979 bp, 28 predicted proteins | sample MGYA00511879_ERZ761603 | MGnify/ENA primary metagenome ERZ761603 (study PRJEB28899, sample SAMN02850040) | bioreactor sludge metagenome | biome: EBPR Sludge; feature: EBPR Bioreactor; material: flocular biomat | place: Australia: Thorneside Wastwater Treatment... | reverse complement strand
CCAGGGAGCCAGCCAGCCGTTCGCGCGTAGCGCCGCGCTGCCGCCCGCAACGACGGGATTGGTCGGCTATTCGGGTGATGACGGCGAGCGCCTGCTGCAGGTGGGTGCTTCCCGGCAGTTGGCGACCAACGTAACCGGCAGCGAGCTTTTCATGGACATTCGGGCAGGCAACGGGAGTTTCGCGACGGCAGCAAGCGGTAACGGCGGTCTCGCGAATCAGGGAACCGGGCTGATCGAGGCGGGTTCAGTACTCGATCGGGAGAAGTGGGTCACTGCCTTGGACGGCGGATTCCCCTGGCAGGGAAGCAGCAATCGCGAGTTGCAGATCAGGTTTTCGTCGGTGGCAGGGGTGAGCAGTTATCAGCTCTTCGATGTTTCGACCCCGCCGCCTCCGGCGGCCACCGTATCGCCGCTGGCCGTCAGCCCGGTCCTGCCGTTTACCCCGGGTCAGGCCATTCCGCTGATCACCACCAGTCAGCCGCCTGCGCCTCCCGTGAGTACCGACTTTGGAGCACAGGTGGTGATCAACGGATCACCGGCTGCGGGCGACAGCTTCGCCGTCACACCCAGCGTGAACAAGAGTGTCTTTCAGACCATGCAGGAGATGATCGATCTGCTGCGCACACCTCTCTCTTCGAGTGTGGCGAGGATGGCTTACTCGGGTCAGCTGCAGGCGCACCTGGGCAACGTCGATCAGGCGCTGGTCAATGTTGCTGAAGTGCAGGCCAGTGTCGGAACGCGTCTGCAGACGCTGGAAAACCTGAGCAATAATTCTGCCGCGTTCGATATCCAGTATCAGCAGAGCTTGTCGGATCTTGTCGATCTCGACTACGTGAAAGCGATTTCGGACTTCACCCGGGAGCAGGTGACGCTGGAGGCAGCACAGAAATCCTTTGCCACGATCAGCGGGCTGAGCCTTTTCAAGTACATCTGAGAGAAAGGAATTTCCCATGCGCACGCGTGCCGGCGTGTTGCTCCTGGCCTTGCTCAGCGCTTGCGGCACCGTCGACTGGCGGGCGCCGCCGCGTGCAGAGGGCGAAGGCCATGCACATGTGTTCACGCAGTCGCCGAGTCCGACGGTGAGCCTCGATCCAGTAAAGGCGGTCGCGCTCGCCGGTTCCGTTGGCTATATGGTCAGTGAGTACGGTGGTCCGGCGCAGTACCTTTGGTTTGGCGCCGCCGTGGCGATCGCCGCCTACGTGATCCATGACCCGCTGGCGCCCAACTGGACGATCGAAGAAACGCCCCTCGACGCGAACATCTATCGCCTTTCGATGCGAGCCAAGAGTTTTCGTACGGGCGGCGATGGCGAGTCGGGATTGATTCTCAAGCGGCGTGCATTGCAGTTGCAGCACCAACGGGGTTTTGCCGCCTACCGGATTCTCGATTACTCCGAAGGGGTCGAATCGAGTACCCCGTTTACCCATCGCTATGCTGAGGGCGTGATTCAGCTGGTGGCCACCAACTCCGGCAGGATGCCCTAACGCGGCGCGACGCCGAGAAGCCCGAGCATCGCCTGCAAACCCTGTTCGAACAAATCGAGCAGGGGGGGGGCGAGATGCGACAAACCAAGCACCAGTGTCATGAAACCGAGTGCGATGGTCAGCGGAAAGCCGATCGCCATCAGATTGAGTTGCGGTGCGGCACGACTGAGGACGGCCAAGGCAAGGTTGGTGATCATCAACGCAACGACAATTGGCAGGGCGAGCAGCAGACCGGACGAAAAGATGATGGCACCCGACTCAGCCAGCGTCCACCAGGTATTTGCTGCGAAGTTGCCGGCGCGCACCGGGATGATGCTGAAACTCTGCGTCAGAGTGGCGATCACCATCAGATGGCCGTTGATGGCCATGAAGACAAGCAGGGCCAGCAGACCCAGGAACTCCGAAATGACCGCAGTCTGCCCGGCGCTTTGCGGGTCATAGGAGCTGGCAAAGCTGAGGCCCATCTGCAAACTGATCAGGTTGCCGGCCATGTCCACGGCGCTGAAGACCAGGCGCATGGCGAACCCCATCGCGAAGCCGATCAGGACCTGTTGAGCGAGTAACAACAGGCCCGCTCCTGAGCCGGGCTCGACGGCAGGCATCGGCGGCAGCACGGGAGCGATGCCGAGCGTGATGACCAGGCCGAATACCAGACGGATGCGTACCGGCAGGGCCGGGTTGTTGAATGGCGGGGCGGCGGCGATTAGCGCCAGGACGCGCGCCAAGGGGAAAAAAAACGCCACCACCCAAGCGTTGATCTCGCTGCTCGTCAGGCTGATCATCGGTGGCTCAACCGATGATCTGGGGAATGCTTTCGAACAGGCTGCGCACGTAATCGACCATGATCTGCAACATCCACGGGCCGGCCAGGAGCAGGGTCAGGAAAACACCGACCAGCTTGGGAATGAAGGACAGGGTCTGTTCGTTGATCTGGGTCGCCGCCTGAAAGATGCTGATGATCAGGCCGATCACCAGTGCCGCCAGGAGCAGCGGTGCGGAGAGCAGCAGGGTCATTTCGACTGCCTGCCGGCCGATCTCCATGACGACCCCCGGGGTCATGTCGCGAAGCTCGCGACCAGTGAGCCCAGCAGCAGGTGCCAGCCATCGACCAGGACAAACAGCATCAGCTTGAATGGCAGGGCCACCATCACCGGTGACATCATCATCATGCCCATTGACATCAACACACTGGCGACCACCATGTCGACGATCAGAAAGGGTATGAAGATGACGAAACCGATCTGAAACGCGGTTTTCAGTTCGCTGGTGACGAAGGCAGGAATCAGCAGGCGCAGCGGTATGTCGTCGGCGGACTCGAGCTTGGGGGTCTTGCTCAGGCGTACGAAGAGCGCAATATCGGTTTCGCGAGTCTGTTTGAGCATGAACTGGCGCAGTGGTACGGCTGCGTTCTCGACTGCCTGGATATAACCGATCCGGTCCTCGGCAAGGGGAAGATAGGCATTGGTATGGATCTTGTCGAGTACCGGGGCCATGACGAAGAAAGTCAGGAACAGCGCCAGCCCGACCAGCACCTGATTGGGCGGCGAGGTTTGTGTTCCCAGCGCATGGCGCAACAGTGAGAGAACAATGATGATGCGCGTGAAACTGGTCATCATCAGCAGCGCCGCAGGCAGGAACGAGAGTGCGGTCAGGGTGAGCAGGGTCTGGACCGACAGGGTGTAGGTCTGGCTGCCGCCGGCGCCGGCGGTGCTGGTCACGACCGGCAGTCCTCCGGACTGAGCCCAAGCGGCAAGCGGCGTGAGCAGTGCGAGTAGTGTCACCCAGCGGGTGAGTTTAGCCGTCTTCATTCTTGCGCTCGGAGATCTGCTTCAGCCACTGGGCAAAATGCCGCTGGCCATCGCTACCGGTCCCCAGTTCGCCTTTCGGCAGCGTATGCAGGGTGCGAATCTGGCCCGGCACCAAGCCGACGACGATCCAGCTGTCGGAGATTTCAACCAGCACGATACGCTCCCGCGGGCCAATCATCAGACCACCCACGATGCGCAGTGGACCATTGCTGCCGAACCCACGACCTCCGTTGAGCCGGCGCAGGAGATAGGCAGCGAGCAGGAAAACGGCGATGACCAGTACCAGGCCAAGCACGGTCTGCAGCAGAGTGGCCATGCTGATCGCTGGCACTTCGCTGCCCGCCACCTGCGCCCAGGCGGTGCTCGACAATGACGCAGGCAGCAGGGCGGCGGCATGGCGCGGGCAATTGATCGCTGTGGCGTGTCGATTCAAGGAGGTCGGCCAGAAGTTGATTCCAGTTTTCATCATAAAGCAAGCGCAGCTCAGGTCAAAACCTTGCGCCGCTCGGCCGACCCTGTTCGGCTGCCACGCGGCGCCGTCAATGGCCGATTCGGCGTGCCCGCTCGGAGGGCGTGACGATATCGGTCAGGCGGATACCGAACTTGTCGTTGACTACGACCACTTCACCTTGTGCGATCAGCGTGCCATTGACGAAGACGTTGAGTGGCTCGCCCGCCAGCGCATCGAGTTCGACAACCGAGCCATGCGCCAGCAGCAGCAGGTTCCTGATGGTGATCTTGGTACGTCCGAGCTCGACTGCGATCTGGACGGGAATGTCCAGGATCATGTCGAGTTCGTTCATCAGCGAAGCCTTGTTGCCCGGCTCCTCGAAGTTGGGGAAGATGTTGGCAGCCCGGGCATTGGCCGCCGAAGCCCCTTCAGCCATCGCCTGTTCGGCCATCGCAGCGGCCCAGTCGTCGTCAAGTCCGGCCTCCGCTGCTGCCGAATCACCGAAATCGTCGTTTTCGCTAGCCATTGATTTCTCCCGCAACACTCTCGATGTTCTCTGTCGCCAGGAAGCGTTCGATCTTCAGCGCGTATTGCCCACCCTGTTGGCCATAGGCGCATTCCATCAGGGGCACCTCATCGACCAGAGCAACGACTTTGTCAGGGATGTCGAGCGGGATGATGTCGCCCACCTTCATGGTCAGGATCTGACGCAGACTCACGGTTGTCGTCGCCAGGCGCGCCATGAGCTCCACTTCGGCGTTCTTGAGCTGTTTGCGCAACATGATGATCCAGCGGTGATCGGTTGACAGCTGATCGCTCTGCATCGCGCTGTAGAGCAGGTCGCGAATCGGTTCGATCATCGAATAAGGGAAGCAGATGTGCATGTCCGCACTCGATCCGCCGAACTCCAGGGAGAAGGTGGTTGAGATGACGATTTCCGAGGGCGTGGCGATGTTCGCGAACTGCGAGTTCATTTCGGAGCGGATGTATTCGAAGCTCAGGTCGTACACCGGTTTCCACGATCGGGTGTACTCGGTAAACACGATCCCGAGCAGTCCCTGGATGATCCGCTGTTCGGTTGCCGTGAAATCCCGGCCTTCGACGCGCGTGTGAAAACGGCCGTCGCCGCCAAACATGTTATCGACGACCAGAAAGACCAGGCTCGGGTCGAAGACGAACAGGGCCGTACCGCGCAACGGCTTGGCGGCAACCAGATTGAGGTTGGTCGGCACCACCAGGTTGCGCGTGAACTCGCTGTATTTCTGTACCCGTATCGAGCCGACCGAAATCTCGGCGCTGCGGTGCATGTAATTGAACAGGCCGATGCGCAGATAGCGGGCAAAACGCTCGTTGACCAGCTCGAGCGTCGGCATCCGGCCGCGGACGATACGTTCTTGAGTTCCCAGGTTGTAGGGGTGGGGGCCGTCCGTGGCCTCTTCAACCGGCTCGACCGCGTCTGCTTCGCCGGTGACGCCCTTGAGCAGGGCATCTACCTCATCCTGAGAGAGGAAATCGGCACTCATCCCGACTACTGAATGATGAATGAAGTGAACAACACGTCCTTGATTGGCCAGTCACGCTTTTTCCCTTTGCTGGCCGGGTCGAGCACGCCATTCATTTGCTCCTTGATCTCCTGGGCCAGGGTTTCCTTGCCTTCCTTGGTGATCAATTGCGAAGCCTTCTTGCTCGACAGGAGCAGGGTGATATCGTTGCGCAACTTGGGCGTGTAAAGCTTGATCTGGTCGCCGATCTGTGCCTCGTCGACCTCGACCGAAACCACCAGTTGCAGAAACTGGTCGCCGTTTTCCGGCACCAGATTGACCGTGAATGCGTCCATGGGAACGTAGACCGGGGGGGCGTGCAGATCCGCCTTCTTCTTCTTCGCCGGCTTGACTTTTTCGACCACGGCCTCGTCAGCATCGTCGTCATGCTCGGCATTGCTCTTCAGCAGCAGGAAGGCACCGAGGCCGCCCAAGCCAAGAACCACGACCAGGACCGCAATGATGATCAGAAGCTTCTTGCTGTCCCTGGCGGGTGCGGTGTCGGCGCCATCCGTTGCTGTCTTTGCATCCTTGGCCATTCAGCGTTTCTCTCCCTGGTGATATCGATGCGTGGCGCGCAGGCAGCAGCGCCGTGCGGGCGACGAGCAGGGTCGGCGCCTAGGCGAAGACATCAATCATTGCGCGGCCATTTTGCATGCTGACCGGCTGCCCTGACAGCCCTCCTGCCGGATCGGTGCCAAGTATAGCGTTATCGGTCATCCAGCGGGGGGCGGCCGAGGGATCGCGCTGACCTTGAGCCTGCTGCCCGAGCGATTCACTGCCGACGCTCACCTGTCCCATCTGAATGCCGGAGCCAGCGAACATTTCGCGCAGGCGCGGGGCGGCCATTTCGATGGCGCTGCGGACCTCGACGTTTGCCGAGACAAAATGTGCCTTGGCGCCATCCTGGTCGAGATGCAGAGTGATCTCGAGTGTTCCAAGCTGGGCTGGATTGAGCGTCATTTGTGCAACTTGTTTGCCGTTGCTGGCGAACCAGAGCAGCTTATGACCCAGTTCGCCAGCCCAGGCGGGTTCGCGCAGCGGAGTTTGTAGCTGATGCGCGGCTTCCCTGCTCAGCCCTGCATCGTGGGCGATGTTTGTCGGCGTGGCGGGCAAGGGGTTCAGCTGGCTCGTCGGCAGAGGCAGCTCGACCTCGTTCGTCGGTGTCTGTTCCAGCAGTGTGGGTGGCGGTTCGGCAACGGCAAGATTTGCCGGTTTGACCCCGGCAGTTGCTGCCGTTGGTGGTGGCAGTGTGCGTATCTGGTCGGGCGCCGGGCTGATCAGCCCGGCAGCCAGCGTGCTGCCGGCAGCGGTAGACGTCTTGGGGATCTCTCCGCCGGGTGTTCCAATGCTCTGCTCAGTGGTGGGCGATGGCGCGACGAACGCAGTCAGGGAGGGTGCCTGGCGGGTCGCCATGAGCTCCAGTTCGCCGGTGGTCAGGCTGGTCTCGCCCGATTCCGTCTCGCTCTTGTCTGTTGTTCTATCAACTGGCACGGGATTGGCCATGCCGACCGGCAGGCCGAGCAGGATGCTGGCAAAGTCGGTATCGCTATTCGCCTGGTTGGCAATGCCATTGATCGTTTCGTCGGCAACCGTTGCCCGGCTGGGTGGCGCGATGAACGCCGTAACAATGGCGATGGTCATGGCTGGTCCTTTGTGCGAGTTCCTGTCAATCAACATAGAAGCAAGCCGCGTGCCACCAGATTTCAGGGCGTCTGTTCGTCGTCCTTGATGCGTGCCGCAAACTCGTCCTGCAGCTTTTGCTCCTGTTTCAGGTCGTGGCGGGTTTCCCGCGCGCGGTGCCGCTCGGAAAGCGTGTCGAAGGCTTTCCGGCGGGACCGTTGCTGCTGCCACTCGGCTTGGCCGGCGGCGGTATGCGCGGCCTGTAACGCGACGGTCTGTTGCTGCTGCCGGATGGCTTCATCCAGTCGGCCGAGGAAGTCCTGGTAGTTGCGCCATTCGGGTTGTCCCAGGCCTTCTTGCAGTGCCAGCCGAAAGCGCGCCGAGTACTCATCCCGATACTGCAGCAGCATGGCGAGCTTCCTCTGCGCGCTCTGTTCCGTGGCGATCAGGGTGGCGAGGCGTTGTGTCGCCTGATCGTTGCGACTGCGCATCAGTTCGAGCACTGTCTGCAGTGGGAAGGGCCTGGTCACGATGCCTCAGCCGACCGGTTCCGTAAAGGTGACGGCATTCCAGTTTGCTACCCCGGTCAGGCTGCGGCGCCGAACAGGCCCTGCAGGTGTGCCAGGCTGTCGGCGAAGTCGGCATGCTGTGCCAAGCTCTGCTGCAAGAGACCTTCGAACCGCGGATAGGCGGCGATCGCCTGGTCCAGTTGCGGGTCGGAGCCGACTGCATAGGCGCCGACGCTGATCAGATCACGCGAGCGCTGATAGCGTGAGAAGAGGCTTTTGAATCGTCGAATGTGCTCCAGATGGGGCGGGCTGACGAGGTTGACCATGGCGCGTGAGATCGACTGTTCGATATCGATCGCCGGGTAATGGCCGGCGTCGGCAAGTGTGCGCGACAGAACGATGTGGCCGTCGAGGATTGCCCGGGCAGCATCGGCAATCGGGTCCTGCTGGTCGTCACCCTCGGCCAGCACGGTGTAGAAGCCGGTGATCGACCCTCCACCGTCGCGGCCGTTGCCTGCACGTTCGACGAGTTGTGGCAGACGGGCGAAAACCGAGGGTGGGTAGCCGCGGGTGACCGGTGGTTCGCCGATGGCCAGCGCGATCTCGCGTTGCGCCATGGCATAACGGGTGAGCGAGTCCATGATCAGGAGGACGTGCCGGCCGCGATCACGGAAATATTCGGCGATGCAGGTGGCGTAGGCGGCTCCCTGCAGGCGCATCAGCGGGCTGACATCGGCCGGTGCGGCAACGACGACCGCCCGCCGCAGTCCTTCTTCACCGAGAATCTGGTCGATGAACTCCTTGACCTCACGGCCTCGCTCGCCGATCAAGCCGACGACAATGACGTCCGCCCCGGTGTGGCGGGCCATCATGCCGAGCAGTACGCTCTTGCCGACACCGGAGCCGGCAAACAGCCCCATTCGCTGGCCGCGCCCGACACAGAGGAGGGCATTGATGGCGCGCACGCCGACATCCAGCACTTGCTCGATCGGTGCCCTGGACATCGGGTTGACCGGCCGGCTGTGCAGCGGACGCAGCGACCGGGCATGCACCGGACCGAATCGGTCGAGCGGCCGGCCGGCCCCGTCAAGCACCCGACCAAGCAGCGTGTCACCAACCGGGACCAGCTTGGCGCGGTCGATGGAACGGCGCCGGGCGGGTGGTGGCTGACCGATACGCGGTGGCTGGTTGGGTGTTTCGAGAGCGACCACCCGGGCGCCTGGCGAAAGGCCATAGACGTCTTCGGTGGGCATCAGGAAGAGACGCTCGCCATGGAAACCGACCACCTCGGCCTCGATCGGTGAGCCGCCCAGCGGCATGATCCGGCAAGAGCTGCCGAGCGGCAATTTGAGTCCCGAAGCTTCCATGACCAGTCCGTTGATGCGCGTCAGGTGGCCGCTCGGCAGCAGCGAGCTGGCCTGGCTCGCCGCTTGGCGGCAGCCGTCCAGGAAAGCGCGCCAGGCGGCGAGCTGCGGGTTGCCGGTTTGGTCGGTCATCGAGCCATCGATTTCATGGCTGTGCCTGGAGCCATTCCTGGCTGACGCCAATCGCTTCGATGACGCGTCGCCAGCGCGTTTCCAGTGTCGCGTCCACCTGGCTGGCGCCGAGTTCAATCCGGCAGCCACCTGGGGTCAGTGTGCCGTCGTCGATGATTCGCCAGTTACCATGCGCGAGTTGCTCGCCAAGCTGGTTGCGTACCAGTTCTGCGTCGTCCGGGTGCACGAAGAGCTGTGGCTGACCGTGATGTGGATGAAGGGCGTTTACCGCTTCCCTGATCACCGGCAGGATGAGCTCCGGTTGCAGGCGCAGGCTCTGCCGCAATACCTGATTGGCGATTTCGATGGCCAAGCCGAGCAACTGATCGGCAACACCCTGTTCGATGCTCGCCATCGCCTGTGTCAGGTTGTCCATCAGCTTGGCCATCGCCTGTGCCGCGGCTTGCGCGGCAGCAATGCCTTCGCCATGGCCTGCGGCATAGCCCGCCGCATGGCCTGCCTCCTGCGCCTCGCGGTACACGCGCTCGACGTCCTCGGAGCTTGGCAGGGCGACCGCCGGCGTCTGCGTGGCAAGCAGGGGTCCGGGGGGCGGTTGTTGCGGGTTTGCTTCAGTCACCGGTGGACCGACCGGGGCGGGCGCCGTCGTTCCGTCCGACTGCTTGCCATCGAAGGTGGCGAGCTGCCAGCGCTGGTAGGTGTTCTGTTTCTCGTGGGGAATCCAGTTGTTCATCGCTCTTGGCAGTCTCAGACCATTTCCTCGCCACCGGAACCGCCGAGCACGATCTGGCCCTCGTCGGCGAGGCGGCGCACTATCTTGAGGATCTCCTTCTGCTCCGCCTCCACTTCCGAGAGTCGCACCGGGCCACGGGAATCAAGATCCTCGCGCAGCATTTCCGACGCTCGCTGCGACATGTTTCTGAAGATCTTCTCGCGCAGCGGTTCGGTGGCGCCCTTCATGGCGAGGATGAGCGACTCGGACTGAATCTCACGCAGCAGCAGCTGGATGGCCCGGTCTTCAAGGTCAAGCAGATTCTCGAAGACGAACATTTCGTCGAGAATTTTCTGTGCGAGGTCGGGATCGTATTCCCGGATCGAGTCGAGGACCGCCGTTTCGTTGGCACTCCCCATGAAATTGAGCATTTCGGCTACCGTCCGCACGCCACCCTTCGCCGCCTTTTTCATGTTGGCGGAGCCGGAGAGCAGGCGCAGCATGACGTCGTTCAGTTCCCGCAAGGCTTCCGGCTGGATACCTTCGAGCGTGGCAACGCGCAAGACGACGTCGTTACGCAAACGCTCCGAAAGCTGGTTGAGGATCTCGCTCGCATGATCATGCGCCAGGTGGACCAGAATCGTGGCGATGATCTGCGGATGTTCATTCTTGATCAGGTCGGCGACCGTCGCTGCATCCATCCATTTGAGCCCCTCGATCCCATTCGTGTCGCCGGGTTGCAGGATGCGCGCAATGAGGTTCGACGCCTTGTCGTCACCGAGGGCCTTGGTGAGCACGGAACGGACATAGGCATCGGTATCGACATGTACGGCGGCTGATTCTTCGGCAGTTTTCTGGAACTCGCTCAGGACCTCGTCGACGCGTGCTCGCGGAACGGATTTCAGCGTCGCCATGGCATGACCCAGTTTTTGCACCTCCTTCGGGCCGAGATGTTTGAGCACTTCGGCGGCGTAGTCCTCGCCGAGGGCAATCAGCAGAATGGCGCTCTTCTCGACCCCGTCTTCAGCCGGCATTGGCACCCGTCCATTGTTTGATGATGTTGGCTACGGCTTGCGGGTCCTGCTGCGCGACGGCGCGCACCTCGGCGATCTTTCTGTCAAGTAGCTCCGAGGCCGTTGGCACATGCTCGGCGCCCGCTGCCTCACTCTCCTCCTCGGCCAGCAGGTCGATCTTGCTGCCGATCGTTTTTTCGCTGCTCGGTGGTGGTGGCGGGAGCATTGTCCTGAGCAGTGGCCGCACGACGCCGAGCAGCAGGTAGGCGATGATTGCGGCGATCGCCCCGTACTTGATCAGCTCCTTGGCGAGCGAGAGCGTCTCGGGGTCGCGCCAGGGTGGGATGCCCTCATCCTTTTCGAGCGCCGTGAATGGCGCGTTGGCGACCGAGATGCTGTCCCCCCGCTCCTTGTTGAAACCCATCGCCTCCTTCACCAGATCGCTGATCTGCTTCAATTCGGCATCCGGCAAGGGTTTGCTGACTGTTTTGCCGTCCTTGGCAATTTCTCTGCGCTGGTTGACCACCACCGCCGCCGACAGGCGCTTGACCGTGCCGACCGACTGCCGGACGTGTCGGATGGTCTTGTCGATCTCGTAGTTGATCGTTGAACTCTTGCTGGTATTGAGTGGCTGCCCGACAGTGGCAATCGGCGCCTGTACTCCGGCTGCGTTGATCTGTCCGGGCAGCGGTGCGCCCGCTGGGTTACCGGTGCTCGCCGGAACCGCGGGTTGGGTCAGCGGCGCGGTCGCCGGGAGCGGTGGCTGGTTGCTCAAGGCGCCGGGAACACCCTGCGCGGAAGGACTGGTGCTTGCCGTTTCGTTGGTCTGCTGGCTGCGAATGCTGATTTCCGGTGGCATCGCATTGGGCCGATGGGTTTCGGCAGTTTGTTCGCTCTGTGAGAAGTCGATGTCGGCGGCAATCTGGACGCGTGCATTGCCGGGTCCCACGATGGGTGCCAGGATGTCTTCAACCCGTTTGATTATGCTCGCCTCGATCTCCTGCACGTACTTGACCTGCGTCGGATCCAGGCCAGCATCGAGCAGCTTGCTCTTCATCTGCGATAGCAGTGCGCCGCTCTGGTCGAGCAGGGTGACGCTTGATGCCGCAAGCTGCGGTACGCTGGCCGCCACCAGGTTCTGAATGCCGGCGATCTGGGCAGGGTCGAGCGAGCGTCCAGGGTAGAGATTGAGCAGGACCGAGGCGGAAGGCTTCAGCTCTTCGCGCATGAAGACGCTTGGTTTCGGTATCGCCAGGTGTACGCGCGCCGCCTGGACCGCAGCAATCGACTGGATGGTGCGCGCCAGTTCGCCCTCCAGGCCACGCTGATAGTTGAGCTGTTCGGCAAACTGGCTGATCCCGAACTTCTGGTTCTCCATCAGTTCGAAGCCGACCGCCCCGCCTCTGGGCAATCCCTGTGACGCCAGGCGCAAGCGCACATCGTGGACCCTGGCGGCGGGAACGAGGATGGCACTGCCCGAATCGTTGAACCTGAACGGTACGTTCATCTGTTCGAGCACTGCGATGATCGCGCCGCCGTCGCGTTCGCCGATGTTGGAAAAAAGGATCCGGAACTCGCTTTGCCGGAGGAGGGTCGCTGCCGCGACGACCAGGGCGATGAGCGCCGCAATGGCGACCATCAACACCACCTTCTGCTTGTTGCTCAGGCGCGCCAACGCCTCGCGCACGCGATCAAGGGGGGTGCCCGCAACACCCACGCTGTCAGTGGTCTCGGTTCCGGCTGCCGCCATGCTTCCGATACGGTGAAAAGCCTGTGATCAGGCAGGCAAAAAGCGAAAAAAGGCTGATAATCGCGTTGCTATTGTAGCTGTTTCTTGCCCGGGACTTTCCATTCGATGATGATTGAAGGCGCGCCATTGCCCGGCCCTGACCTCAGGGCGCAGGAACTGCATCGGGCTTTCGACGCCTTCAATCAGGTTTCGCAGGCACTGACCCTCGCCTATGAAGGACTGCAGGTTCGTGTCGAGTCGCTGACCGCCGAGCTGGCGATCGCCAATGGCGAGTTGCGCCGGCAGTACGAGGCGAAGGAGGCGCTGTCCGAGCGACTCACGTTGCTCCTCAATGCCTTGCCAGCCGGGGTCATCGTGCTCGATGGCGAAGCCTGCGTCAGCGTGGCCAATCCGGCGGCCTGCCAACTGTTCGGCCAGACGATCATCGGCGAAAACTGGCCCGAACTGGTGCGCGCCAGACTTGCGGCAACTGATGCGCCGAGCGAGTGGCAGCTGGGTTCCTGCCGTCTGGCGGTCGGGGAGAGTCCGCTCGATTCGGCCGGCGGGCGAATCCTGCTGATTCACGATGTCACCACAGCACACCGCCTCAAGGGAGAGCTGGAGCGCAATCAGCGCATGGTGGCGATGGGTGAGATGGCGGCTTCGCTGGCGCATCAGTTGCGGACTCCTCTGGCGACTGCATTGCTTTACAGTGCCAACCTGTGCCAGTCTGATCTGTCGGTTGCAGCACGCGTACGTTTTGCCGGCAAGGCGATGGATCAGCTCAAGCGCTTGGAGCGGCTGATCCAGGAAGTGCTGCTGTTTGCCCGTGGCCAGAGCATCGGCCGTGATACCGTGTCGGCCGGGCAACTGCTGGCCGATGCTGCACGGATCGTGCAGCCGCTGTTCATTGAGCGCAAGGTCGCCTTCCGGGTTGTCTGCGAGGTTGGTGATGAACCACTCATCGGAAGCCGTAAAGCCCTGGCCGGCGCTTTGGTGAACCTGCTCGAGAACGCACTGCAGGCCTGCACCGCAGGCGGTGAGGTAAGGCTCAGTGCGGAGGTTGCCACCGGACAGATGCTGATCAGCGTGCGCGATACGGGTCCGGGGATCGCTCCGGAGGTGCAGGCGCGTGTCTTCGAACCATTCTTTACGACGCGTGGTCAGGGTACCGGGCTTGGTCTGGCCATTGCGCTCGGCGTCGCTCGCGCCCACGGCGGGAGCATAGACGTGATCACGGTCCTTGGTCAGGGGTCTGAATTCATCATGCGGCTGCCCACCGGAGAAACGGCGGAGCGAGATGACTAGGAGGGTGCAAACAATGGCCGGCGGCTTGCCGATTCTCGTTGTGGAAGACGATGGTGCCCTGCGCGAGGCGGTTTGTGACACGCTCGAACTGGCCGGGCAGTCGGTGTTGTTGGCCAGTGGCGGTGATGAGGCGCTGCAAGTGCTTGCCAGGCAGGCGGTGTCGCTGGTGGTCAGCGACGTGCGCATGCTCCCGATCGATGGCATCACCTTGCTTAAGGAGATTCGCCATCGTCTGCCACAACTACCGGTTGTCCTGATGACCGCTTTTGCCGACGTCGATCGCGCCGTCGAAGCGATGCGGGCAGGCGCCTGCGACTTTCTGCTGAAACCCTTCGAACCACAGGTCTTGCTCGAACATGTGATGCGCTATCGCCTGCCGGAAACGATCGACGAGCAGCGGCTGATCGCTTGCGATCCGGTGACCGGGAATCTCTTTGCCCTCGCCAGGCGGGTGGCCCAGACCGACACCACGGTTTTGCTGACCGGCGAGAGCGGGGTCGGCAAGGAAGTGGTGGCGCGCCATATTCATCAGTACTCGGCGCGTCGCGCGGGGCCGTTCGTGGCGATCAACTGTGCCGCCATTCCCGACAGCCTGCTCGAGGCGACGCTCTTTGGTCATGAAAAGGGCGCCTTCAGCGGTGCGCAGAATGCGCAAGTCGGAAAGTTCGAACAAGCTCAGGGGGGTACCCTGTTGCTCGACGAGATCACCGAGATGCCGCTGGCGTTGCAGGCCAAGCTGTTGCGTGTTCTGCAGGAACGTGAAGTGGAGCGGGTGGGAGGGAAAAAATCGGTTCTGCTCGATATTCGTGTCATTGCCACGTCGAACCGGGATATTGCGGATGCAGTGGCGAGAGGGCTGTTTCGCGAGGACCTGTTCTACCGGCTCAACGTTTTTCCGCTGTTGATTCCGGCCTTGCGGCAACGCCGCCTGGACATCGTGCCACTGGCACGACATTTTCTGGCTACACATGGCGGCCGGTCTGGACGTCCCGGCTTGTGCCTGTCGGCAGCGGCCGAGGCGGCTTTGCTGAACCACTCCTGGCCGGGGAACGTTCGCGAACTCGATAACGTCATCCAGCGAGCGGTGATTCTTGCCCCCGGGATGGTCGTCGCAGTTGATGCCCTGCTCCTGGGGCCGGAACGTCCGCCTGACCTCTGCGCCGGGCCGGGCTTGTCGGGTGCTGTTCCGGCAGGCGGCGGCACGACATTGGTCCGTCCTCGTCAAACTGACGAGATGCGGGAGGTCGAACGGGAACATATCCTGGAAACCCTGGCCGCCGCCGGCGGGTCACGTAAACTGGCAGGACAACGCTTGGGCATGCCGGAGCGGACCTTGCGCCACAAACTGCGACAGTATCGTTTGGAAGGCTTCCTGAAAACCTGAGGCTCTTGTCAGTCGTTCGAGATTAGGCATGTTTTTTGCTGGAAGTTATCGGCAAACGGATGGAGAAAGCCATGGACAGCAAGGGAATTGATCATGTTTTGAGCATCTTGCGTGCCGGTGCGGCCGCGGCTGCCGGTCATGTCGCCGCGTTGCCCGGCGGTCGTCCTGCTGCGGGAGTGGATTTCGCCCAGATATTGGAGAATTCGATCGCCCAGGTCAGCCAGACGCAGCAACAGGCGGAAACCATGGCGGCAAATTTTGCCGCCGGCAACAGCAACGATAATCTGCACGAGGTGATGATCGAACTGCAGAAGGCCAATGTTTCGTTTCAGGAAATGGTTCAGGTACGCAACAAACTGGTTTCCGCTTACCACGATGTGATGAACATGCAGGTTTGAGTCCACTTTGCGTTACCCAGGGCTTGAATTCGCGGCCCGGCGGACTCATAATCCGCAACATGGTCGTAATTCCGGCAGACCGGAAGCGTTCTGGACGCGGGTTCGATTCCCGCCACCTCCACCACTACGGGGGTGCACTGGTTTCGACAGGGTGACAGATGGCGCGCAGGCGACCCGAAAGGCGACGGACGTAATCCGAGCAAATCCATAAACGCCAACGATGAGCGTTTCGCACTGGCCGCTTGAGGCCTGCTGAGGACGTAGCCGTCCAATAAACAGAATGGCTATCGGCGGGGGCCTCGGCCCCCGCCGTCATTTCCGCCTGCAGCGGGTGCGCAACAAGCGGTTTGCCACGGTTCCGGCGGCTCGCTTACGGCTGGTAGCGCAGCCTTGCCTTGTCGAATTCGGCGAGCACCCGCTCACGCAGGTCGTCGGGATCGAGCACCAGGCAGTCGGCGCCGTATCGCATTATGTCCATCAGCAGTTCCCGATCGTCGGCGTAGGGCAGGCTGAGTTCGTAGGATCCGTCGTCGGTGAAGTATCCTTTCTGGGCGGGATGCCAGCGCTCTGCGGCTATCCAGCGCGCACGTTGCGGCGTAAAGCGCAGTCTCGCCCAGCGTAACTGCACGCCGGAGAAGATTCCGTAACCGGTGCCGAGCGATTTGTCGAGTTCCTCGTCCGGGAGGTCGGTGGCCTGCTGGTCGAGAATCTCGGCGTTCTCTATCGCGTCGACCGAGAAGGAGCGCAGGCCATTGCGCCAGTGGCACCAGGCATCCAGGTACCAGTTGTCGCGGTAATGAACCAGCCGTTGCGGAGATATTTGGCGCTTGCTCGTTTCCCCGGTTGCCCGCGCGCGGTAACCGATCAGCAATCGCTTGCGCCGGAGCAATGCCGAACCGACCACCTCGAAGTGCTCGGGATCTGGTTTCCTGGCGCCCACTGTCGCGATCCGGATGCGTCGCACGATCTGGTCAGCGGCGTTGTCTGCACTGCCCAGAAGGCCGCTCAGGCGTGCCTGCAGGGCGTCGATGTGCGGGCCAAGCAGGCCGCTGGTACCAACAAGCCCCGACAGCAGATGTTGCATGGTCAGCAGGGCATGAATCTCTGCGGCAGAGAACCAGAGACCGGGCAGCTCGTATGCCGGTCCGGTCTGCACGGGTGCGCTCGCGAAGCGATAGCCGCCGAGCTTCCGGTCGCAGATGATTGGCGCGTTGAGGCGGTTCCTGAGGTAGCTGAGATCCCTTTTGAGCGTTGCCCACGAGACGCCCAGTCGTTCCTGGAGTTCCCTGCGAGGGACAAAAGCGCGACCAGCAAGCATCTGGTCAATCTGATATAGCCGCTCCAGAGCGCTCATGTAGACTCCAGGTGTACCAAGCGTCTGCGCGCAGCCGACGTGCGGCCCATGCGCTACTGCTCCGGTGCAATCGGCACCGGCCACTCGTCTGCTAGGCCTCGGTCATGGGCAGGCGGGCAAAACGACTATTGCCTACCTTCTCAGCCCAACTTGACTGCTGCTGGTTCCTGGTCGTGCGCGCTCTCGTCGAAACCGGTCAGCTGTGACTCAAGTTCGTCGAACCCCGATGCTGCGTTTGGACTGAGGCGTGACAGACGCCTCATCAGGCGTTGCTGGGCGAAGGTTTGTGACGGGTCGGGTTTGCCCAGCAGGTACTCTGAACCCCGCTTGGTCGTTACTACCATTGAGTTGGCGTCGAGGCTGTAACCGGTAATTGGCGATGTCCGGATGTGCGATGAGGATGGAAAGCGCGGATTGCTGCCATAAACCCGCCCTTCGATGCACACCAAGGCTTCTCCGTCACGGGTGACGAGGTCGAGCATCTTCCAGTTGTTCAGGATATTCATGGCGCTGCCCCACTGTGTGCGAGACGCGAAGTGCCGAAGCAGGTACCCATTATACGCCACAAGCCGAACTTGTGGCGCCTGCCGTACGCTGAAGCAGGGCACCCGCGTCGTCCGTTCTTACGACCAACCGAAAAAGGAGTCATCTTGTTTGTTCTCTCAAGCCCCTGCAATAATCGTTCGAATGACACAGTCCGGGTTTTTCTCCGTGCATCGACCGCCCATCCCGGGAACTACCGGAGCAAGCAGGTTGTGGGCAAAACGAAACGTCGCCGGAGGCGACTGCCGTGTTGCTGAATATCTGCCGAGAACCGCCTCTTGTGGCGGTTACGGCCCTCAAGGTACCTCAAGCAAGAACTTTGCCATGTTTTCTGTGAAAAATTTTTTAAATTAAATTAGTTTGTTATGAATTTGATTTCGGGGTTTGGTCAGACTCGGTGTAAGATTTTCCGACAGGACAAACAGCCGCCCGTGAGTCGCTTTGGGGGGCGCCAGATGTTCACCAGACCCGCGCTAGCGGCGATCAAAGCGGTCCGGCTTAATGCCGCTAGGGCAAGCTCCGCAGCAGGTATTGGCGCTCGTCCGCCGTCAGGGTCTCTCTGCGGGCAAGTTGCTGCGCTAGGACATCGAGAGTTGCCTCGGACGCGCCATGGCCTTTGGCCAGGCGACCTCGGATACGGGCGCGGAGTTGCTCCGGTGTGGCCTGCGGTGCAACGATGGAGAACTCGGCGCCGGCCTGCGCGGCCAGGCGCCGGAAGGTCTGGCGCCGGCCGTGCTCGAGAAAGGCGGCGTCGACCGCCACCGACCAGCCGGCAGAAAGCAATTCCCGCGCCAAGTCTTGCAGCCGCTGGTAGGTGCGTTCGCTGGCTTGCCTGGAGTAGATGCCACCATCCACCGGTGAGCCACTGCTGGCGGTGGCAGCGAGCCCAAACAGTCGCTTGCGCTCGACATCCGAGCGCAAGAGCAGGGTCGTCGCCGTCTGATCGGCCAGCAACAGACGGCGTGCGGCTCGAGTCTTGCCGCAGCCGGCGACGCCGTGGGTGATGATCAGGCGGATGGCCGGTGGCGCCGCCAGGCGCTCGGCGAGGGCCAGGTAGTCGAGCGCCTGACCGGGTTCGGCGGCGGCCTGCCTGGCCCTGATGGCAGCAATCTTGGCGCGCACCAGCGCGCGATAGACCGCGTAGAAACGCAATACCTGCATCGCCGCATAGTCACCGCTGCAGCTCAGCCATTCGTTGAGCAACCAGGCGGCCAGGCCGGGCTGCTGCTGATCGAGCAGGTCGATGTAGGTAAAGGCGATCTCGCTGGCCACGTCGATCCAGCGCAGTTCGTCGCTGAACTCGATGCAATCGAACAGGGTTACCTGACCATCGATCAGGACCAGGTTGCCGAGGTGCAGATCGCCGTGACACTCGCGTACGCGTCCGCCGGCCTTACGGGCGGCGAAACACGGCGTCAGGCGGTCGAATTCGGCGCGCGTCCACTCGGCCAGTCGGGCAAGACGCAGGTGCAGTTCTTCGTCGTTCAGCAGGGCCGGCAGTTCGTCGAAGTTCTCCAGAGCCGGCGCCAGAACTTGCGCGGGCTTACCGAAAATGCTTCCCGAGGGTGCCGTCGCCGCTTCTTGGTGAAAGCCTGCGATCGTTGCGGCAAGGTCCGAGACTACCTGCCGTGGCAATTGGCCGCGCGCCAACAGGCGGTCCAGCCTGCCGCTCTCGGCAAAGCGATGCATCTTGACGGCGTACTCGACAGGGTGGCCGCTGCCGGCGATCTGTGGATCGTCCGGCGGGCCGGTGATGGGTACGACCGCCAGATAGAGTTGCGGTGCAAAGCGCCGGTTGAGCTGCAGTTCCGCCTCGCAGCACTGGCGCCGTTGTTCGAGCGTGCCGTAGTCGAGGAATGGCATGACGATCGGCTTCTTGATCTTGTACACGAAGTCGCCGGCCAGCAGCAGCCACGAGGCGTGCGTTTCGACCAGTTCAACGCGGGTCGCTCGGTCGGGATAGCGTGCCGGGTCAAGCAGAGTCTGGATCAGGGAGGGAAGGGCGAGGTTCATCGCCTCAGTCCGTGTGGAAACGACGCAGCGCTGCCTTGCGCAACTCTTCGAGGGCCCACATGAGCAGGGCACAGCCGAAAGCCAGCAACCAGGTGGCGCCGCTGATCGGCGAAGTTCCGAATAGCCAGTTGCCGGCCGTCGTGTGCAGAATGAACAGGATGACCGCCAGTTCGGCGAGGATGCCGAGTTGCAGGTAGGGATTGCCGCCGAGGCCGTATTCCAGCGACGACCTTCGTGGGTGGCGGCAGAGATAGACGTTGATCACCTGCATCACGACGATGGTTGTCAGGCAGGCCGAGGTTGCCTGGAGGTACAGGGGGTCCATCCGGTCGAGCAACTGACCATAGTGCCAGGCGGCGGCATGGAGGACGAAGAAGAAGGCGGTCATTGCTGCCGCAGCTTCGAGCACACCAAGAAACAGGTAGGCTCGCGCCAGCAGGCCCCACGACAAGAGCCGCTCGCCGCGCGCGCGTGGTGGCCGTTGCATGACCGCCGGATCGGGTTTCTCGGCACCCAGTGCGAGTGCCGGCAGCATGTCGGTGCCGAGGTCGACGGCGAGGATCTGGATGATGGTCAGTGGCAGCGGAATGCGGAACAGGACGAAGGCCAGATAGGGCACCAGTTCCGGAATGTTCGAGCTGAGGATGTAGGTCAGGAACTTCCGGATGTTTTCGAATACCGCGCGCCCTTCCTCGATCGCCGCCACGATGCTGGCGAAGTTGTCGTCGAGCAGGATCAGGTCGGCTGCTGCCTTCGCCACGTCGGTCCCGCCGATTCCCATGGCGATGCCGATGTCGGCGGCCTTCAGGGCCGGTGCGTCATTGACCCCGTCGCCGGTGACCGCGACGATTTCCCCCTTGTTCCGGAGGGCTTCGACGATGCGCATCTTCTGCTCGGCGGCGACGCGGGCGAACAGAATCTCCGGAGCGTCCAGCGCCAGTTGCAGCTGCGTCGGTGACATCAGGCGCAGTTGATCGCCACTGATCACTAGCGGATGGTTGCTCCCGAGCAAGCCGATCTGGCGGCCGATCGCCACTCCGGTGCGCGGGTGGTCTCCGGTGACCATGATGATCCGGATACCGGCGGCGGCACAGCGTGCGATGGCTTCCGGCACTTCGTGGCGTGGTGGATCCTCGAGTCCGATCAGTCCGGCCAGGACCATCTCCTGTTCCTCGGCCGGGCTGGTCTGCTGCTGGTCCATGGCGCGGTGGGCAAAGGCAAGGACACGCAGTCCGGCGCCTGCCATTTCGTCCTGTGCCGCCAGCAGGCGGGTACGGGTGGCCGGGTCGAGTGGTGCCAGGCCGGCGTCGAACTGGATGAAACGGCAGCCGGCGAGCACCGTCTCGAGCGCTCCTTTGCAGTAGAGCATGCGGCCCTCCGGCGTTTCGCAGATCACCGACATGCGTTTGCGATCGGTGTCGAACGCAATTTCGTCTATCCGCCGGAAGCCTGCGAGATCGCCGGCAAATTGGTGGCCGGTCTCGGCCAGCGCGATCTCCATCGGATCGCCATGCAGCGCCTGCCGACCCTGTTCATCGACCTTCTTCAGGTTGTGGCAGAGCGCGGTGTTGACGAACAGTGCACGGTGATCGTTGATGACTTGTGGCCGTCGAGCCAGTTCGGCGTGCGGCATGAACGCGCCGCCGACCCATAGTTGCTGTACCGACATGCGGTTGAGGGTCAGTGTGCCGGTCTTGTCGCTGCAGATCACCGTCGTCGAGCCGAGTGCCTCGACCGCCGGCAGGTGGCGTACCAGCGCGTTGCGCCTGGCCATGCGCTGGGTTGCCATGGCGAGCGACAGGGTGACCGTCGGCAGCAGTCCTTCCGGGACATTGGCGACGATGATGCCGATGGCGAACAGCAGATTCTCCCAGGTCGGCAGGCCCATCGCCTGACCGACGAAGAAGAGCAGCAGTCCCATGCCGGTTGCCAGGCAGGCGACGATGCGTGACAGGCGGGCGATCTCGCGCTGCAGCGGTGAACTGGTTTCGCCGGCGGTTTGCGTCAGGTGGGCGATGCGGCCGAACTCGGTGCGCATGCCGGTCGCGTAGACCACGGCGCGCGCCTGGCCGGAAACGACCGAGGTGCCGGCGAGGACGATGTTTCTTGCCTGCAGCACCGATTCTTCGCTGCTCGGCTCGATGGTGCGTGCCTTGGCCAGCGATTCACCGGTGACCGTGGACAGATTGACGCGCAGGCCGAAGACTTCGGTCAGCCGGCAGTCGGCCGGCACAAAATCTCCTTCTTCGAGCAGGATGATGTCGCCCGGGACCAGTTCACTGACGAGAATGCCGACGATCTCGCCGGAACGCCAGGCCCTGACCTTTTGCGGCAACAACTGGCGCAGTGCCGCCACCGCCCGTTCTGCCTTGTACTCCTGCCAGAATGAGAAGACCCCGTTGATGACGATCACGCCGATGATGGCCATGCCCAGGCGCGCCATTCCCTGGCCCGGGTCGAAGTGCTCGGCGACAAAAGACAGAGCGGCGCCGATCCACAGGATGATCGCGAAGAAGTGGGTGAATTCCCGTGCAAAGCGCAGCAGCAGGTGCTGCTGTTCGACCTCCTCCAGCAGGTTGGGACCGAACTCGCCGAGCCGGCGTTCCGCTTCGGCCCCACTGAGGCCCTTCGCCGTGCTGTTCAGGCTGGCCAGCGCCTGCTCGACAGTCAGAGAATGAATGCGCAAAGGGTGAGCTTCCTGGTTCGGGACGGTCCAGCGCAGTACATTCCTCGTCTGTCGAACAACAAGGGCGGGGCGCGTGGGCGGTTTGGCACGGGGTCGTCCAAGATGACAATCTACACCCTTGGCGGCGACAAATCACTCGCGAGGCGTGTTTCGCCCCGGATTGGCGAGCTGGCATTCTCGATTTGACGTCCCTTTCGCGGACGAGGATACTTGGCCATGTGCCAATGATCCATCCGGCTAGCGAGTTTCCGGCGATGCGAAGAGTGACCCAAAGTCTGCGGCGATCCACCTGGCGCCTGCTTGGCCTTCTGGTCAGCATGCCGGCGGCGGTTGTTCTCTTCGGCATGGTTTTCATGCTGGCCTCAGAATACTTCGAGGACAAGCCGATCGGTTTCTGGGCCAGTCTGGAATGGGCTTCCGAAACGCTGACCACCACCGGCTACGGCGCCTACGCACCGTGGAGCCATCCAGTGATGATTGTCTTCGTCATCCTGACCCAGTTCGTCGGGATGTTCTTTCTGGTGCTCGTCTTCCCTTTCTATGTCATGCCCTACATCGAGGAGCGCTTCGAGGTGCGCCTGCCGCACCTGTTGCCTCCGATGAATGGACGCGTGTTCTTCTATCGCTACGGTCCGGCGATCGAGTCGCTGCTCGACGAGTTTCAGCGGACCCAGACGGCCTTCGTCGTTTTCGAGGAGGACATGGAACTGGCCCGCAATCTGCGCAACCGTGATTACGATGTGGTGTTCGGCAAGCTCGACGAAGAGCCCGGCGTACTGTCGGGCATCCACGCAGCGCGTGCCGTGGTTGCCAATGCCGACGATCACGCCAATGCGATCTGTATCCTGATCGCCCGGGAACAGGGCTTCAATGGTCCGATCTTCGCGCTGGCGGATGATCCGCTGTACCGGCCTCCGATGCTGCAGGTTGGCGCATCTGAAGTGTTTACGCCCTCGCATGTTCTGGCAGCGGCGCTCGCCGCGCGTGCCAGCAAGCGGATCAGCCCGCCGGCCGAGGGCATGCACCTGCTCGGCGGTCTGGTTGGACTGGCCGAGTTCCGGGTCCGGGCCAGCAGTCCACTCGCCGGACGGCGACTCGGTGACCTGCGTCTGCGGGTTCGGCATGGCGTCACGGTGATCGGACAATGGGTTTGCGGTCGTTTCACCACCGCCGGCGGGCCGGATACACGAATCGAAGCCGGCGGCATTCTGGTCGTTGCCGGAGCGCACGCCAATCTGGCGAAGGTGGAGCGTTTGGCCATCCCGATCCGCCGCAGCGGACCGATCATTCTCGCCGGCTACGGTGCGGTTGGCAGGAAGTTCGTCGAGATGCTGAGGGATAGCGGCGAGAGGACCATCGTCATCGATCAGCAAGACCTCCCCGAGGTGGACATCGTTGGCAACGTGCTCGAGCATGAGACCATGGAGCGTGCCAGCGTACGTTCGGCGAGCGCCGTGGTTCTGGCCCTGAGCAACGACAGCGAAGGCGTGTTCGCCACCGCCGTGGTGCGTGATCATGCGCCCGAGGTGCCGCTGATCGTGCGTGCCAATCGGGCCCAGAACATTCCTCGTCTGTACCAGGCCGGGGCCGATTTTGCCCTCTCGGTGGGTCAGGTGGCCGGGCAGATCCTGGCCTATCATCTGCGCGGCGAACAAGCAGTGGCCGTCGAGCATCGCCTCAAGTTCATCCGCGTGGCCGCCGGCGGGCTGGCGTGGGGACATCCGTGGCGTGATCGGGTGCGCGAGCGGACCGGCGCGGCGGTGGTCGCGGTCGAGCGCGGCGAGCGCGTCATCGTCGAGTTCGACAACTCATTTGTGGTGCAGCCGGAAGACACCTTGTTCGTTTGTGGAACGCCCGGCAGTCTGGAAAGTTACCTGCGCGAATTCGAGACGATGCTGGCTGGCTGACGGTCCGCTCGCCTCAACTGCGTCGGTGGCCCGGCCACGCCGGACAGTCCCCGCCGTCAACGCAAGCCCGTCGGGAGCTTCTTCCGCCAGACGGCGACCAGGGTGGCGAGCTTTTCGCGCTGCGACAGGCGCTCGTCGGACAGCGCTTCGAGGAAGTCCGACAAACGCTTCGATCTGACGATGGCGAAGCCGGTGAGCAGGGCCGAGAGCACGAAGACCAGTGCGAAGAAGATGAGCCGGTCGGACAGCGGGTCCTGTGCGGCATCGATCAGGTTCATGCCGAGAAAGCCGGTGCTGATGGTCGCAATCAGGCCGGCTGTCGTCACCACGGTCAGCCGCACCACCGTGTTGGCCTGCCGGCGCAGGCTGTCGCTGTCGAGGTATTGGCTCATGTCCTGGATCTCCTCGCGCAGCTCGTTGTACACCCGCTCGGTGCCAAGATGCTCGCGGGTCATGGAGAACAGTGCCCTCGCCTGTGCCTGGTCCGAGATCTCGTAGAACCAGTAGCGATGGGTGAAGCGCAGGAAGACTTCGAGGATCTCGCGAATGGCTCGCTTGAACCGTTTGACCGATTCGGCGTTGCCGATCTCGAGCCGGTTGAGCGCCGTCACCAGGCAATCGGAGAGCATCAGCAGTGCCGCCTTGTGGAAGTGCGGGATGAGCGAGAGAAGGAAGAACTGATGGCGAAACTGCCCGAGCAGACCATTCTCCAGTCCGGTGAAGTAGGGCTCGCGGGCGCTGCCGACCATGACGAAGGCGTGGCCGCAGGAGAGCAGCCGGGTGCCCGGCTGTTCCGTTTCCGGGTGCCAGTAACGGTCGTAGCAGAAGTGCGCTTCAAAGCCTTCGAGGTGCTGATCGGAATAGGGCAGCGAGCCGCTTTTCCCCGGCCCGCTGACCAGCACCAGGCGGGCGAAATCGCCACGGCTCAGCGTGCGCGGATCATCCATGGCCAGGTAGGCGAGCAGCGGCATGCGGTGATACTCGATCTGCCGGTAACGGACCAGACCATCTGCATCCGAGTGGTGCAGTACCAGGGGCCGCAGCAGAAATTCCCAGTGCGAGGCAATGCAGGGCGCGCGAAAGCGGCTGACGAAGGAGAGATATTTGCTGCGTTTCTCGTAATCCGATGCCGCCAGTACCCTGCCGTCCGGGGCAAGCCATTCGGCCAGCTTCAGGCAGTGGCCGCCGCTGCCATCCTCGTCCCAGTACGGCGGATAAGCACGGCCGAAACGGTAGAGCGTGTCCTGGACCTGCTTCAGCTCCAGGTTGTCGGCGGCGATCTCGACGGCAAGGATGACTACGTCGATGTCGTAGAAGAAATACAGATCGAGGTGGACGATGTCGAAGAGCAGGGGAGTCTTGCTTTCCTTGAAGGTCATGCGCACCTTGGCGACATCCTGACGGCGGAAGATGCGGATCGGTGATTCACCGTAGTGCGGGTTGCCTTCCTCGCTGCCGCCCTCGCCGTACAGGAAGCGTTGCACGTAGGGCAGGAAAGTGACGAACTCGCTGTAATGACGCTCGTGGAATTGCTCGGGGTCGCCGCTGAATTCGTCGGCCAGTTCGCGCCACGGGTTGTCGGCAGTCTCCTGGACCAGCAACTGGTAGTGATGCTGGAGCGTGCAGTCCTCCGGCAGTGGCATCAATTGCAGAGGCCAGAGAAGGATCTGCCGGAAGTGGCACACCCGCTGTTCGCGCTCCTTGGTGGTGACGTTCATCTTCTCCTCCCGGAAGAGTTTGCCGGCTGGGCGGACATTCCGCCGACGTTTCAGCGGCCGATTTCGGCAAGCAGCCTGTTGATCATCCGCTCGGCCTGGTTCAGGTAAGCGTTGCCGAACAGGTTGAGATGATTGAGCACATGGTAGAGGTTGTATAGCGTCTTGCGCTGTTCGAAACCATCGGCCAGCGGCCAGGCTGCACGATAGGCTGCATAGAAGCTGTCGGGAAAACCTCCGAACAGCTCGGTCATTGCCAGATCGGCCTCGCGATCGCCAAAGTAAACTGCCGGATCGAACAGTGCGAGCTGTCCGGACTCGTCGACCGCGGCGTTGCCGTACCAGAGGTCGCCATGCAGCAGGCTGGGCGCCGGCTGATGGTCTACGAACAGCGCGGCGAGTTTTTCGGCCAGGCGCTCGCCGCTGCTGATCAACTGACTGTGCTGGCTGGCTCTTTTTGCCAGTTCAAGTTGTGGTAACAGGCGGCGGCGTGCGAAGAAGAAAGGCCAGGTCCGATGCGGGATGTTGGACTGCGCCGTGCTGCCGATGAAGTTGTCGCGTGGCCAACCGAATTCGGATCCCTGGATGCGGTGCAGCGCGGCCAGCGCCTGCCCCGCTGTAGCCCCCTGGCCGGGCGCACGCAAGGCTTGCAGCGGCAGGTATTCAAGCACCAGATAGGCTTGCCGGCCACTGGTGCCGTATCCGACGACGCGTGGTACGCGCACGGCGGGACATCTGGCCAAGGCACTCAGGCCGTCGGCTTCAGCCGCGAACATTCCGGCCAGCCTGGCGTCATTGAGTTTGACGAAAAAGCGCCGCCGGGCGCTCTCGACCAGCAGGGTGCGCGAGATCGAGCCGCCGCCGATGTCGCTGATCGCGTCGATGCCGATTGGCGAAGAAGCCGTGCCGCCGCTGATCGTCGCGCCCAGCACCTCACAGAGCATAACATCCAGGCCATGCTGGGCAGGATTCATGGTGACCCTTTCGGTCTTGTCGAAGGCTGTCGCCGTCATCCGTGTCAGCGGGCTTGCGGCGTGGCCTGGCGGATGGATCGCGTATCTGCGTGCGTCAGTGCCAGCGAGCAAGTTTACTCGCGTTGACGATTGTGTTGTGATAGCACCAATCCACCAGGAAGAACGCCGTCGCCCTGCGTGTGTGACAAGGGATCGGGTGCAGCGCTGAGCTTGGTGGAATCTCGTCCTCGTCAGAGCACGTACCATCAACCACAGGAGTCAAAGAGTCATGAAAATCCGTCTGCTCGCCATTTCTGCCTTGCTTGCCTTGACCGTTTCCGCCTGCGGCGACGATGCCGCCAAGAAAGCCGAGGCAGCCAAGGCCGAGGCCGCCAAAGTCGCCAAGGAAGCGGCGCAGAAAGCCGAAGAAGCTGCCAAGAAAGCCGAAACTGCGGCCGGTGCAGCGGTTGATGCCACCAAGGAGGTCGGCAAGGAGATGGTCGTCAAGGCTGCTGATGCCACCAAGGAGGCAGCCGATGCCACCAAAGAGGCCGCCGATGCCACCAAAGAGGCCGCCGACAAGGCCAAGGCGGCAGTCGGCAAGTAGCCGTCACCGCCGGCCGTCGAATCACTGCCGACCGCCGGAGGCTATCCGACTGTTTTCCACGGAGCCCGGCGGGTGGCGTGCGAAGGCTATTCGTCCACCGGGCCAAACGGTACGGGTTGCGCTGCCAGGTGGTCGAAAAACAGCCTGTCTGCTCCCAGCATGTGTTTGGTTACCACGTCATAAGCGAGGAACTGGAAGACGTCGCCGACTCCCTGCCTGCCGTTGCGGTACTCTTCTACCAGTTTTCCGGCCTGGCCGACCAGATTTCGATGCAGGCTGGCGTGTTGCGTGGCGGCCGGGAAGCCGGCAGCTTCGATGGCCGCTTCCTCGTCGCGAAAATGTTGCAATATGTCGGTGAACAGGCGATCAACGATTACGTTGACCTGCTCCATGGGACGCTCCGCGAGCATTGCCGAGAGTAGTTCGTTGGCGTCGGCGAAAAGTTGCTGGTGACCGCGATCAATCAGGTCATTGCCGGACTCGTAGGCCGGATGCCAGACGAGGTGTACGAGGCTGCTGGAAGGGTCATCGTCGGCACCGTCAGGACGCCGTGTTTCCGGAGCCACCTGAACCGCATTCCGGCCGCCGGACTTGGCCTGGTAGAGTGCCATGTCGGTGCGCGCAAACCATTCCTCCCAGCTTTCTCCTAGTTGGCATTCGGCGACCCCGATGCTGGTCGTGACGCGTCCCACGGAGGGGAAATTCGTCTCGGCAACTTTCCGGCGCAAGCGTTCGGCAAGCTGTGCGGCGGTTGAACGTCCGCTGCTCGGGCACAGCACGATGAACTCTTCGCCTCCCCAGCGGCACAGCGAATCGACGCTGCGCAACTGTCCCTGAAGCACTTCCGCGAGCCGGCGAAGGACGCAATCACCTACTGCGTGACCGTGTTGATCGTTGATCTGCTTGAAGAAGTCGATGTCCAGGATGAGCAGGCTCAGCGGGTGCCGGTACCTCCTCTGACGCTCCATCTCCTGGTGGAGACTCTCTTCCATGTGCCGCCGGTTCCAGACGCCGGTGAGCTTGTCGGTGCTGGCCACCTGTTCCAGTTCGGCCACCGTCTGTTGCAGTTGTCGGTTGGCTTCCTGCAAACTTGCGAGTTCCTCCTGCGCTGCCACGAAACCCTGCTGCGGGGAAGCCGCTTCCTGGAGCAGGGAGGCAATCGCCTGCAGTTCCCGCTTGGGGCCGAGGATAGGCAGCCTCAGCCACAGGCAGTGGCTGAGCTGGCCAGCGACCGTGAGCTCCATTTCGACTGCCGCCGAGGGCTCTCCGGCAACGATGCGCTGATCGCATTGTTCGAGCAATCGACAGGCGGGTGGTGGAAGGATTTCCTGCTCGGATTTCCCGGCCAGATGTTCGCCGTCCTGGCAGAGCAGCTCTTCCATGACCCGATTGGCCAGTCGATACCGTCCATCCAGTCCCTTGATGGCGAATCCGAGCTTCGCATCGGGTGGCATCAGCAGCGACATCAATCCCGACATCGGGATCATGAAGCATCCGACCGTCCGGTCGCTCTGCTCGGTTTCAGACGCCACGTTGCAGGTCCGTCTGGTCTCTCACGCGGGACTCGGCCGTTGGACGCTGGGCCAGGACGACTCGATTGCGCCCCTGCATCTTGGCGGCATAGAGCGCACGGTCGGCGCGGCTGACCAGATCGGTGGCCGACTCCTCGGCGATGTAGTCGGCGACTCCGATCGAAACCGTGATGTTGCCGATCAGTGCTTCCTTGTCACCGCTGCGTTTGATGCGGCTGGCGGCAACCCTTGCCCGCAGCGCTTCGGCCAGGCCAACCGCCCCGCCCCGCGGCGTTTCCGGCAGGATCACCGCGAACTCTTCGCCGCCGTAGCGTGCAGCGGTGTCCTTGCCCTTGACATTGGCGCGCAGCACTTGGCCGAGGTTGGCCAGCACCCGGTCGCCGAAAACGTGTCCCAGCGAGTCGTTGAGCCGCTTGAAATGGTCCAGGTCGATCATCAGCAGGCAAGGCCCGGGCGTTTCGGGTCTGACGTGCGCCAGACAGGCCGCCAGTGCCAGATCGAAGCCCTTGCGGTTGCTCAGTCCGGTCAGTGCGTCGATCAGTGCTTCCTCGCGGGCGCGCGCCACTTCGAGCCGCAGTTGCTGTGTTTCACGAGCGCTGTCCTCGAGGCGCGCCTGCAAGGTACTGATCGCTTCCTGCATCTGCCGGGTGCCGCGCAGAATGTCCGCCACACCGTTGTTGGCCGGGGGTTCGCTGGTCGCAGCGGGGCGCAGTACTGCCGCTGCCCAGTTTTCAAGCGAACTGCCGAAACGCGATGCCTGGTCGCCCGCCAGTGCTGCCGACTCGGCCACCTGTTCGACCAGATGGCCGACGCTGTCGCCGATGCGCAAGGCGGTGTTGGAGTCGAATTCGGAGACGTACCGGGAGTAAAGCGCGTAAGTGGTTTCATCGTCGAGTCGCGCATTGGTGCTGAGCAGGGCATCGATCTCGCTCTGCAGATTCGGGTTGAGCCCCGCCACGTATTCGTACCACAGCGCATAGCTTGCCGGGTGCAGGCCGGCTTCCTGCTGGGTCATGCGCTTCACGGCAAGGCGCAGATATTCGGCGCTCTGCGCGACACTGTGGCGATACCTCATTGGCGTTGTTCCTCCTGCTTCGTGTTGGTTCTTCGCTGCAGCACATTCCCATACGGCAGTATCTGGTTGACGGGTGCTCGTGCCGGCAGGACGATGTGATCCTGGCGCAGCAGGGGCCCGATGTTTTCGGCGGGCAGCGGACGACTGAACAGATACCCCTGCAGTTTGTCACACTTGGCCCGTCGCAGGTAATCGGCTTGCGCCGGATTTTCCGCTCCTTCGGCAATCACTTCAAGATTGAAGCTACGGTCCATCGTAATGATCGCGGCTGTGATGGCGCCATCAGCGGCGCTGCCGGGCAGGCCTCGGGCCAGTCTCTGGTCGAGCTTCAGCAGGTGATCGGGAAGCATTCGACGTAGGAGCGCGACAGTTTCCGATATACCCGCATCTTGCTCCATCAGGATGCCTGTAGTCAGCTCCAGCTCCAGCTCCAGCTCGAGCTGGTGGGCTCGAATTCCGGTCTGATCGATGATCGTCGCGCCGACATCGAGCAACACCGGTCCGGGGACGAACCCGGCGAGCAATTCGAACGCTTCTTCGCCACCCATTGCTGTGCGCACGGTGAAGTTGAACCGGCTCAGAGTTTCCTATTCCAGCAGGTGCATCACCCGGTCATCATCGACCACCAATGCTTGCGGTGTCTTTGCCTCCCGGGCGGCCCGCTGGCTCACCGGGTACCGAGCGAGCGCAGCGCCCGCCACGGAACGTTCGGCTACTGCCGCACTGCCCGCATGGCACGCTTGAGCAGCGCGGCGAGCAGCACCGCTGCCAGTACCAGGCTGAGCAGCGAGGCCAGCCAGAAGCCGGAAGCGCCCATCGGCTGCGCAGCCTTGAAGGCTAGCCACCAGCCTCCGAGCAGTCCCACTCCCCAGAAACAGGCGATGTGTACCAGCATCGGCGCGAGGGTGATGCGGTAGCCGCGCAAGGCGTGTGCGGCAATCGTCTGTACGGCATCGAACAGTTGATAAAAGGCAACGTAGCCGAGCAGGCCGAGGGCCACCACCTGCACTGCCGGATCGTCGGTGTAAGCGGCGGTGAGCGGCGCCGCGCTCAGCCACAACAACAGGCCGAGCAGTGCCGACAGGCCGCCGGCCAGGAGCAGTCCGGCGCTGATCGAATGTTCGGCACGCGGCCAGTCGCGTGCGCCGGCGGCTTGACCGACCTGAGAGAGGGTGGCGATGCCCAGCGCCAGCGGCAGCATGTAGCAGATGGCAGCCAGATTGGCGACGATGCGGTGGCCGGCAACCGTCGTCGCACCGAGTTGGGCGACGAAGAGCGCCATCAGCGTGAACGAGGAAATCTCGACGAAATGCGAGAAACCCATCGGCAGGCCGAGGCGCAACAACTGGCCCAGCGGCTTGCACCGCGGCAGTTGCCAGGCGGCGAACAGACGGTAGGGTCGCAGCACCGGCGAGCGGCGCAGGTGGGCTGTCGCGGCGAGCAGCGAGAAGCAACTGACTGTCACGTTCGATATCCCGCAGCCGAGCACGCCGAGTGCTTCACCACCCCAGGCGCCGGTTACCAGCAGAGAGGCCAGCAGGCCGTGCAGCAGGGTGTTGCCGAGGCTGATCAGCAGCAGCGGGCGCGGTTGTCCGAGTGCGTTGCAGAAGGCATGGAAGGTCCGGTAGAGCAGAATCGTCGGCATGCCCAGCGCCAGCAGCGCGAGATAGGCGCGGGTCTTGCTCTCGACCAGCGGATCGATGCGCGACAGGGCGAGCAGAGGCGCGGGGTGGAGGAGCAGGAGCATGCCCGGTCCGGCGAGCAGCAGAGCCAGCCATAGTGCCTGTTGCAAGACCGCGGCGATTTCCCGGTCGCGGCCGGCGCCGCGCAGGTGGGCGACGGTCGGCGCAACCGCCTGCAGAATGCCGGCCAGGGCAAAGACCACCGAGATGTAGATGCCGCCGCCGATCGCCACCGCCGCCAGGTCGTCGGTTCCGTAGTGGCCGAGCAGGGCGGTGTCGATGACCATCATGCCCATCGAGCTCAGTTGGGCGAGCAGCATCGGCGTTGCGTGCGCGAGAATCAGGCGGGACTGTTGAGCGAGCATCGTGTAGGGGTATCCGGAAAGACCGCTCAGCCTACCCGATTTACCGTGAAAGCCCATCGCTGAAGTGACGTGACCATGCCTGCCGACAAGCAGC
>ERZ761603.527-NODE-527-length-31992-cov-14.483358_pt1 | contig 31992 bp, 26 predicted proteins | sample MGYA00511879_ERZ761603 | MGnify/ENA primary metagenome ERZ761603 (study PRJEB28899, sample SAMN02850040) | bioreactor sludge metagenome | biome: EBPR Sludge; feature: EBPR Bioreactor; material: flocular biomat | place: Australia: Thorneside Wastwater Treatment... | reverse complement strand
GGGCGGCGTCGACCGCGCCGGGATCGACCCACACGGCGTTGCGCCCCGCCTCGGTCCTCAGGGGCGTGTTCACCGGGACCGTGCCCGCGTAGAACCACGCGATGATCCGGTCATCCGCCAGGAGACGAACCGCCAGTTGCAGCGAGGGCGGATCGATGCCGAGTTCCTCGCGCAGTTCACGGGCGATGCACTCCCGCGGGTGTTCGTCCGTCTCGCGCCGGCCCCCGAAGCACGTGAGCGATCCCGGCGCGTGCGCGGCTTCGGCGGGTCGGCTTTCGAGCAGGAAACGCCCGCCCTCATCGCGCAGCACGGCGCAGCAGTACTCGGGCCAATCGGGGGGCGTCATCGGTTTGATGTCTCGTCAGAGGCGTGCCCTTCGGGGGGGTCCGTCGCGGCGACCTTTGCCAGCGCCCTGTTCGCCATGTGCCCGATGATGAGCACGACCGCGACGGTCACGAAGAGCATCCCCAGCTTGAACTTGAGGGGGATCGCCGCTTTGTACGATTCCTCGTTCAAGGCGCCCTGGATCCCCGCGCCGAGCATCACCGCGAGCGTGGTGCGTGGGATCATGCCCAGCACCGTCCCCACGGCGTACGGCCATCTCGGCACGCGAACGCCCGCGAGGACCAGGTTCGTCAGCGCGAAGGGGGAGTTGGGAGGCAGTCGAATCAGCGTGATGAGGCCTGTCGTCTTCCAGAAACCCGCGCCGCGCCCGCCGACCAGCGCATCGCGCACCGCACGCCACTTCGGTTTCTCGTCGATGATCCGCTCGAAACGGTCGCGGCTCGCCCGCCGTGCGATTTCATAACCGATCAGCGAGCCGCCGAGGAAACCCGCCAACGCCGCCGGTGTTCCGACGAGCATCCCGAACGCCCACCCTCCCAAAATCGCCTGCGCGTATGTCGGGAGAAGCGCAAGACCGGCGAGGAGAGCGAAGCCCGCGGCGTAGACAAAGACCGCACCGGTGCCGTGAGTCTTGAGCCAGACACTGACGATGTCCATCTTCCACAAGAGGGCGATACCCGCCAACGCGGGCATGAACGCCGCCACGATCGCCAGCGGACCCGCCGCTCCCAGGCGACGAAAGAGAGTTGAAAAGGAGTCCTGTTCGGGCGCTGATGAGTCGGGCACAGGGACGAGAGTAGGAATGTCTATCGTGCGGCTCACCACACCTGATGCTGATGTCCGAGTGAACGGCACAGTTCAGCCCCACACCCACCCCCCCAGATTCCAAACAGGGCGGAGTGTTTGTGAGGATGGTGCGGATAAGACGATCTGAGTATTTTGGCGAAAATTATCTCTTTGGGTTGGCATTTCCGGATTTGTGTTGTATGTTGTCTGGAGAACCCCGAGGGACACAGGCAGAGACAGACCGCGACCGGACGCCGACCGCACGGTGCCCGCGCGGTCTGAGCATGCGCTGAGCGATTCGCTCGGGGCTTCATGGTGTTTGTTTCATCTCCGCTCAGGTACGGAGGGGCTGTTTATGCACGCTTCAGGCTGTCGGTACGTTCACACATTTCTCAGTTGGCCGCTCATGGCGGCGGTGGGCGGGTTGCTGTTCGCGGCACCGCTCACACACGCCGATCCGGTCGGGAGGCTGTCTCCCTACGCGCCGCGGCCGACGGAGGCGGAGCCGACGGGCGAGGGCGGGTATTCACCCCGCGTGACGCCCTTCCGTGCCGTGATGCCCAATGAAACGGCCTCGACTGGCCTGTTCATGTACGACTCCGCGCTCAATGTGCAATCGATCAACACGGGCGGCGAGGTATCCATCCTGCGTGGGCCTTCCGGCGGCGATCTTGGCACAAACCGCAACGGATCGGGGAACATCACCGCCACATGGGACGAGGTCGTCGTCGGAACGAACCACTACATCCGCTGCGCCGTGACGACCACCAACGGCGAGGCGTTTATCCCGGCCGGTACAACGATGACCACGCCGCAGGGGGGCACCCAACCCGCCGCCTTCTGGTCCTGGCGCTTCGGCACCGTCGACCCGGTGAACTTCCAGTCGTGGGTCACGCAGGTGCGTCTGACGCGTGCCCAGATTTCGTTCAGCCAGGACCGCGGACAATCGTTTTTCAGCACCTTCAATCACACCAGCACCATCCCCAACCGCAACAACTGGAACCCGTCCTCGGATGATGGCGAACTCCTCGCTTCGGTCGGTGACGGGACCAACTACATCCTGCTCCAGTACACCATCGAAGTCACCCCGACGCCGGGGACACTGGCGCTCTTGTCCGGCGGTTTGTTCACCATGTCGCGCCGCCGCCGCCGCTAGCGGCGCATCCCGATCTTCAGGGCTTGTCTCGCGCGAACAAGTCCAAACGCCGTCGGCTGACCTCAGCCGCGGCGTTTTCTCATTTGGTCCGTTCCGGTTTGCGATCGGGCCATCGGTCGCCGACCCGGATGTTCGACGGGGTGTCATCGGCGGTGGTGCGCTGATGTACCGCCCGGTCGCCCGGTATGATCGGCCTCGACGTATCCCGCGCGTGCGGGCCGACCGATCCCGTCCGACGCTCCGCGATCCCCCGCGGTGCACCCCACCTTCGGCTCTGGCGACGGCGGCGTTGCATCGTGTGGATCGAACACAACCCACGAACATGCTGAGAATCATGACAACGTTACGACTGACTCCCATCGCCCTGATCACCGCGTTTCTCGCGGGCTGTCACCCCCCTTCCCGCACGTCCACCGAGCCGATGCACGCCGAGTTCGTTACGGTGGTCGTCGATGGGGACATCGGCGAGTGGCCAGGAGACTCGTCCGCGTACGCCGATGAGCATTACCTGTATCTGCGTTTTTCGGTGCAGGGCGAGCGGGACACCATCCAGGCATCATCGCGAGGCATCACGCTTCTGGTGGACGCCGATGGCAGCACGTCGACGGGGTACGTCAGCCCCTTCGCCCCGATGAACGAACTCGGCGTGGACCTGCAGTTGGAGTTCTCACCCCTGTCCCCGCGCGGGGGGCGTGCGCGGGGGGTGCGGCTGTCGGCGGTCGATGGTGCCGGGAACACACGGCCGCTGTCGAAAGAAGACTTCGACATTGTCTTTGCTCCGACCTACGCCTCATCGTGGTATGAAGTCCGCATCAACCGCACCCCCGAGAACGCGGGCGGCCTGCCCGAGACCGGTCTGCTTGGTCCAGGACGGATCACCACGCTGGCGACATACACGGATGACACGGGCGCGATCGTGGCGTTTTCCGACCCCATGACTGTGACGACCGATATCGTCTGCCCCGGCGGGCGGCGCACCGCCGCGTTCGCTCCACCCGAGAAGCCGGCCAACGCGGTTCGGGTTCTGTCGTGGAATGTGTTGCGGAGCGCTCCGATGGACAACCCCGGCGCGTTCGCGCGAATCCTGACCGCGCTCGCGCCGGATGTGATCCTGCTTCAGGAGTGGGAGAAGGGCGATGCCGCCGCGGTGCAGGACTGGTTCGACCGCAACATACCCATCGGTCATTCCTGGAGCGTGCGCAAAGCCCCCGGTGATCTGACCAACGGCGGGGGTGTCGCGGTGGTCAGCCGCTTCCCGATGACGGCTGTTCTCGGCGAATCGCTTTTCTCGCAGTACAAGGATGACCGGGGCGCCGATCGCCGCAGCGCCATCCGAAGTGTGGCGGGGAGCATCGAGACGCCGCACGGTCAGATGCTCGCGCTCTCGACCCATCTCAAGAGCGGGGGCGGGAAAGACGGTATCGAGGACCGCCGTCGCATCGCCGAGGCGCGTGCCATCAACACCACGTTCGCCGCGGTGGCGACAGCCACCGGGGCGCCGTTCCGCGTGATCGGGGGTGACATGAACCTGGTCGGGTCGCGCCCGCCCATCGATGTACTCCGCGCCGGCCTTGATACCGACAACTCGGACCTCACGCCCGCCCCGGCGCTTGTTCACGGGGATCACGCCTATTACACCTGGCGCGATGCGGGCACGGCCTTCGCGCCCGGGCGACTGGATTGGATTGTCTACAGCGACGCTTCGGCGAAAGCCGTCAATGCATTCGTCTTCGACGAATCTCGGCTGACGGACGAAGTACGCGCATCGATGGGCCTTCAACGGGGCGACGGCGCCGCCAGCGATCACATGCCCACCGTGGTCGATCTGGTCCGGATCAGATGATCGAGCGGGTTCCATGCCGGGTCGCCGCTCGGGGTTGTCAGACCCGCCGCGGCCGATCCTGACCGCATCCGAACCGTCGCTCGCCGCGAACGTACCTGATCCTGAGAGACATGATCCGCACGGACGCGGCCGCAACCCTGTTCCTTGTGGAGAAGAACGCATGCGCACGCTCGTCGCCATACCGGTCTACAACGAAGCAAAGTATGTACGCGCCGTGCTTCGCCGGGTTCTGGCGATACACAGCGATGTGCTGGTCATCGACGATGGTTCCAATGACGGCACGGCCTCGGCCCTGAACGAGTATCCCATCGACCTCATCCGCCACCGGACCAACCGGGGCTACGGGCGGAGTCTCTCCGACGCCTTTGCCTTCTCGATCCGCGAGAAGTACGACTGGCTCATCACTATGGATTGCGATGAGCAGCACGAGCCGGCCGCGATCCCTCGCTTCATCGATGATGCGGATCGGGGCGGGGCCGATATCATCAGCGGTTCGCGGTACCTGCTCCCGTTCGCGGGGGACGACCGCCCCCCCCCGAACGCCGCGCCATCAACGCCGCGATCACATCGGAGATCAACGCCCGCCTCGCGTCCGGGCTGGGCACGTTGCTGACGGACTCCTTCTGCGGTTTCAAAGCGTACCGCGTTCGGGCATTGCGTCGGTTGCGTCCCACGGTCAACGGGTATGCCTTCCCGATGCAGTTCTGGGTTCAGGCCGCCGCGGCGGGCCTGAAAGTGCGGGAGTTGCCCGTGCGACTGATCTACAACGATCCGATGCGCACCTTCGGCGGCCACCTCGACAACGCCCAGCGGAGGCTGAACCACTACCGCCGGGTGCTTCAACGCGAGATTCGCCGTCGCGCGGATCAACTGCCGATATCGGCCGGACGAGGATTGTGCGATGCCGACTCGGGCTGCTGTCCGAGCGGTGATACCGAGTGCTGCGGATCGTGAAGAATAACGACGCCGGAGAGTTCCTGACCATCAAGCCGGAACCCGCCGCGTGGACGGGGATGATCACCGCACGATGGGAAGTCTCGAAACGCAACCCCGAGGCATTGCGGGTGCGAGATAAACTCGGCCTGCCGACCGATCGGCCTGTTGTCATGAGCGGGCATCAGGCGGTGGTCTGGCACCCGGGCATTCTCGCCAAGCTGGGTGCCGCGAGTTCCGCCGCGGCACGAGTCGCGGGAACGGCCGCGTGGATCACGGTGGATCAGGATGCGGGCGATCCAGGTGTGATGTTCGTGCCGAGTGCAGCCCCAGAACGGTTGAGTCTCCGCATCGCGCCGGCACCCGACGGCGAGGTGCCCACGGGGGCGCAGCCACCGATGAGGCCGGGCGTCGATTCCGCGGCCGCCCTGAGCGCGTGCGATCCCGCGGTCGCCACGCGGGCCTCTCGCATTCTTGCAACGCTCGCGGACCACGCCGGGGCACCCTCCGCCGCGGCCCAGATGCAGGCGTCACTCTCCGATCTGGCCTCGCCGCTGGGGTTGTCGCCCGGGTGGATTCTCGCGTCTTCGTTGTCGGTGTCCGGGTCGTTCGCCGAGCTGGTTGAGGAGATATTCGCCGATGCAGCGGCGTGCGTGCGGTGCTACAACGAAGCCGCACGTGGCGACAGCGGGGCCCGTGTGAACCCGCTCGCGGCCGAGGGGCGCATCGAGGTTCCGCTGTGGCGGATCGCGCCGGGCAGCGCGCGGCGGCGCGTGTACGCCGATGAGCGAGGCTCGATCGACGCGTCTGCCCTCGCGCCGCGCGCGTTGACGATGATGTTGCTGCTGCGCCGGTTCGCGTGCGATCTGTTCATTCACGGCACGGGGGGCGATGCGTACGACCGCGTGACCGAATCATGGATCGGCGCGTGGCGTCCGGGCTGGCGTCTCGCTCCCACATCCATGGTGACCGCGACACGGTACCTGCCCTTCGACCGGCTCGGGCCGGTGCCGACCCCGGGCGAGATCGGGGGCGCTCGCTGGCTGGCCCACGCCGCACGGCACAACCCTTCCCTGCTCGGCGATGCCGCCGCGGCAAACACGAAGAGCCAGTTCATCGCCCGCATCGCACAGGCCCGCGCGCACGGCGCGGACCACCGCGCCTTCTATCGAGACATGCATGAGTTCCTGTCCGTGGTCCGTTCGCGCAACGCGCCGGCCCTCGCCGCGATCGACGAGAAGGCCGCCGCGATGCTCGCCCAGCGCGACCGGGCGGCAGTGGTCTTTGACCGGACCTGGCCCTTCCCGCTCTACCCGGAGTCCGACCTGCGTGCTCTGCTCGACGAAATCGATCAGGCCTTTCCATCGGCGCGTTGAAAGCCGGGAGCCGTCGCCCCCCGCTACGCTCGTGCCGCTGTGGCGACCGCCGGTCCAACCGTGCCGCGCACGCTCGTTCCCGGGGCGCGGGTGTCGCTCGTCCTGCTCATCCTCATCAACCTCATCAACTACATCGACCGGTACATCCTGTCCGCGGTCGAGCTCTTGATCCGCGATGAGTTTTTCGGCGGGAAAGAGACGGGCGAGCACTGGTACTCCAGCCCGAAGTTTCTCATGGGTTCGCTGGCCCCGGCGTTTCTCGTCACGTACATGATCGCCGCGCCGGTCTTTGGCTGGCTGGGGGATCGGCACAACCGCTGGGTCATTATCGGCGCGGGGGTGCTGCTCTGGACGCTCGCCACCGGATGGTGCGGCCTGGCCGGTGGGTTCTGGGTGCTCTTCGCGGCCCGAATTTTCGTCGGCATCGGCGAGGCGGCGTGGGGGCCGATCGCTCCAACGGTCATCTCGGACATGTTCCCCGTGTCGCGCCGCGGGTGGGTCCTGGCGTGCTTTTACCTGGCGCTGCCCGTGGGGAGCGCGCTGGGGGTCATCCTCGGCGGGCAGGTGGCCGCGTGGTTGAGTTGGCACTGGGCCTTCTTCGTGGTTGTGCCGCCGGGGATCGTCCTGGGCCTGTGGGCCTTTACTCGGCGCGACCCGCCCCGCGGGGGGGCCGATCCGGGGGCGACCACCGCGAAACCACCGCTGCGTCAGGCGCTTCGGGTGCTGCTGCGAACGCGCAGTTACGCCATCAACACGCTGGGCATGGCGGCCATGACCTTCGCGATCGGGGGCATGTCCTTCTGGATGCCCACGTACATCCACGAGTACCGCCTGGCGGGAGGCACGGACGAGGCCGGACGGGCCCAGCTCGCCGAGATCACCCGCACTTTCGGCGGGATCACGGTTGTCGCGGGCATCGCGGGAACCCTCATCGGCGGGTACCTGGGCGACCGCCTGCGGGCGAGATTCAACGGTGCGTACTTCTCGTTCTCGGGCATCACCATGCTGGCGGCCTTCCCGATGTTTGTGCTGGTTTTGTACCTGCCTTTCCCCGCGGCCTGGTACGCGATGTTCGGGGCGATTTTCCTCGTGTTTCTGAGCACGGGACCGACCAACACCATCATCGCCAACGTCACACATCCGGCGATGCGGGGCACCGCCTTCGCCGTCAACATCTTCGCCATCCACGCCCTGGGCGACGCCATCAGCCCGCCCATCATCGGGTTGGTCGCCGATCGCTCTGGGAGCATGAACACCGCCTTCGGTCTGGTCGGGGGCGCGATGGTGGTGGCCGGGGTGCTCTGGATGGTGGGGGCCAAACACCTGGAGCCGGACACCGCCGCGGCCCCAGGACGGGTGTAAACGAGACGATGACATCGACTTATCATTCAGCGATGATCCGCGGCCGCTGCTTGTACTTTGCTTTGGGGTGCATCCCCGCGTGCGGTGCGGGATGGGCGCAGGTCGGCGTGCAGTTCTGCAATACGTTCACGCTGGGGACGACCGCGACCGATCAGCACGGAGAGACATTCTCGGTTCAAGGGCTGAGCGCGCTGGCGCTTCTGGGTGAGTCGCCACCGGGTGTGGCGCACTTCATCGCCGCGATGGACAACTCGAATAAGGTGGTCTTCATCGACGTGATGACCGATCGTGACGGGTGCATCACCGCGGCGTCGATCGTGCGGGGGCTGTCGCTCTCGGTCTCGATGGATTACGAGGGGATCGCGTCCTTCGGCGGGCGCCTGATCCTGGCCGAGGAAGGAACCCCGGCGCTGCACGAGTTTGATCCTTCAACGGGTCAACGCCTCGCCGTCTACGCCGCGCCGGGGGTCTTTTCTGCTCGGAGGGCCAACTTCGGCTTTGAGTCCCTCGCCGGAGACGACACGCTCGGTCTGTGGACGGCCAACGAAGAGGCCCTGACGCCCGACGGCCCTGTTTCAAGCCCGACGACCGGCACGGTGGTCCGCCTGCTGCGGTACGCGCCATCCGGCGGCGGGTTTGTGCCCATGGAGCAGTACGCCTACCGCTGCGAGCGGATGCACGGGGCGGCGATCAGCGGCGGGCGCAGCGGTGTGAGCGACATGCTCCTGGTCCCGCGGGCATCGGGCGACCCCGTGCTTCTCGTGCTGGAGCGTTCCTTCGCGCTCAACCTCTCGGGTTTGTTCGAGAATCGTCTGTTCACCGTTTCGTTCTCCGGCGCAACGGACGTGCGAGACGTTCCCGGCCTGATCGGACAGGTCTTCGTGCCCGCGGCCAAAGCCCACACCTGGACGGGCCGGCTCAATGCGAACATGGAAGGTGTTGCGCTCGGGCGTTCGCTGGGGTTCGGGCGGCGCTCGCTGGCGGGCATCGTGGACGACGGCGACCCCATCAGCGTGAACATGCTCGTCGGGTTCTCCCTCTCGTACAGCGCGTGCATCGCGGACTACAACGAGGACGGCGGCGTTGATGGTGAGGATGTATCAGCCTACTTCGCTTCGTGGGAAGCGGGAGATGACGCGGCGGACGCGAACGAGGACGGCGGCCTCGACGGGGCCGATGTGCAGCGGTTCTTCGAGCGTTGGGAATCCGGCGGCTGCGAGTGACGGTCAGACCGGCAGCGAGCGGCGGAGTTGCGCTGCCCGGTCGGCGATGATGTCGGCGGCACGGTCGATCTCGTCGGCGTTGGTGTCTTTTCCGATGCTGAACCGCAGCGATCCGTGGGCGACCTCGGGGGGAACTCCCATCGACAGCAGGACCGGGCTTGGTTCAAGCGAGCCTGAACTGCACGCCGCGCCCGCGGAAGCGCACACACCCCGCTCGCTCAGCGCCAGGAGCAGGGCCTCGGCCTCCAACCGCGGGAAGCCGATGTTGGTCGTGTTCCACAGCCGACGCGTGGATTCGCGCGGGCCGTTCACGACCGTACCGGGCACGCGAGCGAGAATGGCCGATTCAAGCCTGTCGCGCATCGATGCAAGCATCGCGCGGGGCGCTGGATCGGCGAGCCAGGCGCGGGCCTCCTCCGCCGCCGCGCCAAGGGCGAGGATTCCCGGCACGTTTTCAGTCCCGCCGCGGCGGCCCAGTTCCTGGGAGCCGGGAATGACAGGTCTCAGGCGGATACCAGACCGAACCCAGAGCGCCCCCGCACCTTTCAACCCCCCGAACTTGTGCGCCGAGACGCTGAGCAGATCGCACGGCGGACCCGGCGCGTGTCGGTGCGACAGGATGCCCTCATCGCCGCGGGCATCGGTCACGGGTTCCTTGCCGATCCACTGCACGGCGTCGCAGTGGAATGGAACGCCGGCGGCCCGGCACGCGTGGTGGATCGCCTCGACGGGCTGGATCGCGCCCGTCTCGTTGTTCGCCCATTGAATGGAGACCAGCGCGGTGTCGGGCGCGAGCAGCCCGGCCAGGGCCTGGGCGTCTACCACGCCGCTGGCGTCGAGAGGGGCGTAGACGATGCGAGCGGCGGCGATCTTCTCGAGTTCCTCGGCGAGGTCGCGCACCGCGGCGTGCTCGGTGCGCGCGGTGATGATGGCGGGCCGGTCGGCGTCGCGCCGCGTCCCCAGCAATCCACGGATGGCCAGGTGGATGGACTCGGTGCCCCCGGAGGTGAACGTGATCTCGCGCGGGCGCACGCCCAGGAGCGTGGCGAGGCTCTCGCGGGCGAGTTCAATCCCGTGTCGGGCGGCCTGCCCCGGGCGGTGGATGCTCGACGGGTTGTGCCACAGATCGAGCGCGGCCCGCTGAGCCGCGGCGAGCGCGCCGGCGCAGGGGCGGGTCGTGGCGTTGTGGTCGAGATAAATGATCCGCAAGGGTAGCGGAACCGGCGGCGGTTCAGCGCTCCGCGCGGGCCGCGAACCGTTCCATCGCACGCAGCGTCTCGTCCGAGACGTGATGCTCGATCCCCTCCGCGTCTGTGTCGGCGGTGGCGGCGCTGACGCCAAGAGAGCGGAGGAACGCCAGCACGATGCGGTGACGGCGGCGGGCCTCCTCGGCGATCGCCCGCCCGTCCTTCGTGAGGAAGACCGACCGGTAGGGGAGCGCCGTCACCAGCCCGTCCCGCCGCAGCCGCCCGATGGTGCGGACGACCGTGACGTGCGACACCCCCAGCGCCAGGGCGATGTCCGTCACGCGCGCCTCGCCCCGCTGGTCGATCAGGTCGGCGATCGCTTCGGCGTAGTCCTGCGCGGTCTCCGCGGCGTGATCGGCCCGGACCCGGCGGTGCGAGGCCGCGGAGGAGCGTGTCGCGGGGCGAGGGGAGGCGCGGCGTGGCATGCCCGAAAGTATAGCAACCGCATCAAAAAGTAGCAACTACAATAAAATGAAGCCGTTGCTTTAGAATGTAGCATAGAGTACAATAACAAGGATCCATGGCGCTCGCCCGTTCAACGCGGGCCGGGGCTGGGGACCACAGGAGACCAATGGTGACACAACTCGGCTGGAATCTACTGGCGGTCGTGCTGGGGGTGGTTCTCGCGCTCACCGCGGGGTGCGACCGTCGGACGGCAAGCCGCGGCGACGGTCGCATCAATGTCGTCTGCACCACGGGCATGGTGGCCGACCTGGTGACCCGTGTGGGCGGGGATCGGGTGGCGGTGACGTGCCTGATGGGCGAGGGCGTGGACCCGCACCTGTACAAAGCGTCCCCGGGAGATATGCGACTCCTGGAGAACGCCGATCTCATCTTCTACAACGGGCTTCACCTCGAAGGGCGCATGGGCGAGGTGCTGGAAACACTGGGCCGGCGACAAACCGTGGTGGCGGTGGCGGAGGGGATCGACGCGGCGAAACTGCTGGTCGATCACGATCAGGGCGGACAGCCCGACCCTCACATCTGGTTTGATGTCATGCTGTGGATGAAAGCCGCCGAGCGCGTCCGTGGAGCGCTCATCACCCACGACCCCGAGAGCGCAGCGACGTACGAGCGCAACGCCGCTGAATACCTGGCTCGGTTGACCGCCCTTCATGAAGAGGTCGCGCGGGAGGTTGTCTCGATCCCCGCGGAGTCGCGCGTGCTGGTCACGGCCCACGACGCCTTCGGGTACTTCGGGCGGGCCTACGGAATCGAAGTCCGCGCGGTCCAGGGCATGAGCACCGACAGCGAAGCGAGCCTGAAGGACATCAACGACCTGGTGGATCTGCTCTGCGCCCGCCGCATCAAGGCCGTGTTCATCGAGAGCAGTGTCTCGGCGAAGTCCGTCGAGGCACTTGTCGAGGGCTGCCGCGCCCGGGGGCATGAAGTGGTCATCGGCGGAGAACTCTTCAGCGATGCGATGGGCGCACCCGGCACACCCGAGGGAACCTACGAGGGCATGGTGCGGGCCAACGTCTCGCTGATCGTGGGGGCGCTCCGATGATCGAGGGCGATGCGGGCAAGGACGGCGTGGCCGTGGAGGTTCATGATGTCACAGTGGCGTACCACCGCCGCCCTGTGCTGTGGGATGTCGATGTCCTCATCCCGCGGGGACGCCTGGTGGCCGTAGTTGGCCCCAACGGTGCGGGCAAAAGCACACTTCTCAAGGCCATCCTCGGCCTTGTTCCGCTCGCCAGCGGAAGGGTCGAGATCTTCGGGCACAACCTCCGCGGCGCACGCGGCCTGCTGGGCTACGTTCCGCAGCGGGAGAGCGTCGATTGGGACTTCCCGGTCAGCGCCGCCGATGTGGTGCTCATGGGCCGGTACGGCCGGCTGGGGTGGATCCGCCGACCCGGCCCGGAAGACCGTGCCGCGGCGGAGACCGCCCTGCGAAAGGTCGGGATGATCGAGTTCGCCCGCCGGCAGATCAGCCAACTCTCGGGCGGCCAGCAACAGCGGGTGTTTCTCGCTCGGGCGCTGGCGCAGGACGCGGCTCTTTACCTGATGGACGAACCGTTCGCGGGTGTCGATGCCTCCACCGAGCGGGCGATTGTCGATGTGCTCCGAGAGATGCGGGCCGCGGGGAAGACCGTCGTCGCCGTTCACCACGACCTTCAGACCGTGCCGGAGTACTTCGATCATGTCGTGATGCTCAACATGCGACTGGTCGCCGCGGGGCCGGTCGCCGATGTGTTCACCAGGGAGAACCTTCTCAAGACCTACGGAGGCCGTCTGACCATGCTGGAGGCCGCGGCGGAGGCGGTTCGAGCGGGGGCGTGACGATGAACGATCTACTCCGGCTCATCACGCTGCAGGACGCGACCACCCGGACAGTGCTCCTGGGCGCGGGGCTGCTCGGGCTGGCGGCGGGCGTGGTGGGCACATTCGCGGTGCTGCGGCGGCGGGCGCTGGTGGGTGATGCCATGGCCCACGCGGCCCTGCCGGGAGTCTGCCTCGCGTACTTTGTGGTGGGTGAGCGATCGTTCGGGGCGTTTCTGCTCGGCGCTCTGATCGCGGGGCTGCTCGGGGCGTGGTGCATCGTTCTGATCAGGGCGCACACGCGGATCAAGGAAGACGCCGCCATCGGGATCGTGCTGGCGTCGTTCTTCGGGCTTGGCATCGCCCTCTCGCGGATCATCCAGAATCGGCCCTCGGGGAACAGGGCCGGGCTTGATACATTCATCTTCGGCAAGGCCGCGGGAATGACGTCGGCGGATACGAGGCTGATCGGGATCACGGCGGTCACGATCGTCGCCTTGACATACCTCTTGGCGCGTGAGTTCGGTCTGCTCTGTTTCGATCGCGCTTTCAGCGCGTCGATCGGCCGCCGCGTCATACTGCTGGACCTGATCCTGATGACCCTGATCGGCGTGTGTGTGGTCATCGGTCTGCCGGCGGTGGGGGTGGTGATGACCGCGGCCCTCCTCATCATTCCGGCCGCCGCGGCCCGCTTCTGGACCGACCGCCTGTGGGTCATGATCCTGCTCGGCGGACTGTTCGGCTCGCTGAGTGGGCTACTCGGAGTCGGCGTCAGCGCGCTGGCCCCGCGTCTGGCCGCCGGGCCGGTGGTGGTGCTGGTCGCGGCGGGAATCTTCGTCGTGTCTCTCATCACGGCCCCGACGCGGGGCCTCCTTCCGGCGTCGGTCCGGCGGTGGCGGCTCCGCAGACGGATCATTCTGCAGAACCTTCTCCGCGCGATGCACGAGGCCAACGAACGAGGCGAAGTCGAAGTGACCGAGGCCGCGCTCGCCGCCAAACGTGCATGGACGACGGATCAACTCGCCTCGGTCCTCGCGCGGGCTGCGCGGTCCGGCCTGGTCGTTCACGGCCCGATGGGGTGGCGGCTCACACCCCGGGGTGTCGTCGAGGCCGCCGCGGTCGTTCGCACCCACCGTCTGTGGGAGTTGTACCTGATCGAGCACGCCGCCATCGCCCCCGACCATGTGGACCGGGATGCGGACCAACTGGAACACATCCTCCCGCCCGATGTGCTGGCCCGGCTCGAAGAGCAGTTGGCGATGCGAGAACGTCTGCCGCCCAGCCCCCACGCGATCCCCGTGTACGAAGGGTCCGCGGCCCACGGATAACAGAACCATCGGAGATCGTGATGAAACTCTATTTCATCTTCCGGAGCGCTCGATCAAGATGTACGAAATCGGGGGGCGGTCATGCCCACTGAGAGCGAATGGTGGATGCTCCTCATCGCCGTGCTGTGCGCTGTGGCCTGCGCTGTTCCCGGGTGTTTTCTCGTGCTTCGACGTTTGTCCATGCTGGGCGACGCGATTGCTCACGCGATTCTTCCCGGCATCGCCGTGGCCTTTGTCGTGACCGGTACGCGGAGCGTGTTCCCCATGCTGATCGGGGCCGCGGCGGCCGGGCTGCTGACGGCGATCCTGTCGGCCTTCCTCTCGCGCCGGGGGAACGTGCCCGAGGACGCCGCGATGGGGGTTGTTTTTACGTCGCTCTTCGCGCTGGGCGTGTTGCTCATCACCATCGCCGCGCGCAGCGTGGACCTCGACCCCGGGTGCGTGCTCTACGGTCTGATCGAGTTCGCTCCGCTCGACCGCGTCGTGGTGCTGGGGTTCGAGGCCCCGCGGGCGGCGTGGGTGCTGGGCTGCGCCGCGGCGGTGAACGGTGCGCTCGCGTGGGTCTTCTTCAAGGAACTTAAGATCACGAGTTTCGACGGTGCGCTGGCGACGACATTGGGGATCTCCGCGGCGTGGGTTCATTACGGCCTCATGGGCGTCGTTGCGGGAACCACCGTGGTGAGTTTCGAGGCGGTGGGATCGATCCTTGTGGTGGCGATGCTCATCGGCCCGCCCGCCGCGGCGCATCTGTTGACCGATCGACTCTCGGGCATGATCTGGATCGCCTCCGGGCTTGCTGTGGTCTCGGCGGCCGCGGGGTTCATCGGTGCGTTGTGGCTGAACACGTCGGTGGCGGGCATGATGGGTGTGGCGGCGGGAGTGATCTTCGCCCTGGCCGCGGTCCTCGCGCCCCGGCACGGAGCGGGGGCGAAGGCCCTTCGGCGCGGCGCGCTCTCCTTGCGGATCATGAGGGAGGACGTGCTCGGGATGCTCTACCGCGCGGGAGAAGTCCGGCCCGACTCCCCGCTCGCCCGCGAGACGATCGCTCGCGCGATGGGCGGCGGCCTGATCGTGCGGGCGGCGCTGTGGGGGCTGGTGCGGGGCGGGCTTGTCGTCGAGGGCGCCGGCGGGTTGCGCCTCACCCGGCGCGGCGAGGAAGATGCCCGGCGTCTGGTGCGTGGGCACCGTCTGTGGGAAAGTTACCTCGCCCGACACCTGGGCCTGCCGGTGGACCACCTGCACGACCCTTCCGAGCGCATGGAGCATTACATCACGCCCGACATGCGGGCCGGGCTGGACGCTGAAATCAGAGACAACGTGGACCCGATGGGCAAACGGATTCCGAAGGATTGAGCAGCCCGCGGCGGGCACCCTCGCGATGATCCCGCGGACGGCGCGCGAATCATCCCGTGCTACCCTCGCCACTCGCATGAAGCCGCACGTCCAGTTGTACACCGATGGCGCCTGTTCGGGCAATCCAGGCCCCGGGGGCTGGGCCTACATCCTCCGCCATCCGACCAGCGGCAAGGAGAGAGAGGCGAGCGGTGGTGAACGCGAGACGACCAACAACCGCATGGAGTTGAGCGCGGTGATCCACGGTCTGTCCGCGTTGTCTCGCCCGAGCGTGGTGGACCTGTACTCCGACTCGAAGTATGTCCTCGACGGGCTGAACTCATGGATCCACTCGTGGAAAAAAAACGGGTGGCGCACTTCTCAGAAGCAGCCCGTCAAGAACCAGGACCTCTGGCAGGCGCTCGATGCGCTCCGCGCCACGCACGAGATTCGTTTTCACTGGATCAAGGGTCACAACGAACACCCCGAGAATGAACGGTGCGATCAACTCGCCGTGGCGGCCCGTGATGCGGCGGCCCGCGGGTGAGGATCAGCGGCCCATGAAGGTCGCGGCCTCGACCAGAACGCCGTCGGAGAGACAGGCGCGGGCCGCGGCGGCGTATTTCGCTTCATCGTGGCCGAGCTCGCCCACGATCTCGGCGGTCTCCGGGTCGGCGTGACTCAGGTCCATGCAGGCGATCAGCGCCTCGGCCTCGGATACCGTGTGCGGCAGCGCCTCCACCGGGCCGGAAACAGACACGACCAGCAGGCGGTCGGGAGAAACAAAGCCCGCGGCCTCGATGCCGAGGCGCAAGAGGTCGGCTCGGCTGATGGAGCCGGTGGGGCCCAGGGCCAGAGACTGGACCACCGCCTGACGGTCGCCGCAATCGGTGTCCATGTCGCGCGAGATGGCGAACACGACCGAGGCGATCTCACTCATGTGAGTTAAACAGGCGTACTCCGAATGCTCATCAACCGACGCGGTTCGGTGAGCGATTTCAACCGTTCGCGGGGTCGTGATCCCTGCCCCGTCCGCCGGCGGTGCCGGCTGAGGGTCGGGCTTGATGGCGATGATGCGAGGTTTGGATGGAACAGGTGCGGGGGTGGTGGCGTGCCACGCGATGCCGACGGCCAGACCGAAGCACGCCGCGGCGGCGAGGTAGCCGAACAGGCGCGAAGAACCAAGACCCGCCGCGCGCGGGGCGACGATCGGCGCACGACCCGAGGTCCCCGGGAAAGGAATCGGTGTGGGTGCGGCGGCTTCTTCCTCGGCGCTGCGCTCGAGGGCTTCGACTTCCTGGGCCATCCGCACGAGGTGTTGGAGTTGTTCGTTGGTCACGACATCCTGCCTTGGACCCGCCATCACGCGGGGTGTGGAGTTATTCACGCGGGGTTCACGGGCGCTCGGGAGAACTCGGTCGGTGCCCGCGCTGCGCCAGGAAACGGCGGATTTTCTCGAACGCGGCCTGTTTTCGGGCGTTGAGCGTGCTCGCGGCGATGCGCAGTTGCTTGGCGAGATCGCGGTCGCTGGCCCCGGAGGCCGATGCACGAACAAGACCCCGCTCCTCCTCGGTCAGGACGGGGTTGTCGTCGTGGTCCTTCAAGCAGGTACGCACAGCGTCAATCAGTTCCGCCGCGGCGCCCACGGAAGCCGGATCATCCGACGATGCGCCCGCCCGCTCGAAGGCATCGGGCGCCAACACCTCGGACCGTCCGGCGCTGCGGAGGTGTTGAAGGTAGAGTTTGTACCCGACCGCATATACGAACGTGGTGATGGCGGATTTGGCCGGGTCGTATCGCCCTTTCTGCAGGGCTTCCCACGTCGCCAACCAGGTCCGCTGGCTCAAATCGTCGGCGAGTTCCGAGCGCCGATTCACGCGCTCCATGAAGAGCCGCTGCAGACCGGGCGAGAGGCGTCGGTGGATGGCTTCAAAGGCCCGCCGATCACCCCTGGCCGCCGCGGCGGCGAGCGCAACGAGCGTGTCAGGCTCCCGTGGGGGCGCTTGGATGGGTGGCCGCGGTTCCGGCATGATGATGGGCGACTGTACCATCGGCGGGTCCGGCAAATCCTGCATGGGGCGCGGCGCTACTGCGGGTTGGCCGCCGCGCCCCGGGAGTGATTGCCCCCGATACTTCGAGCGTTCGGCGAAAATCTATCACAATTCCTTGTGGCCCATCGTCAGGCGCCATCGTCGGGGATGCCGATATCCTCGTTCCACAGTTCAGGCCGGGCTGCGATGAAATCGCGCATGAGTTCGATGCAGCGTGCATCGTTCATCAGCACCACCTCGATGCCCGCGGCGTCCATCCAGTCTTCCCGACCCATGAACGTCGTGTGCTCGCCGATCACCACCCGCCGAAGGCGGTGAAGCACCGCCGTGCCGCTGCACATGGCGCAGGGGCTGAGGGTGCTGGCCAGGGTCAGCGTGTGCCAGTCGCGCCGTCGGCCGGCGTTGCGAAGGCAGACGGTCTCGGCGTGGGCGGTGGTGTCGCCGGTCTGCACGCGGAGGTTGTGCCCCAGGGAGAGGATGACGCCGCGGGGATCGCACAATGCGCTGCCGATGGGGATGCCCCCTTCGCTCAGCGATTTACGGGCCTGCTGGTAGGCGGCGTCGAGGGCGAGGCGGTCGATCTCGGCCTGGGTCATGGGGGATGATAGGGAAAACCCGAGTCTCGAACTCGGCCGCGGCGGGCCGGAAGGCGTTGCCGGGATCAAAGCCGCACGGAAGTCCGGATCGGGGCGCATCGCGACGGCCCACCTACACTTCGCCCCCCATGCCTTTCACGATCAAACCCGATGATGCCCTGACCGTCGATGCCGACACCGTCGGTTATCTGAAGGACCACGTCGACACCGGCGACCGCTGGGTCCTGAACTTCGGGCCGCAGCACCCCGCGACGCACACGACGCTGCGCCTCGTGCTCGAACTCGACGGTGAGCGCATCGCCCGCGTGACGCCGCACATCGGCTATCTGCACAGCGGCTTCGAGAAACTGGCCGAGGCGCTGGATTACAACCAGTACGTCACCATCGTCAGCCGGATGGACTACCTCAGCCCGATCGCCAACGACATCGCCTGGCACGGCGCGGTGGAACGGCTCTTCGACATCGACATCACGCCCCGGTGCAAGGTCCTGCGGACCATCATGGCCGAGGTGGCCCGGATCCAGAACCACCTGCTCTGCGTCGGGGCCGCCGGGCTTGATCTCAACGCCTTTACCGGGTTCATTTATGCCTTCAACGTGCGTGAGAAGATCTACGATCTCATGGACTATGTCAGCGGGCAGCGATTCCACCCCGACTGGACCCGCGTCGGCGGGCTGATGCAGGACCTGCCCGATGAAGAGACCTTCAAGCGGATGGTCAAGGCCCTGATCCATCAGGAAGTCCCTCAGGCGGTCAAGGACCTCGAATCACTCCTCAACCGCAACCGCATCTTCATGGACCGCACGCAGGGGATCGGCGTCCTCAGCCATGACGACGCCGTCGCCTGGTCCACCACCGGGCCGATGGCCCGCGCCAGCGGCGTGAAGCGCGACATCCGCAAGGACTTCCCGTACCTCTGCTACGCCGACAACTGGGACGGCATGGGCGCCCCGGCCGTGAAGTTCCAGGTGCCCATCACGACGCAGGGCGATGCCTATTGCCGGTACCTGGTGCGCGTCGAGGAGATCAAGCAAAGCCTGTTCATCATCGAGCAGTTGATCGACAGGATCCCCGCCGGGCCGATCGACACCTTCGCCGACAGCAAGGTCGTCAAGCCTCCGAAGAAGGACGTGTACGGCTCGATCGAGGGGCTGATCCAGCATTTCGAGATCATCATGTCCAACCGCGGGTGGAAGCCCCCGGTGGCCGAGTGTTACGACTGCCAGGAGTCGGCCAACGGAGAACTCGGGTACTTCATCGTCAGCGACGGCGGCCCGCGCCCCTGGCGCGTCAAGGTGCGCCCGCCCTGTTTCATCAACTACCAACTCATGGCCAAACTCACCGAGGGGCACATGCTCGCCGATGTCCCGGCGGTCATCGGCTCCATCAATGTCGTCGCCGCCGAGCTGGATCGGTAGCGAGACGCCGTGCCGTGACATCAGCACCCGGCTCTCGTGACGAGTGACCGCCCGACGTTTGCGCTGCCCCTCCCGAATCGCCCCCAGCAGAGAGAAACGCCCGGGTCGGAGTACCCGGCAGGTCCGGTGCTGCTGGGGTGGAGGGAGAGGAGGGATAAGGTGGTCAGTAGCGGCTGCCATTCTGGTCGAAGGACGCGGAGGTCAGTCCCGCGATCAACACCAGCAGTGGGTCGCTTGCCGCTCGTTCGCCCGTCAGTGTGATGTGACCGATGTCCACGGTCGGGCTCATTGTTGTGAGGCGGTACATACGCACCGTCTGAACACCCGACGCATCAAACGGCACGGCGATGATGAAGTCCTGTCCCGAATCAAGTTCGTCCACCAGTGTCTCCGACTTGGGAACCCCGCTGAACTCGATGGTGCGATAGACCTTGACTTCATCCTGGGCCGGCACCACGCCGCACAGACAAGCAAGAACTCCGGCCACCGCGAGGTGACCACGCCAACCGCCAGTTTGCACCGACATGTCTTATCTCCTGATGGACCGCCGCGCACTCAGGAAGCCCAAACCAACGAACACGCCGAGATACACGCTCGGCGTGGGTACCGATGCGGCAATGCGAAACCCTGTCATAGTGTCTGGAAGACTGGGGAAGTCCGATCCGAGCCGATAAATGAAATCACCACTTCCATTCGATGTAGTCCAGTGCGAACCCAATTGATATCTGTTGAGAATCCCATCAACATTCAAGATTGATTCGAGGTGCTCCCTCGTCGCTCCCGCGACATCAAGAAGCCCCCACGGCGAAACCGTCTCCGGGTATGAACCCAGCGGAATCCGGAACTGACCATCGCCCGGCAGGTTGAAGTCGGCGTTGGCCTGGCCCTGCCCCGGCGGGCCGTAGATCAGAGGTGTGTTGCTCCCGTTCACACTGCGCCACCACCAGCCGCCGATGCCCAGCCCGCCGTAGTTGGGGTCGTAGTACGAGCCCTTGATCCATTCATCCAGCGTCGGGATCCAGTAGCGGGCATCGGGATGGTGGGCCGCCTGATCCGTGAAGATCTGACCGTTGTACCCGAACGTGCGCGCGTCGTACGCGCCGTTCATCGCGGCCTCCACATCCGTGCGCTTGTCGTTGTGCAGCCAGTTGCAGAACATCGCCGCCGTGCGCCACGAGGGGCCCGCCACCGGGAAGTCCGCCGCGCCCGGCGCATGGCTGAGCACAAACCGCGGCGATTGGCCGGGCCCGCGGTCCACCCCGCCCCAGATGACCGGCGCGGTGAGAAAAGGCACTCGCCCGTAAAAGGCGTTGTAGAACTCCATCCATTGGGATGTGGTCACTTCCGTTCGTCCGATGCGAAACTCGTACGGAACACTGCCGCGCCCGGTCACGAGGTTGTTGTTGTCCGGCCCGGCGTACGCCGGATTGCCCGGCGCGCCGATGGTGACGAAATCAATCCCGCTGGGATCGGGCTGGGCGAGGGCGTTGGTTGAGAGGATCGCGGCGATGAGGCCGGTACGCACAGCGCGAATCGTGCCAAATGAAAACCTATCGCCGCGGGGGAGGGGGTGTTCGGTATGCGGAGCACTTGCTCTGCCCATCCGGGCGGAGGGCCGAAGAGCGGCACGAGCGTGAAGAGAGAACTGCCGACATGGCGAAGACTCCTCGGGACGGCCCGAGTACCCCGGTTGTGGACCGGGGCAAGCGGCCTGATGTGAAAGAAACGGACAATTTCCCAGAACGTGGCATGGCATGGTGGCCTCCGGGCCGCGCGGCCACGCCCGGGGCGCGGAACTTCACCGGTTGGGCCGCCTGGGCCGTCTGTGTCAAATATGCCATACGAAACCGTCGATGCCAACAAATTCCGCGCGGATTTGCGAGAAAAGGAGATCATGGACCGGCTGCCTGCACCCGGCAGCCGGAGCGGGTACCAGACTGGAGGGTTTTTCGGAATACGAACGAAAGGGAGCGACTCGTTGGAGAGCATCGACAACGAGAGTGATGCGAGAGTGTGCCGCGGGTCGGCCGTGATTCGTCTTTTGCCCAGTTCCAGACCCGTACGCTTTCCGCATGTTCCGCGGCGTGAGCCTCGCCAACAAGTGTCTGCTCCTCTTCGGCGGGGCCGTGGTCCTGATCGTCGTGGCGGCTCTGTGGGGACCCTGGCTCCGCATGACCGACCTGATCGATGCCGGTCAACTGGCGGTCTCACGCGAGTTGATGGCCACATGGGAGCGGCTCGACGGCGAGGAACGGACAAATGAACGGCACGGCACCGGTTTGTTCCCCAAGATGGACTCTCCATCGTTCGCGCCCCTCAGCCGCGGCGGGATCATCGCGCAGCGATTTACCCCCGGCGAAGTGAAGCGGATGGAGCCCCCGGATGAGTTTCTGGTGCGAGCGGTCGATCGGCTGAGTCGGAATCACGGCCTTCAGGATGTGCAGGAGGCGGCGTGGTCCGGCACGACGCGCATCTACCGCTACGCCAGGGCCGAGCGGACGGACCGCGTCAACCCGGAGCGCCTGACAGGGATCGTGGTATTGCGGCGGCCCACGGTTGAGTCGTTCCGCCAGCTCTGGGTCAACGGCGTCTTCCTGCTCGGGGCGGCGACGGCGGTGCTGGGGTTGGCCATGCTCGTCTTCTACGTGATTACCCGGTGGGTGATCCTCAGCCCGGTGCGGGCGCTCAAGGAAACCGCCGAGCGCGTCCGCGAGGGGAACGTCGCGGTTCGCAGCGAGATCAAGACCGGCGACGAGTTCGAGCGTCTCGCCGACACGTTCAACATGATGCTCACCGACCTCCAGGCCAACCAGGACCGCCTGCGGGCGCTGAACCAGGCCATGGACGTGAAGTTGCACGAGATGGCCGAGAGCAACACGCTCCTCCATGAATCGGCACGGATGAAGGGCGAGTTTCTGGCCAACGTGAGCCACGAACTGCGCACCCCGCTCAACTCGATCATCGGATTCGCTGAACTCCTCCTCGAGCAGGCCCGCGCCGAGGCCCAGAACCCCGATGCCCCGCCCTCGGTGGCCCGCCGCATCCGCTACCTCGCCAATATCGATACCGCGGGGCGGAATCTCCTCTCGCACATCAACTCCCTGCTCGAGATGGCGCGCATCGAGGCCGGCAAGGTCGAACTCCGTATCGAGCCGATGAATGTCCGCGACGCCTGCGAGGGGCTGCTGGGGCTGATCCAGCCGCTGGCCGACCGGCGGGGCGTGCAACTGTCGCTCGACGTCCCCGCCGATCTCCCCGCCGTCACCACCGACACCAAGAAGTGGCAGCAGATCATCTTCAACTTCCTCAGCAACGCCGTGAAGTTCAGCCTCCCCGCGGACAAGACGGGCCGTGAGCCGCGCATCTCTCTCCGCGCGGACAAACTCGTTTCCGCCATCCCCGGCGAGGAGGAACGCATCCGTGTCAGCGTGATCGACAACGGCCCCGGCATCCCCGAGGAGGAGCAGGCCCGCATCTTCGAGAAGTTCTATCAACTCGACCAGGGCCACACCAAGGAGCACACAGGCACCGGGCTGGGGCTGGCCATCTGCCGCGAACTGGCCGAGATCCTGCAGTGCAGCATCCAGGTCGAGAGCGCGGTGGGGCGTGGGAGCATGTTCAGCCTCATCATGCCGCGAACGCTGGGCGCGGAGGGCGCGCAGGAGGGCGCGCTCGAAGCCAGGTTCCGCGGCTCGCTCGCCGCGGGGAAAGAGATGCAGTAGACAAGCCCGGGAGTGTGTTACTCCGCCAGGCGGGCCGCCTTGTCGTTCAGCGCCGCGGCGGCCAGTCCATCCTCGAAGGTGGCGAGGTTGGTTTTGGCCTTGCGCTGCACGGCGTCCGCGAAGGCGACGATCTGGCGCGTGAACCGCACGCCGTGGTTCTCCACGGGCATGCTCTCGGCCTTGCCGAGCAGATCCTTGAAGATGATCTCCTCCGGCTTTTCGTAGTCGTAGAAGAGCGTTCCCCCGTCGCCCACCAGGGAGAGCGTGAAACGCGACGACTCGGCCCACCCCGAGAGAATCGTCCCAGCGACCCCGGCGGGGATGCGGGTGCCGTTCTTTTTACCCCCGCGCACCAGGACCGTGGCCGCGGTTTCGGTGCGCTTCTTCCACGCGTGCGAGAAGACCGCTCCGAGTGTTTTTGCCGGGCCGATGAGGAACCGGAAAAGATCGAGCGAGTGGCTCCCCATGTCGAGAAACGCGCCGCCCCCCGCCGCGCGGGGGTCGCTGAACCACTTGTCCTTGTGGCCCGGCAGGTCGCAGGCGAAGGCGTTCTCGAATCGAACCAGTCGCCCCACCCTGCCGGACTCGACCAGTTTCCGCATGACCAGCACGGCGGGCGCAAAGCGATGGCAGTAGGCGACAAAGGCGGGCGTCCTGGGGTGCTTGGCGGCCAGTGCCGCCAGTTTCTTGGCATCCGACAGCGTGTGGGCCAGCGGTTTCTCGCTCAGGACCGGGAGTTTGGCCTTCAGGGCAGCCTTGACGAGTTTCACCCGGATGCTCGGCGGCGTGCAGATGACCACACCGCCGAGGGGCGTCGCGCCCGACGAGTGCGCGGCGATCATCGCCTCGGCCGACTCGTACGCCGCGGCCCCGGTCTCCGCGGCGGCTTTCTCCCGGTTCGCAGCGGATGGATCGGCCACGGCGGCGACCCGAACCCGGCCATCACTCGCCTTTGCCGCGCCGATGTGCGCTGCGGAAATGCCGCCCGCGCCGATGATCCCGATGCTGAATACGCCGTCCGCCATGATCGCTCCTGACTATGCTCGACTCCGGTTGGCGCCCAAGGTGTGTCCGGCCACGCGGCCGACGGGCGATAACGAAGGGCGGAAAGGGTAGACCGATGTGGCGAAAGACGCGTTCGGCTTCGATCTCGCGGCCCGCGGCGAAGCGCTGGTGGGTGTGGCTCCCGTGGTGTTCGATGTGCCTTCTCTGGGCGGCCGCGCCCGCCGCGGCCGGGCACGATGAAGTCCGCGGCACGTGGCTCACGACCACGGCCAACGACGCTATCGCCACGCCCGAAAAGACCGCCGAGACCATGCGACGCCTGCGGGAGATCGGTCTCAACACCGTGTACGTCGAGTGCTGGAAGAACGGCTACACCCAGTTCCCCAGCAAGGTGCTGGAGCGGACCATCGGCCTCGACCGCCGCCCCGGACTGATGAAACAGGACCCCAGCGACGATCCGACCCGCGTCGAGCAGCCGGGGCGCGACCTGGTGGCCGAAACACTCCGCGAGGCCCGGGCCAACGGCCTGCGCTACATCGCCTGGTTCGAGTACGGTTTCATGGCCGCCCATAAAAGCACCGACAACCACCTCCGTCGGATGAAACGCGAGTGGCTCAGCCTCGACCGCCACGGCAACGAGATAGCCCCCAACGGCTTTGTCTGGATGAACCCGCTGCACCCCGAGGCACGCCGATTTCTCCTTGATCTCGTCCTGGAGGCGGTCGCCAACTACGACCTCGATGGTGTGCAACTCGACGACCGGATCGTCTGGCCGTACATCACCATGGGCTACGACGAGCACACCCGCCGGGTCTATGCACAGGAACATGATGGCCGCGAACCGCCCGAAGACCACACCGACCCCGCGTGGATGCGCTGGCGTGCCGACAAAGTGAACGAATACGCCCGCCAGTTCGTGGAGGAGGTCCGCAAGGCCAGGCCCGATCTCATCATCTCCCTCTCCCCCGCGGTCTATCCCTGGTGCTACGAGCACTACCTGCTCGAGTGGCCGAAGTGGGCGGCCTGGAACGCCACCGACAAGACGGCCCCGCGCTGGGACGAGTTCATCCCCCAGTGCTACCGCATGAACTACACCGCGTTCGAGAAGACGTGGCTCGAGCAGGTCAGGTACATGAACGAGCTCGGCGCGGGGCGCGTCGGCGACATGCTCGCGGGCATACGCATCGTGGGCGATGGGCCGGATTCCACGTGGGATGATCTGCGCAAGTCCATCGAACTCGTGCGCAGTACCGGCGGGGGCGGGCACGTTCTCTGGTTCAGCCGCGGTGTGCTCGACCTGTACCCGGATCAGTTGAAGGCGTTTTATCAGTCCACTCTCGAACGACGACCATAGAGGTGCAATGCAGGCGTCGATGGTAACGGAGCGGGGCTTCTGATCGTATTATAGAATATTGATCGAGTCTGTTTTTTCTCGCTTTTGTGCACGTATACAGGCAAACTGCATGTACCGCTCCGCTGTGCTCCTTGGTTTGATGGTGGCTTCTGCCGTGTATGCCCAGCCTCTGCGCGTGCAGGAGTTGGTTCGTTCCACCCCCGGGGGAACGGCCCGCGGCTGGATTGCCACGGTGGACCTCAACGATCCATCGGTGGAGATCGTCGTCACGGATCCGCTGCCGCCGGGGTCGGGGGCCGAGGCCAACCTGATCCGCACTGATACATGGCAGACTCAGTCGGGCGTGACGCTGGCGATCAACGCCAACTATTTTTCCACTCTTCCCGCGAACCAGGCCGACATCATCGGGCTGTCCATGAGCGACGGGGTCATCGTGTCGCCGCCCCGACAGTACCTGACCAACCCTTTCGATCCCGCGATTCTCTTCCGCGCGGACCGCACCGCAGCGATCGGGAACTTTGGGCCCGGTGACCTCGCTGGCATCTTGGACGCGGTCGCGGGAGTCGGCCCGAGCAACACGGACGCCATCCCCGGGACGCTGCTCGTGACCGACGGTGTGAACACGGGGGCGACGGCCCGGGTGGACCCGGCCACGCGGAACCCCCGAACCGCGGTAGGTATCAACCAGGCCGGATCGCAGTTCTACATCATCGTGGTGGATGGTCGGCAGACGGGTTGGAGCGTGGGCATGACGCTACCCGAACTCGCCGATCTCTTCATCGAGCGAGGTGCGCATCGCGCGATCAACCTTGACGGCGGCGGGAGTACCTCCTTTGTATACCAGCCGGTGCCCGGCGGGTCGCGAACCCTGAACCGCCCCAGCGACGGCTCGTTCCGCGCTGTGGCGAACCATCTCGGCGTTCGAGTTCCGGCCCCGGCCCCGTCTCTGCCGCGCCGGCCCATCCGGGGGGCGTGGCTGCGACCGCCGTCCACCATCGCCGCGCTCGAAACCAGTCTGAATCACATGGCGAACGCGGGGCTGACCGACCTCTATCTCGAAACGTTCTACCACGGCATCGCCACCAACGACAGCAACGTCTTCAACCGGCGTTTCTCCAACGATTACCTCGGCCAGGCGATTCTGTCCGCGGCGAAGTACAACATCCGCGTGCACGCCTGGGTCGAGTCGGGGTATTGGCAGTTCGGCTCCACCGGGGCGTACAACTTCACCAACAACCCCGAGTGGCGGTCATGGAACATCGCCACCGGCGATGTCGGGGGCGACGGTACCGCGGGGCAGGTCTTCGCGAACCTCTGCAACCCCGGCGTGCAGGACAAACTGCGCAGGTATTGTGCCGAACTCGCGGGCAAGACCGGGCTGTGGGGCATCCAGACCGATTACCACCGCTTCGCGCTCGACAACTCGACGAGCGATTCGTACACCGTGCCCTGGAGTTACGACACCTGGAGCCGCGCCGCGTTTCAAGCCCAGTACGGCGTCGATCCGCTGACCGCGGCCGCGACCAGTACAGGGAGCCACTGGTTCAGGTTCCTTTCCTGGCGACGCGCGGGAATCTCCGCCGCCGCACGCGAGATGCACGCCGGGATCAACAGCGTGAACGGCGGCCCCGAGTTTTCCGCCGCGATCTTCGCCAGCGCCATGAGCAGCAGCGCCCAGATCGCCAAGTGCCAGGACTGGCCGACCTGGGCGGCCAATGGCTGGGTCGAAACGCTGGTGCCCATGGCCTACGGATCCACCGTTTCATCGATCCAGTCGGACCTGAACCTGACCAAGACGAGCGCGGCGGGGCGACCTGTCATCGCGGGCCTGGCGATCATCGCGGGAACCCGCCCGAGCATCTCCCAGCAACTCTCCGGGTGCAAGGCCGTGGGCATCGACGAGTTTATTTTCTTCGACGCGACGATCCTCGCCGATGCCGTCAAACGGAGCGAAGTCGCCTTCTGGCTCCTGAACCAGGCCACGCCGCAGAAGGGGGATTTCAACAACGACCTGTACGTCGATGCCCGAGACCGCGGCGCGCTCGCCGGTGTCTACACCGGCACCCCGGTGCCCGTGAACGCCGGCAACGCGAAGTATGACCTGAACGGCGATGCCGTCATCGACGATGCCGATGTGACCCTCTTTGATCGGTATTTCGCGAAGCATCGATTCGGCGAGGACGGCGTGGTGGATCAGCGCGACATCGATGCGCTGCGTGCCTGCTTCTTTGCTCCGCGTCCCATCGCCGCGATTCATCACCTCTACGACCTCGATGGAGACGGCGATGTGGATTACACCGATCAGGTCGAACTGCACAGGCTCCTGACCGTTGAAGTCCCCGACGATTCGGATGTGAACCGTGATGGGAAAGTGACGATCGACGACCTGTACTCCCAACGACGCACTCCAATCGATGTCAATCGCGATGGGTACATCAATGACGACGATGCAAAGTCACTCGAAGCCACCCTGCGGCGGATCGAGGCAGGCGATCTCGTTGGAGAGAGAGAGTGATGTATGTTAGTATATAGTTAGCATTATTTGCCTCATCCCAAGAGCATATTTGAATCAATCCGGCGCATTTTGCGCGTAATTGGGATTGGCAGATCGGCCGAGATTATATAAGATACACCTCCGGGTTGATGTTTCGTGTGTCGAGCGAAGTGATTTTTCGTCGGCCCAGTGTTTCTGTATCCACAAGTCAGAGGGAGTCCGTCTCATGCGTCGAATGAACTTAGTTTTGTGCGCGTTCGCCGGTGCAGTTCCGTTGGCGGGGGCGCAGGTGACCCTGTATCTCGAGAACACGCAGGACGTTTCGGTGTTGAGTGATTCGGTGAACGCGCCCAACTTCTTCGTGGGCAACAACCCCAGCGTGATCGCGCTCGTGGGCGACAGTCTCTTCGTCGCGGGGTACAACAACACCACGGCCCCGACGTGCAAGATGGTGAAGATCGAGGATATCTTCGGCACACGGGCCTTCCGCGATGTGCCCTCGTCCGCGGTCCCCATGCCCACGTTCCGCGGCTTTTACGGACTCCAGTACGACCACGGCCCCGCCCGCGCCGGGCTGGTGCTCAACTATGACTCGGGCGGCGTCGGCACGGCGGGTGCTTTCAGGCTGTACGATGTGGATTCGCAGTTGAACCCGATCCTCCTGGAAGAGTCACCCGCGGGCACCAGTGCCCGCGGCGGAGCCGGACCGGCCTTCGACTATGGCTTCGACGGTCTGGGCTTCGACCTCGATGCCGACGGACAGCAGGATGGGCCGGTGTTGTCGATCCTTGATTTCGCGGGGTACCCCGGCAACCTGCAATCGCGCGGACCCTTCGGCATCCGATTGAGGGATCAGGAAGGGTTGGACAACGGCCTCTCCGTGATCCTGGGCCGCATTTACGACGCGGATTCCGTCGACGGCATGAGCCAGCCCATCGCCCCAATCATCAACACCGCCGGCAGCAACGGCGAGGCCGTGAGCGGCACGCTTTGGCGTGACATCAGCATCGACTATCGCAACGGGAACCTCGCGGCACGGGCCGACAACGACCTCGTGATCGGCCGGCGCAACCCGCTCAACGGGCTGCTGAGCCATGTTGTTGTTTCCTGCACCACGACAGATGCGTGCGGGAGTGTGCCGTTCCAGATCATGCAGCGCTGCGAGATTCTGGTCGGCAATCCAAGCGGCGATGTCGTGGTCTACAACGAGTACGGCACGGGGCAATCCGACCTCACGGCCTGGATCAAGGCGGTGGATTTGGACGGTCAGCCCGTCGCCATCAACTTCCTCAACGCCGATGGCTCCCCCTTCAGTGTTCCCAACACCAGCGGGATCATGGATCTGTCATGGGACCCTGAAAACGGGCGTCTCGCCGTCTGCGATTTCAACGGTCGGAATGTGTACATCTTCTCGACCACGCCTCCCCCCCCGCCCTGCGGGCCTTGCTTCGCCGATTACAACCAGGACGGCGGCGTCGACGGCGGAGATGTCGAGGCCTTCTTCATGGATTGGGAGAGCGCATCCGGCTGTTCCGATACCAACGAGGACGGGGGAGTCGATGGTGGCGATGTTGAAACCTTCTTCTCCCAATGGGAGAACGGTGGTTGCTGATCCACATTGACTGAATCCGAACAGAACACCGACACACCCCTGAACGCCCGCCTCCGCGGGCGTTTTTTTTATCATGATGTGAAATCCTCATCGCGCAGCCCGGAAGTAACCCGTACGAACCAGAATTCTTGCTGACTCGACACTTTTCGATTGTCCAAGAGGATGCAACCACACCCCACATCCCGGTTCTACGCCCACCCCCCGTACTCTTCCTCCATGCTGACGCCGATGACGACCGGGTTCATCAAACGCCTGCGTTGCAACGACCAGGCGGCCTGGTATGAACTCTGGGAGACCTTCGGCCCCGTGGTTCGTGCTCAGCTGACCAAGTGGGGCAAGGGCCGGATCGGGGCCGAGACGGTCCGCGACCTTTCTCAGGAGACGCTGGCCGCGCTCTCGGAGTCGATCGACCGGTTCGATCCCTCCCGTGGGGCGAGGTTTTCAACGTGGCTGCTGGCCATCGCCAAGCACGTCCTGGGGGATGAACTCGACCGCCGCGGTGCGCAGAAACGGGGCGGATCGAAAAAAGCCGCCGAACTCGATGACAGTTGGATGGGGCAGTCGGGCGGACCACCGGTGGATGCGCAGTACGAGGCCAACGTCTTCGCCGCGAAGGTCGAGGCCGCCTTGCGGGCCGTCGGCAAAGAGAGCGATTTTACCGATTTTTCCATTTATTCGATGCGGGTCCTGGAGGGCAAGCCGGGGCGTGATGTCGCCTCGGCTTTGGGCATCAGCGAGCCGACCGTCAGCCGCCGCCTGGCCCGGGTGCGGGACCTGCTGAGGGTCAAACTCTCCGAGATCATCCTCGTCTACAGTTTTACAGAAGACGAACGGGAAGAAGCCGCGCGAAACGGGATCCACCTGACTCCCAAACAGGAGTCAGCCGCGGCCGATGATGCGCTGTTCGACGAGGCGATTGCCGAGATTCATCATCGGCAGTCTGAACTGCGTCGGGCGGATCAGGCGGCCCGGCTCCGGTAGCCCCCGCGCGGGGGCGGATCGCACGTCTCCTACTCCGGGGCGGTCATGGGCTTTCTCAACGTACTCGCCGTCATCTTCGCGGTTCTCGCCGGCATCCTGCTCGGAACGTTCGCGGTCATCTACCTGATCGTGCCGTTCTTCCACGCGATCGCCTGGTTTGTCAAGCACCTTGCCCGGTTCGTGTGGGGAATGCTCTCGGATTCTCTCCGGTGTGTCGGGGCGTTGCTTCTCAGCGTCTTGTACGTGCCGATGGTGCTGGGCAACTTCATCATCGCGCGTTTTTCCGCGGCGGCTCATTACGGCCGAGCGCTGACCGGCGAACTGGGCAACGCGGCTGTCTGTCTCTACCGCGTGGTAGTTGGACACCCGGCGCAGCTGCTCGGGCTGGGCGGGCTGACCGAGGGACTCGAGCGCCGCCTGCCCGCCGTCATGGCCGCGGCGCCCACCGCCGATCTGCCCAAGTCCGCGGGGAAGCGGGGCACGTTCGAGGGGTACACCATCGTCGGCAGTCTGCCCGGCGGGGGGAGCGGCGCGAAGTTGTACGTGGCCGAGCCTGACGCCGTGAAGTTGGCCTCGTTCAACCGGGCGGGCATCTCGGTCGGTCAGGTTGTCATCAAGTCCTTCTCCCTCGCCGACGGCAGCAGTCTGCCGCAGATCGTCCGCGAGAGCCGTTCCCTCGATGCCGCCAAGCGGCTGGGCCTCATCCTCGACCACGACCTTACACCGGAGCGTTTTTTTTACGTGATGCGCTACGTGCCGGGTGAGAGCCTGAGCCTCATCACCAAGCAGTTGCACGCCTCCAGCCCCGCGGGCGGGCTGGGCGATGCGCAACTCGCCGCGGCCCTCCGGTATGCGATCGATCTAGTCTCGACGCTCAGCGCCTACCACCGCGGCGGGCTGTGGCACAAGGACGTGAAGCCCGACAACATCATCGTGGCGACCCAATCAGACAAGCGGGCTCACCTGGTCGATTTCGGCCTCGTCTCCAGCCTGCGCAGCGCCATGACGCTCACCACGCACGGGACCGAGTACTTCCGTGATCCCGAGATGGTGAGGATGGCCCTCAAAGGCGTGAAGGTCCACGAGGTGGACGGCACCCGGTTCGACATCTACGCCGCCGGCGCGGTGCTGTACTCGATGATTGAGGATTCCTTCCCGGCCCACGGCGTGCTCAGCCAGGTGGAGCGCCGGTGTCCCGAAGCGGTGAAGTGGGTGATCCGGCGGGCGATGACGGATTACGACAAGCGTTACGCCTCCGCCGAGTTGATGCTTACGGATCTTTCATATATCTCGGAGGCGGGCGACCCCTACGCCGTGAAACCGGTGGAACTGCCGAGCATGAGCGGGTCGGGAATGACGGCATTCGACCGCATCGGCGGGGCTTCGCCCATTCCGCCTCTGCCGCGCGATGCGGGACCGGCCACCGTCGATACACATCGAGTTGCTCCGGCGGCATCTCCCGGCACGCGGGGAGGGATTCCTTCCATCCGAGTGACGAACTGGTGGAGCGGCGCGGCACGAATCGACGGCGCTCCGGATGCCCGCGCGGCCGACCCCGCCACGGAC
>ERZ761603.525-NODE-525-length-32002-cov-17.968542_pt1 | contig 32002 bp, 33 predicted proteins | sample MGYA00511879_ERZ761603 | MGnify/ENA primary metagenome ERZ761603 (study PRJEB28899, sample SAMN02850040) | bioreactor sludge metagenome | biome: EBPR Sludge; feature: EBPR Bioreactor; material: flocular biomat | place: Australia: Thorneside Wastwater Treatment... | reverse complement strand
AGCAGGCGGACGGCCAGGCGGACAATGAAGACGAACGCTTCGACATCGACTTCACGCTGATGAGCGGTGAAGTCGCGCAACTGCTCGATGATCTGCGTGCGGCTCTCGGTGGCGAGCCGGCCGCCGCGATCTGATCACCAAATACGCGAGCTCGCTTGCTCGCGCGGCCGGTTAGCCGGTCAGCCGGCAACCAAGGTGGGCGAGCCCGTGGATTCCGCGGGCTCGTGGCAGCGAGTCACCTTCAGCCAGGTCTTGTGAGCATTCAACAGCGCCAGACTCATTTCCACATAGTCATGCGAAGAAAGCTCGTCCGCGGCGTAGCGCTCGAGTAGTTTCAGCCAACGACGATGGATGGCGCAGGGCTTGTCCTGATGACCACCGGCCAGCGGACAATCGGCACAGCGCCGACTCGCGAAGGCGCTGACCGCCGCCTGCTTCTGCCACTGCTGACGATAGTGCATGGCGTTGGCCTCGACCCACTCCAGAGCTCGTGTGTCGCGCTCACCCTCGGGAAAGCGCTCGACATAGGCTTCTACCGCGGCGAGCTGGCGGCGGAAAAACTCTTCGTCAGCGCCGCCTTGAGGCGCGAGATCGCCCAAAAAACGAGTAATCAAGGCCAGGGTTGGATCATCTACGATATACATGGAACGTCTGGACAGCCGTAGTGGGGTGAACGACAGGTTTCACTATAGCACCATTCTTGGTGCAGTGCACCACCGTGATTCCCGACGATTCTAGCCCGTCAGCGCACCGCGCGCCGGCGGCATGCTTTCCCACGGCGGCAACGATTGCTGCAACGCCACAGTCATGGCAGGCGCGCCAGGCGAGCCTGCTTGCCGCCGACGATCCCGATTATCTCGATCTAGTGCGCCTGCAGATGTCAGCATTCACCCGCAGGCTGCTCAGAGTCTGAGCTCGGCAATCAGCGGCGCGTGATCCGAGCAACGCGCCCACGCCAGGCCGTTGGGAACATGCATGTCGAGGACCTCGAAGCCGCGCACGTAGATGCGGTCGAGGGTCAGCCACGGGGCGAAGCTGGGGAAGGTCCGCGAGACGCCGGCGCCCGGCTGCTTGCCGCTGCGCCAGGTGAGCAGCCAGTTGAGCATCGTCTTGGCACGTGTTGTCGACCGGGCCGCGACGGCGACCTCCTCGACGCCGAGACGGGTGCGCAGCAGGCCATCGACACGCTGCTGCCAGTCGTTGAAGTCGCCGGCAATGATTAGCGGCGCATCGGGAGGAACCTCGCGCTGCACCAGATCGGCCAGAAAGGTCGCCTGGCGAACGCGGCTGCGTTTGATCAGCCCGAGGTGCAGGCAGATCAGATGCACCTCGGAGCCCCGGCCACGACCGACGCGCAGTACGGCATGCAGCAGGCCGCGCTTTTCGAGCACGTGGTCAGAAATGTCGTGGTTGATGAAATTGACGATGCGGTGACGCGAAAGGATGGCGTTGCCGTGATGGCCATGCGGATAGACGGCATTCATGCCGTAGGCGCGATGCGCATAGGCACCGAAGGAAAGGTACTCGAGCTGCGTTCCCAGCGGCTGGTCGGGGTGATGCGCCAGACGCTCGTTACGATCCTGCACTTCCTGAAGAAAGACGATGTCGGCGTCGATCGCCTGCAAGGCTTGGCGCACGTCATGAATACGGGGCCGACCACGAATGCCGGTAACACCTTTATGGATGTTGTAGGTAGCGACTCTGATATTCATGGCCGGGCACGGCCGTTGGCGGTTTGCAAGGAGGTCAAGGCAGCAGGCACTCGAAGTAGCAATCGGTGAGTGTCGGGTAATCGAAAACAGTTCGCCCAACGCAAGCCCTTAAGTGGCGACGCCATTGTCGCACCTGCCCGGCGCTGGCGATAGCCATCAGCCGGAAGCGCTCGGGCCGCCCGCGGGACGACGCCCGGAGCATGGGTCGTCGGCGTTCACCGCTCCGTGCGCAGTGCTTCAGTTCAGATCGATGGCGTGCGGCTTGAGGTCGTCGAGGCTGACGACCAGCAGCGCCGCTTCGTTGGTGGCATTGAGAACCACCTGTGGTGCCTTGCCGGCGAGCAGGGCTTGCTGCCAGCGAGCCGCACAGAGGCACCAACGATCGCCGGGCTGCAATCCGGCAAATCCGAATTCCGGCCGCGGCGTCGACAGGTCGTTGCCGCTGGCCTTGGAGAAAGCCAGGAAATCGGCAGTGGCGACTACACAAATGGTATGGCTGCCGAAATCTTCCTCGTTGGTGTTGCAGCAACCATCGCGGAAGAATCCGGTCATCGGCTTCTCGCTGCACGAGCCGAGCAGGCCGCCAAGGACGTTGCGCTGCTGCCCACCGCTATCGTCGGGCTTCATGCCAGCTCGTCGATCCAGGCCTGCTGGATCGCCTCGAGGATTTTTTCGCCACAGTGGCGGGTATCGTCTTCGAAGCCGGGCAAGGCAACGACCCAGTTCATCAGGTCAAGGAAGTTGATCTTCAGCGGATCGACCTCCGGGTGGGCTTCGACGAGCTCGATGGCCAGCTCGTTGATATCGGTCCATTTCATCGCTTGCCTTCCTTGGTCATGTTGATCGAGTAACGCGGAATCTCGATGGTCAGCGGCGTTTCATTGATCATCGCCTGACACGACAGGCGCGAATTCGGCTCCAGGCCCCAGGCCTTGTCAAGCAGGTCGTCCTCGACTTCGTCAGAAGGATCGAGAGCCTCGAAGCCTTCCCGAACGACGACGTGACAGGTGGTACAGGCGCAGGACATTTCGCAGGCGTGCTCGATGGCGATGCCATTCTCGAGCAGGTTCTGGCACAACGACTCGCCAGTCCTGGCTTCGAACACGGCGCCGTCCGGGCAAAGTTCCTGGTGCGGCAGAACGATGATCTGGGTCATGCAGTTTCTCCCGTCGTGCTGGCCGTGGAATCGACGTCAAGCTCGTTGATGTTGCGGCCGGCAAAGGCCCGCCGGATCGACTTGTCCATGCGCCGCGCGGCAAAGTCCTTGGTGCTGGCTTCGAGATCGTCCATGGCCAGCATGATCTGGCGGCGGTTGTCGGCAAGCGCCGCGCTCTCCAGCTTGACGATGTCTTTCTCGACGCGCGCCAGCTCCTCGGCTGCCAGCAGTTCGCTGTCGGCAGCAAGCGCCGCGCGTACCGCTTCCAGCAGACGTTGCGCATCGACCTGCGACTCCTTCAGCGCACGCCGCTGCGCGTCGTCCTTGACGTGCGCCATCGAGTCCTTGAGCATGCCGGCGATTTCATCGTCGGAAAGGCCGTACGAGGGTTTGACGACGATGCTCGCTTCAACCCCGGACCCCTGTTCGCGGGCGCTGACCGCCAGCAGGCCGTCGGCGTCCACCTGGAAAGCGACGCGGATGCGCGCCGAGCCGGCGACCATCGGCGGGATGCCACGCAGCTCGAAACGGGCCAGCGAACGGCAATCGCTGACCAATTCGCGCTCGCCCTGGACAACGTGAATGGCCAGTGCCGTCTGGCCATCGCGAAAGGTCGTGAACTCCTGCGCGCGGGCCGTCGGAATCGTCGAGTTACGGGGGATGATCTTCTCGACCAGGCCGCCCATCGTTTCCAGACCCAGCGATAGCGGAATGACGTCGAGCAGCAGCCAATCGTCACCGGCCGCACGATTGCCGGCCAGCAGGTTGGCCTGCGTCGCCGCGCCGATGGCGACAACCTTGTCGGGGTCGAGATTGTTGAGCGGATCCTGCCGGAAGAACTCTCCCACCGCGCGCTGTACCTGCGCCATGCGCGTTGCACCACCGACCATGACCACGCCCTTGATGTCGCTGACCGAAAGGGCGGCGTCGCGCAGAGCTTTCTTGACCGGCTGAATGGTCTTGGCGACCAGTGTCTGGCTGATCTCGGCGAAGATCGCGGTGGTCAGCTGCAGCTCCACCCGCTCGCCGCTGCTCAGCCGGGCGCTGATCGGTGCCGCGCCATGCACCGTGAGGTATTCCTTTGCTTCGCGGGCCCGTGCCAGCAGCATGCTGGCGTCCTCGACCGAGAGCGGCTTGAGATCAGCTGCTTCGATGATCCAGCAGAAAATGCGATGATCGAAATCGTCGCCACCCAACGCCGAGTCACCACCAGTCGCCAGGACCTCGAAGATTCCCCGCGACAACCTGAGAATCGAAATATCGAAGGTCCCGCCGCCAAGGTCATAGACCGCATAGACGCCCTCGGCGGCGTTGTCCAGGCCATAGGCAATCGCTGCCGCCGTCGGTTCGTTGAGCAGGCGCAGCACGGGCAGGCCGGCGAGCTTCGCCGCATCCTTGGTGGCTTGCCGCTGCGCCTCGTCGAAGTACGCCGGCACAGTGATTACCGCGCCAACCAGCGGGCCGCCCAGCGCGGCCTCGGCACGCAAGCGCAGGGCACGCAGGATATCGGCCGAGACTTCGACCGGGCTTTTAACGCCAGCGACGGTCTGCAGGCGCAGCATCCCCGGAGCGTCCTGAAAAACGTAGGGCATGGCCTCGCGATTGGCGATGTCGGCAATGCCGCGGCCCATGAAACGCTTGACCGAGCCAATCGTGTTGCGCGGGTCAAGCGCTTGCTGCGCTTGCGCCTCGTAGCCGACTTCGCTGCTGCCATCGGCGCAATAGCGAACGACCGAGGGCAGCAGGGGACGGCCGAGCTGGTCGCGAAGGACGACCGCCAGGCCGCTGCGCACGGTCGCCACCAATGAATTGGTCGTCCCGAGGTCGATGCCGACCGCCAGTCGATGCTCGTGCGGCGCGGTTGATTCACCGGGTTCCGCAATCTGTAGTAGGGCCATGAAAAAATTGGGGTCCTGAGACGTGTTACCGGGGTGAGGATAAGGTTTACGACGCAAGGAAAGCCAAGGACTAGGCGACCGCCTTACATTCGCTGCCTGGTGTTCAGTAGCGGCTAGTTACTCTTCGCAGGCGATCATCGCCTCGTCGAGTTCGACGAGCAGCTTCTCGATGAACATCAGGCGCCGGACTCGGTCCGCCGCCTGCTCGAGGTCGTGACTCTCGTCGATCAGCGCGGCAAGTTCGTCATAACGTTGGGCGATGTCGTGCTGCAGCCGATGGTGGAGATGCTCGAGTTCGTGATGTTCGCCCGCCGCACGTGCTTCGGCCACAGCCTCACGCCATTCCATCTGTTCGATCAGAAAGTCGGCCGGCATCAAGACATTGTTCTCGCTACCGACGTCGTGCTCTGACAGATGCAGCAGATATCTCGCCCGGGACAGCGGCTTCTTGAGCGTCTGATAGGCTTCATTGACCCTCGTCGCCCACTGCAGCGAGAGGCGCCTTTCCGCGTCGCCAGCTCGCGAAAAGCGGTCGGGGTGCACGCGCGACTGCATTTCCAAGTAGCGCTGGTCAAGCAGCGTGGAATCAAGCCGGAATCGGGTCGGCAGCTCGAACAGCGAGAAATGGTCGGTGTTGAAATCCATGCGTTCCGGTCAAGAGGGTGGTCGAAGCAGGCAGCGAGCGGTCGTCGGCGCAGTCATTAATGTAAAAGTCGCGTAAGCGACTCATGAAGCTCCCTTCTCCACTCGCGGGAGAAGGCTTGGGGAAGAGGTGGCGGTCATGACTCTCCTAATCGACGATCTGTAGACAGGTCATGACCGTTAAACCGCCGCCCGCCCAGCGCCCTGCCAAATCAAACGTTGAAACTCTCGCCGCAGCCGCAGGCGTCCTTGACGTTCGGGTTGTTGAACTTGAAGCCTTCGTTGAGACCCTCACGCGCGTAGTCCAACTCGGTGCCGTCGAGATACGGCATGCTCTTCGGATCGATGAGCACCCGCACGCCGTGCGACTCGAACTCGACATCGTCCGCCTGCGCACTATCGGCGAACTCGATTTTGTAAGCCATGCCCGAGCAGCCGCTGGTGCGTACGCCGAGGCGCAGGCCGATGCCTTTGCCACGCTTGATCATGAAATTGGCGACGTGGCTGGCGGCTCTTTCAGAAAGCGTCACTGCCATCAAAACCTCCTGCTGTAATAGCGTTTGCTAGGTTGCGTTTGCAGGCTTTCGTCCGATACTGCGGACTTGCGGACTCAGCCGGCGGCCTGATCAACGTGCTTTTTCTTGTAGTCGGCGACCGCCGCCTTGATCGCATCCTCGGCGAGGATCGAGCAGTGGATCTTCACTGGCGGCAAGGCCAGCTCTTCGGCAATCTGTGTGTTCTTGATGTCGAGTGCCTGCTCGACGGTCTTGCCCTTGACCCACTCGGTGACCAGCGAAGACGAGGCAATCGCCGAACCGCAACCGTAGGTCTTGAACTTGGCGTCTTCGATGACGCCGCCCTTGCCAACCTTGATCTGCAGCTTCATGACGTCGCCACAGGCGGGCGCACCGACCATGCCGGTGGCGACGCCCTCGTCTTCCTTGCCAAACGAGCCAACGTTACGTGGATTTTCATAGTGATCCAGAACTTTTACGCTGTATGCCATGATGATTCTCCTTGATGCCTGATATGCCTTGTCAATGGGCGGCCCACTGGACCGTACTCAAATCGACGCCTTCCTGGACCATTTCCCACAGTGGCGAAAGCTCGCGTAGCCGACTGATTTTTTCGTGCAAGAGCTTGACCGCGTAGTCGACCTCCTCCTCGGTGGTGAAACGACCGAGAGTGAAGCGGATCGAGCTGTGCGCCAGTTCGTCTTCGCGGCCGAGGGCGCGCAGCACATACGAAGGTTCCAGCGACGCCGAAGTGCATGCTGATCCAGACGACACCGCCAGATCCTTGACCGCCATCAGCAGCGATTCGCCTTCGACGTAGGCAAAACTGATGTTCAGATTGTGCGGCACTCGCTGCTCCATGTCGCCATTGACATAGACCTCGTCGATGTCCGAAAGGCCCTTGTAAAGGCGGTCGCGAAGCATGCGGATGCGCTCGTTCTCGGCGCCCATCTCCAGACGCGCAAGGCGGAAAGCTTCACCCATGCCGACGATCTGATGCGTCGCCAGGGTTCCCGAGCGAAAGCCACGTTCGTGACCGCCGCCGTGCATCTGCGCGGTCAGACGAACACGCGGCTTGCGGCGTACGTAGAGCGCACCGATGCCTTTCGGGCCGTAGGTCTTGTGCGCCGAAAAACTCATCAGGTCGACTTTCAGCGTCGCCAGATCGATCACCACCTTGCCCGTCGCCTGCGCCGCATCGACGTGGAAGATGATGCCCTTGGCGCGGCAGATTTCGCCAATTTCAGCGATCGGCTGGATGACGCCAATCTCGTTATTGACCATCATCACCGACACCACAATGGTGTCCGGGCGCAAGACGGCCTTGAAGGCCTCGAGATCGATCAGGCCGTTGTCCTGGACATCAAGGTAAGTCACTTCAAAACCGAGGCGTTCGAGATCCCGGCAGGTGTCGAGCACGGCCTTGTGCTCGGTCTTCACCGTCACCAGGTGTTTTCCCTTGCCGGCGTAGAACTGGGCTGCGCCCTTCAGCGCCAGATTGTTTGACTCGGTTGCACCCGAGGTCCAGACGATTTCCTTGGCGTCGGCGTTAACCAACTTGGCCACTTCTTCGCGCGCTTCTTCGACCGCGGCCTCGGTTTCCCAGCCAAAGGCGTGCGACCGCGAGGCGGGATTGCCGAATTTCTCGACCAGATAGGGGATCATCTTGTCGGCGACCCGCGGATCGACTGGCGTCGTCGCCGAATAATCAAGATAGATAGGCAGTTTCAGCATTGCTCTTGCTCCGATGTATACAGGTTGCGTGCTACGCGCGACTCTTGACTCTTTATCCTGCTTGTTGGTTCCGCGGTCCGCGGCCGTTTGCTGCTCAGACGGCCATCGCGGTCAGTCGCTGCAAGCTGAGGGCGGTAGCCCGCAGCGTCGCCAGAAAGCTATCGACCTCGGCTGCACTGTTGGCAGCACCCAGACTGACGCGCACCGCGCCACGCGCCAGCTCCGTTTCGACACCCATCGCCCGCAGCACATGCGAAGGCTCCGGGTTGGCGCTCGAGCAGGCCGAGCCGCTGGCCACGGCATAACCGGCGCGGTCGAGGTGGCCGACCAGCGTCTCGCCGTCAAGGTCGGGAAACGCGAAATAGAGCGTGTTCGGCAAGCGCTCGGCAGCCTGGCCAAAGAGCGTCGCGCCGAGGCTGAAAAGCCCGCCCTCGAGCCGCTCGCGCAGGGCCAGCAGTCGCGGCGCCACTTCCGCCAGGCGCGCCGCAGCCAATTCACAGGCGACGCCAAAACCGACGATGGCCGCCACGTTCTCGGTACCCGAACGCAAACCGCGCTCATGACCGCCTCCGGCAATAATCGGCTCGATGTCGAGTCGCTTGTCGAGCACCAGTGCCGCCGCCCCCTTGGGACCGCCGATCTTGTGCGCCGACAGGCTGAGGGCATTGACACCGGCTGCGTTGAGCTGGCGGAAGTCGACGGGGATCTTGCCCACCGCCTGCACCGCATCGCTATGAAACCAGGCCCCGACCGCTCTGGCCTGCGCCGCGAGCGATGTGATGTCCTGAACCACCCCGGTCTCATTGTTGGCCAGCATTACCGAGACGATGCGTGGTCGCTCGCCGATCAGCGCCTGGTAGTCGGCAGCGTCAACCCGCCCGGCGGCGTCCACCGCCAGCTTGTGCAAGGCCCAGCCGCGCTTGCGCAGCTGTTCGGCTGGCCTGATCACGCACGGATGCTCGATCGCACTAACCGCCAGCAGGCCAGGCTTCAGACAGGCCGCCGCCCCCTTGATCAGCAGGTTGTTGGCTTCCGAACCACCACTGGTAAACACCACCTCGCTGGCATGCGCACCGACGGCCGCCGCGACCTTGCTGCGTGCCTCATCGATTGCTCGCCGCGCCGCCCGGCCGTACTCATGACGACTCGAAGCATTGCCGCAAAGCCCCGTAAGGAAAGGCAACATCGCTTCAACCACCGCCGGATCGGCAGCGGTCGTTGCGTTGTGGTCGAGATAGACGGGAGCGAACATGGCGCTGCGCGGCCTCTTCCAGTCCTAGCGGCCGCCGATGGCGACGACTTTGGCGCGCTGCCGCACGCCCTTGCGCCGCTCATCCGCCTTGCGCCGTTCCTGATGCATGACGGCCACCTCGCCGCCATCCTTGCCGCCCTGTTGCGCGACGAGATCCGCCAGCGTCACCGAACTCAGATAGTCGAACATCTTGACGTTCAGCGTTGCCCACAGGTCATGGGTCATGCAGCGCTCTTCGTCGTGGCAGTTCTCGCGACCACCGCACTGCGTGGCATCCAGCGGCTCGTCGACGGCGCGAATGATGTCTGCAACGGTCATCGCGCTGGTCGGCCGCGCGAGACAATAACCGCCACCTGGACCGCGCACGCTGCCTACCAGCTGATGACGACGCAACTTGCCGAACAGCTGCTCCAGATACGACAGCGAAATCTTCTGACGCTCGCTGATGCCAGCCAGGGAAACCGGGCCGTCGCTACCGCGCAGAGCCAGATCGATCATCGCCGTCACTGCGAAACGTCCTTTGGTTGTCAGTCTCATGCTTCCTCCTCCATTGCTACAAAAAACAATAATAATAATTGTTGATCAAATCACTACACTATGCACTATAGTGAGCGACCAGCTATTAGTCAACTATTTTACTCAGGTATTGTGGATCGAACCGATCCGCCGTCGCCAGGTCGCCATTGACGTGTACCCCTGCGTCTTCAAGCTTCTTGAGCAGCAGTTCGAAGCGCCGATCGGCCTCCGCCGCATGATCGAGCAGGCCATGAATCGCCTTGGCCAGCGGATCATCCTGATTGGCCGCCAGCGCGTAGGCCGAGAAGCCCAGTTGCCCGGCCATCTGCTCGCGCTTCTGGTCCTGCTCGTTGTCGATGATTCGCGCCGGGTTGCCGACCGCTGTCGCGCCACTCGGAACACTCTTGACGACCACCGCATTGGAGCCGACCTTGGCCGACGCACCGACGGTAATCGGGCCGAGTACCTGCGCCCCGGCGCCGATCACCACACCGTTCTCCAGGGTCGGATGCCGCTTGCCCTTGTTCCACGAGGTGCCGCCCAGGGTGACGCCATGATAGAGGGTGACATCGTCGCCGATCACCGCCGTTTCGCCGATCACCACGCCCATCCCGTGATCGATGAACAGGCGCCGACCGATACTCGCTCCGGGATGGATTTCGATACCGGTGAAGAAGCGTCCGAGATGCGAAACCAGGCGGCCCAGCCAATGCAGCCCGCGCATCCACAGCCAATGCGCGAGACGATGCATGGTGACAGCGTGCACGCCGGGATAGCAGGTGAGCACCTCCCAGAAAGTGCGCGCGGCAGGATCACGGGTGAAAACGGACTGGATGTCTTCGCGAAGACGACTGAACATGAAAAGAAAGCCCTAGAACGATGGCAGCGATTATAACAAATACCGCACTATTTTAGTACACTATTTCCGACAACAGTTCCCACTTGCCTGTCCGGCGCATCGCCCGCAGCGCCGCCCGCTGCTTCCCTTTCTCCGGCCGTCCGTTCGACCGCATCGAGCAGTCCACGCAGGATGTTGATCTCATCGCGCTCGAGCTCGGCGCGCCCGAACAGTCGGCGCAGCTTGGGCAGCAGCCGCCGCGGTCGCTGCGGGTCGAGGAAACCGCTGCTGACCATCACCCGCTCAAGGTGCTGATAGAAGCGTTCGATGTCCTCGTGTGGTGCCGGCGGCGAGTCGAAGGGCACGGCCCGCGTAATGACCGGTGGACGACCGTCGAAGGCTGCCAGACGCAGCTCGTAGCACAGCAGCTGCACTGCCGAAGCCAGGTTCAGCGAGCTGTAGTCGGGATTCGCGGGAATGAATACCGTCCGCTGGCAACGTTGCACCTCGGCGTTCGACAGGCCAGCCGTCTCGTTACCGAAGAGCAGTGCCACCTCGCCCTCACCGGCCCAGCCGAGAATGTCGCTCGCCGCCTCGCGCGCCGGCAGCGCCGGCGGCCCAAGGTTGCGGTGCCGTGCCGACAGCGCGTACACCTGCACCGTCCCGGCCAGCGCCTCGTCGAGGCTGCTGCAGATCTGCGCCTGTTCGAGAATATCGTCGGCGTCGGCAGCACGCGCCACCGCCTGCGGGTCGGGAAAGTGCTTCGGATTGACCAGCGACAGCCGCGCCAGGCCCATGGTTTTCATCGCCCGTGCGGCCGCACCGATGTTGCCGGGGTGACTGGTGTGCGAAAGGACGACGCGGATGCGGGCGAGCGCTGAGCCGGAAGAATACGACCCTGTGGGCCTGTTCATATTAGAATCGGGGTCCTCTACACCAATCGGGCAGCATCAGCCACCCGTCGCCTCTGCAAAATCATGCATCCAGCTCTGAACATCATCATCAAGGCGGCGCGTCGCGCCAGCCAGATCATCAACCGTGCGGCACTCGATCTCGAGCACCTGCAGATCACCACCAAGCGCCAGAGCGACTTCGTCACCGAAGTCGACAAGGCGGCGGAAGCGGCGATCATCGATATCCTGCGTGAGGCCTATCCGGAGTACGGCATTTTAGCAGAAGAGTCCGGCCTGACCGCCGGCCAGGGCGGCGGCAGCGAGTATCAGTGGATCATCGACCCACTCGACGGCACGACCAATTTCATCCACGGATTTCCCCAGTACGCAATCTCGATTGCCCTCGCCTACCGCGGCCAGGTCACCCAATCGGTGGTCTATGACCCGCTGCGCAACGAGATGTTCACCGCCAGCAAGGGCGGCGGCGCCTTCCTGAACGACCGCCGCATCCGCGTCAGCAAGTGCCTGAAACTGGAAACCGCCTTGATCGGTACCGGCTTCCCCTATCGCATGTACGACCACATCGACGCCTACCTGCGCATCTTCAAGGAGCTGGCACAAAAGACCGCCGGCATGCGGCGCCCGGGTGCCGCCGCGCTCGATCTGGCCTACGTCGCCTGCGGACGCTTCGACGGCTTCTGGGAGTTCGGCCTGTCACCCTGGGACATGGCCGGCGGCACGCTGCTGATCTCCGAAGCCGGCGGCCTGGTCAGCGACCTCGCCGGCAACGAAAGCTACCTGCAGTCCGGCAACCTCGTCGCCGGCACGCCGAAAGTCTTCGCGCAACTGCTGCAGGTGATCGACAGCCATCGTACGCCGGGGCTGCAGGCCTGAAGCCGCAGCGCGACCTTGAAAAGCCATGCTCAGGAGCTGAGGAATCGGGCAAGCGCTCGCAGCAAGTTCCCGAGCAGAAGTTCATCGCGGGCCTTCTTGGATGTAGCTTGCTCACGAGTTGACGCAGTCGCATCGTTTCATAAGGCGAGTGATAGGGTTCCATCTCCAACAAGGTTCTTTTAATCAGCAGATGGAGACGCTGATCGCGTATCGGAAGGCTGTAATCCACTAATACATCACCGGCCAACGGCGTATTTCGGAGGCGGACGTGCGCGCAGTCAACAGTCAAACTGCTGGAGTCCCGGTGGAAGCGCGCCCGGAACCGACCCATGCCTGAAGTCGACACCATCACCGTCAAGGGCTTCAAGAGCATCGCCGCGATCGAGAAGCTCAAGCTCGGGGCGATCAACGTTGTCATCGGGCCGAACGGATCGGGCAAGTCGAATTTCATCGGTGTCTTTGCCTTCCTGCACGCCATCCGCGAAGGGCTTCTGCAGGACTATGTGATCAAGGCAGGTGGCGCCGACAAGGTCCTGCATTTCGGTTCCAAGATAACTGGGAAGCTGGAAATCCGCGCATCCTTCCAGGACGGCGTCAATGAATACGTCATCGCTCTGGAACCGACAGCGGCAGACCAGCTTCACCCGGCATCGGAAACCGTCTCCTTCTGGGACAAGCGGCATCCCGCAACCTATGCAGAAGATCTCGCCGCGCGCGGGATGGAAGCCGGCATCAGCGATGCGCAACGATCGGGCACGGGCGCGTACGTACGCCAGCACCTGAATCGCTGGCGGCTCTACCACTTCCACGACACCAGTTCGACTTCGCCGATAAAGAAGACGGCGGACCTCAACGACAACCGCTACCTGCGCCCTGACGGCTCGAACCTAGCCGCCTTCCTCTATGTCCTGCGCCTGAAGCACGACACCGCGTACAGCCTGATCCGCCGCACGATTCAGCGCGTTGCGCCGTTCTTCGATGACTTCGTGCTCGAACCGCAGCAGCTCAATCCGGACAAGATCCGCCTGGAGTGGCGGCACAAGGGCTCCGACGCCTACTTTGACGCTTCGTCGCTCTCCGACGGGACGCTGCGCTTCATCGCGCTGGCGACGCTGTTCCTGCAACCCGACAGCATTCGCCCGTCGTTGATCCTGGTCGACGAACCGGAGCTTGGCCTGCATCCCTACGCGATCACCCTGCTGGCCTCGCTGGTGAAACAGGCCGCCGTCACGACGCAGGTCATTCTGTCGACGCAATCGCCCCTGCTGCTCGATCACTTCCAGCCCGAGGACGTTCTGGTCGCCGACCGCGTTGGCGGCGGAACGCGATTCACGCGCCTGGAATCGGCCCGGCTGGCAAGCTGGCTGGAGGACTACAGCCTCGGCCAGCTCTGGGAAAAGAACGAACTCGGTGGCCGCCCGAGCGGGGAGTGAGCGAATGACCCGGCTGCTCATTCACGTCGAAGGCGAAACGGAGGAAAGCTTCGTCAATGAGGTTCTTGCTCCTCACCTCTACACGTACGGCTATGGGAAAGTCAGCGCTCGCCTGCTTGGCAACGCGCGGCAACGCGACCGGCGCGGCGGAATCCGTGGCTGGAGTGGGGTTCGCAAGGACATTCTCAACCACCTCAAGGAGGATTCCGGCTGCCTGGCGACGACGATGGTCGACTACTACCGGCTACCGCAAACAGGCGAGAAGGCATGGACGGGGCGATCCGAGGCGGCCAGGCTGCCGTTCGCCCGCAAGGCGGGCACGGTACAGCACCCCTTGATGGCCGACATCGGGACACAGTCGGGCTTCGCTTCCATTGCGGCGCGCTTCGTGCCCTACGTGACGATGCACGAGTTCGAGGGGCTTCTGTCCCGCGACTGCACCCGCTTCGCCGCGGGTATCCGGCGCCACGACCTGGCGCCGCGCTTGCAGGCAATCCGCGAGCAGTGTCCGCATTTCCGCCAATGGCTCGAACGCCTCGAGTCCCGCCCCGGCTGAATGCCGCCATGGCACGCGCGAGAACGCCGGAACTGAGTTTCCAGCAACCCATCGCCGATTTCCTGGTGCGCGTGCACGGCTACGGCGTACTGGAACAGGCGGAAATCAGCGACAGCGAGCACTGCATCGCCGAAGGCCAGCCCTGGGCCTTCCTGCAGGCGACGCAGGCCGGGCAGCTCCCGACACTGGCCAACGATTGCTCCGGCGATGCGCGCGAAGAAGTCTTCCGCGATCTGCCGAGAGCGCGGCGGCGGGAAAAAGGGGGTACCACCGCCACTGAGGAAAGTCTCGGTCGGGGAGATGATCGACGAAATACTCGGCCGCTGCAGCTTCGGCACGAGGATCTCACCCATTACCCGGGCGTCGGTGACGCCAAGGCCGCGCTGATCCTAGCTGCCGTCGAGTTTGCGCGCCGCCGCATCAAACCCGAGGGCTCGCGGATCACAACGTCCGCCGACATCCTCCCGCATGTACGACATTACGCCGACCGCAAGCAGGAGCATTTCCTCTGTGCCAGCATCAACGGGGCCAACGAGATTCTCAACATCCGGGTCATCTCGATCGGCCTGATCGATCGAACGCCGGTTCATCCGCGCGAGGTCTTCGCGGACGCCCTGGTAGACCGCGCCGCAGCGATCATCGTCGCGCACAACCATCCCACCGGCGGACTCGATCCCTCGCCAGCCGATATTGAGGTGACCAAGCAGCTCAAGGCCGCCGGCAGCATCATCGGCGTGCCCTTGCTCGATCACATCATCTTCAACCGAAGCGGCTACTTCAGTTTTCTGGAGGCCGGGCGGCTGTAACTGGCTCGACTCCTGCAAATGGCAAAAAGGGCAGCGAGGCACGCTCGTACCCCGCTGCCCTGTTCAGTCGACCCGCTGCTCGAGCCTCCTCAGCCTGTTATCACCGATAGCGCGTCGTGATACTCGTACTTGAGGTCGTCGGCGACTTCACGGCAGGTGACCTTGCCGAAAGCGACGTTGAGACCATTGCGCAGGTGCTCGTTATCCTGCAGCGCCTGCCGCCAGCCCTTGTCGGCGATCTGCAACGCAAACGGCAGGGTCGCGTTGTTGAGCGCGTAGGTGGAGGTGTTCGGAACGCCACCCGGCATGTTGGCAACGCAGTAGTGCACCACATCGCCGACGACGTAGGTCGGATCGGCGTGCGTCGTCGCTTTGGCGGTCTCGCAGCAGCCCCCCTGGTCGATGGCCACGTCGACGATCACCGATCCGGGCCGCATCTCATTGACCAAATCGCGAGTGATCAGCTTCGGTGCCGCGGCACCCGGGATGAGCACGCCACCGATCACGAGATCGGCGTTCAGCACGTGCTGCTCGACGTTGTCGCGGTTCGAAAAGACGGTGATCACACGCGCACCGAGCTGCCGATCGAGGCGCCGCAGGACATCGAGGCTACGGTCGATGACCACCACCTGTGCGCCAGTGCCGACGGCAATCTGTGCGGCGTTCGAGCCGACGACACCGGCGCCGAGGATGACGATCTTCGCCGATGGCACGCCGGCAACACCGCCGAGCAGGATGCCCATCCCGCCGTGCGCCTTTTCGAGGCAGTAGGCGCCGGCCTGGATCGACAGGCGGCCGGCGACTTCCGACATCGGCGCCAGCAAGGGCAGGCCGCCGCCCGGCTGGGTGACTGTTTCGTAGGCAATGCAGACGGCGCCACTGCTGACCAGATCGGCGCACTGCGCGGGATCGGGCGCGAGATGCAGGTAAGTGTAGAGGATCTGCCCTTCGCGCAGCATGCCGCGCTCGCCGGCCTGCGGCTCCTTGACCTTGATGATCATTTCGGCCTTGGCAAAGATCTCCGCGGCCGTCGCGGCAATCGTCGCTCCGGCCTTCTCGTAGACCGCGTCAGCGGCGCCGATGCCCGCCCCAGCGCCGGTTTCAACGCTCACCGCATGACCGTGCGCGACCATCTCGCGAACCGATGACGGGGTCAGGCCGACACGGTATTCGTGGTTTTTTATCTCCTTGGGTACGCCAATGTGCATCGCTGTCTCCTTATTGTGCTTTCGGGGCCGATTATCTTAGGTCATTTCGGCAGGGCGAACCGGTTTTTTGCATGTCATGCTCCTCGGTCGTCCGACAGCGCCCCCGGGAAGCGTGCGGGCGGATGCTTAGTACTCGGAAACAATCCCGCAGCACGACACCCGGAGCACGCCAAGGCATCTAAGCGCCTATCGCCGCTGCGCGCTTGCGTATAAACTGCCAGTCGCCGAACCCGGCGACCTGCCCTCCCCCGATAGCCGAAGCCGATGAACAGCAAGGATCGCGACTGCAAGGAACACACGTCGCCGGACGCCAACGGCCCGGCGCTCTCCGCCGCTGCCGAGACGATGGCCACGGAGCTAGCCAGCTTTCGCCGTGACATGCTGCGCTTTGCGGTCCTGCAGTTGCGTGATCCGGCGAGCGCCGAGGATGCCGTGCAGGAAACCATGCTTGCCGCGCTGCAGGGCGCTGCGCGCTTTGCCGAGCGCGCCAAGCTGAAGACCTGGGTGTTCTCGATCTTGCGCAACAAGATCGTCGACATCATCCGGCGGCGGGTTCGCGAGCCGATCCACGAAGCCGTCGAGCAGGAAATCGACGACGCCGATTTCGACCCGCTGTTCAAGAGCAATGGCCACTGGCAGCGTGATGCACGGCCTTCGGACTGGGGAAATCCGGAAAAGACTCTCGAAAACAGCAGTTTCTGGGCAGTCTTCGATGCCTGCCTGCAACGCCTGCCGCCGGCCACCGCGCGCGTCTTCATGATGCGCGAAATACTCGGCCTGGAGACCAGCGAAATCTGCCAGGAACTGTCGATGAGCACCAGCAACTGCTGGGTGGTGCTGCATCGCGCACGCATGGGACTACGGCTATGCCTCGAACAAAAGTGGTTCGGCAGCGGCGCACGAGACGGTCAATGAACGACCTGGAACGGACCAACAAGCGACCAACAAGCGCCCACTAGCCAAACCGGCGAATGCGCGCAGCGCCGCGGCAGGCAGCGATCGGCGCTTCAGCTACCGACCACACCCCCATCGGCGCGCCGGACCACCAGCGTCGCCGAACGCGGCCGGCCGCCGGTCACACCGGGGAACTGGTTGGCCGGCCATCCGGACCCGGCCAGCGGCGCCGACGGCGACGAACGCCCACCAGCGGCTTCACCGGGATGCTGGACGTTGATGAACAGACTGCGCGAATCGGGCGTGGCGCTGATCCCGGTAATCTCGCAGGCTTTCGGTCCGGTCAGGAAGCGGCGAATCTCGCCGCTGGCAATGTCGGCGACGAGCATTTGGTTGTTGCCCAGCCGCTGGTAGTCACCACGGTTGAGGACGCTGCCGGAAGCGTCGGTCTGGATCCACAGCCGACCGTCGCGGTCAAACCACAGGCCGTCCGGGCTGGCGAAAGCATCGCCCTTGATGTTGCCGCGCCTGGCCGCGTCGGCATTCTCGGGGTCGCCACAGAGCACGAAAACATCCCAGTCAAAGACACCGGCCGCCGCATCCGCCTGCTCCTCGCGCCAGCGAATGATGTGTCCGAAAGCATTCTCCGCGCGCGGATTGGCGGCGTCGGCGACCAGGCGCTTGCGGTTGTTGGTCAGCGTGCAATAGACCTCGCCATTCTGCGGATCGACGGCCAGCCACTCCGGGCGGTCCATCTTCGTTGCGCCAACGAGATCGGCGGCCTGGCGGGTGCGGATCAGGATGTCGGCCTGATCGGCAAAGCCATTGCCTGGGTCGAGCCCATTCTGCCCGTACTGCAAGGCGATCCAGCGACCTTTGCCATCGCCGTCGAAGCGCGCCACGTACAGCGTCCCGTCGTCGAGCAGGCGGCCGCCAGCAGCCGCTTCGCTGGCCTTGAATCGATCGCTCGACACGAACTTGTAAAGGTACTCGAAAGCTTCATCGTCGCTCATGTACACCACCACCCGGCCGTCGCTGGCCAGCGTTACGGTGGCACATTCGTGCTTGAAGCGACCCAGGGCGGTGCGCTTGACCGGGGCCTGCGCAGGCTGCCAGGGGTCGATTTCGACGACCCAGCCGAAACGATTGGCTTCGTTGGCTTCCGTGGCGACATCGAAACGACTGTCGTGCTCGTGCCAGCGAAAGCCGGCGCCGTTGGCGCGGATGCCATAACGCTTCTGATCGGCCGTCGGCTCGACAAGACCGTTGAAATAGCTGTTGAAGTTCTCTTCACAGGTGAGGTAGGTGCCCCACGGCGTGTGCCCCATCGCGCAATTGGCCAGCGTCCCGAAGACGACGTTGCCACGCCGGTCGTCGCGGGTGCGCATATCTGGCGTGCCGGCCGCCGGACCGGCGATGCGTATCGGCGTACGCGCAGTTATCCGACGGGCGTACGGCGACGGTCGCAAGAGCTGCCAGCGCAGGACGCCGCCACTCTCCCGAAGCTCCACCTCGATCACCGAAACGCCATGCGCGTTCTGCGACTTGCGCGTCTTGTCGTGACTCCAGTCGACCATCCCGTCGGGATGCAGAAGGCCATCGTCGGTGTATTCGTGATTGATGCACAGCAGGCCGTGGGTCGACGACGGCTTGCCGTCTACCAGCCAGGGAAAGAAGTGCATGCCGTCATGATGCATCCCGGCCTGCTCGGCCTGCTCGCCGGCGCTGTTGCCCGCATCGGCGCGGAACGCCGGTCCGTCCGCGATCGGGTCACCCCAGGCGTAGAGCAGCTGCACGATGTAGCCATCGGGAACGCGCACGACATCGTCGCTCGAGATGCTGATCGGCGCAAAACCGATTCCCGCCCGGCCCGTCGGCCCAGCCAGCGCCGGAAGACCGAAGAAGGACAGTGCGGCACTACCCAGACCGGCCTGCAGCAAGCGCCGGCGCGTAGTGGCGGTGGCCGAAAGCGCCGTGAGAAGCTGCGCGAAGTGCGGGTTCGCGCCGTCGTTGCTGAGCAGGTCCTTGTCGTCCATCGCTTGCGTCCATCCGAATCTGACGAAAAAAGGATTATCGCTCAGTGAGCCGCCGCGCCACCATCGCCTGTTGAAACCTGCGCCTCCCGGATCGGCGCAAACCTTTCGCTGGCAGCTCGTCTTACGCGGCGCGATGCTGCTCGTGCCGCTTCTCCTCTTCAACATGGCGCCGCAGGACGTCGTTCATGCGCGTCTGCCAACCATCGCCACTGGCTTTGAAGTAATCAAGGACTTCCGGGCTATAGCGTACGGTCACCGCCACCTTGGTCGGCAGCTTCTGCGGGCCGCGCCGGCCCGGTTGGCGAACTTTCGCCTTGCTGGAGACACCTGGCGCGATTTCTACAGGCTGATTGGCATCACCTGCGCCACCAGAACTCTTCCCACGCGCCGCCTTGGCCACCCGGGCCACCCGCTTGCGTTCTTTGGCAAATGTCGACGATGTTGCAACAACTTCCTTGTTCATTTTTTTCACCTGGGCACAGTAAATCAAAGGGGCGCGAGCTACTTCACCTTGTAAAGCCGCGCTTCCGGCGCAATGACATTGCGAATCGCGACCTTGAGGTCGATCAGGTCGACATGGCCGAGCAGCAGCAGGCCGGCGCGAAAAAGCTCTCCCTTCTTGCTGGGAACCCCGCGGCTGGCCAGGCGCTTCTTGAGCTTGATGAGTTGCCGGTATTCGCTGTGTGGAATTCGCAGGCGACAGCGAACGGTCTGTGTGGGCTTGCGCGCTTTCTTGGCTTTAGCAGGCGGTTCTGGCGCCGGCATCGAGGCAAGTCTTCTGAGTTTGAGTTCCTTGGCCGCAGCGAGAATCGCTTCGGCACTGGAAAGAGTGGCTGCTGACGACATCAAGATTCCCCCTGGCAACTTACGGAACACCCGCCGGAAGGTCGCGCAGCTTGATTCACTGATGCGTTTCGGCCGACCGACTCGGGTAATTCTTTGTAACGACGGGGGGGAGAATGCGCTGCTTTTGTGACAGATTGATGACAGTGCGCGACGCGCAGCCGCCAGCAGGGGCACAAGGCCGCAACTGCCGGCGGTAGCGGCGACCGTCAGTCGGCCAGTGCCGTGGCGAGGGTCTTCGCGTTCGCACGCATCATGCCGAGATAGCTGTCGGCTGCCGTCCCGGGAGCGGCCAAGGAATCGGAGTACAGGACGCCGCCAATGCGCGCCCCTGATTCAGCGCTGATGCGTTCGAGCAAGCGTGCGTCGCTGACGTTCTCGATGAACATTGCCGGGATCTTTTCGCGGCGGATCTGCCGGATGATCCCGCCGACGGCGGCCGCTGAAGGTTGCGCATCAGTGCTGAGCCCCACGGGCGCTAGGAAACGAATTCCATAGGCACGGGCAAAATAGCCAAAAGCGTCGTGTGAGCTGACCACCACGCGCCGTTCGACAGGAAGCTTGCTGAGGCTGCTGCGGATCTCGCTGTCAAGCACGTCGATCTCTCGCCTCAGAGCGGCGGCGTTGGCCTGATAGCTCACCTTGTTTGCCGGATCCACCTGCGCCAGTGCGGCAGCAATATTGTCGACGTAGTAGCGCGCCTGAGCCAGATCCTGCCAGGCGTGCGGGTCGACATCGGCCGGGTGATCGTGGCTGCGATGCTTGCCGGTATGTGCCGCTTCTTTCTGAAGTACATTGACGCCCTTGCTGGCAACCACGATCAGCCCGCGATAGCCGGAGGACATTATCAGGCGATCGATCCAGCCTTCGAAACCGAGGCCATTGACGACCACCAGCCGTGCGCGCGCGAGCTTCTTCACGTCGGCCGGAGTCGGCTGGTACACGTGCGCGTCCGCCAGCGGCCCGACCAGGGTATACACCTGCACATGCTCGCCACCGACCCGCTGCGTCAGGTCACCGAGAATGCTGAAACTGGCGACCACCGGCAGCAACTCGGCCGCGCTTGCCCGGCCAGGCTGAGCACCCAGGAGAATCACCAGAGCAGCGGTCAGCAGAGGAGCCGGGCGCAGAAAAACCGTTGCCAGCCAGCGCTGGAGCACGTTGAGGAAGGGTTTTCTCATCGTTTTTCCCCGCGAGGTCGACTCAGCGTTCAAAGTGCCAACCCGACCGCCAACGACTGGCCAGGGGCCCAAGCGGAGCGGCGAGCAGCGAGAGCAGATAGAGGCCGCCAAGGGTCAACACGATCGCCGGACCGGCCGGCAGGTCCGCATGATACGAGAGCAACAGGCCGATGAAGGAGCCGAGCAGTGCGACTAACACGGCGATCAACAGCAGCGGTCCGACATTGCACACCCACAGGCGCGCCGCAGCCGCCGGCAGAATCATGATCCCGACCGCCATCAAGGTCCCCAGAGCATGAAAGCCGGCAACCAGATTGAGCACCAGCAGGACCATGAAACCATAGTGCGCAAGCGGGCCGAGACGACTAATGCGCCCCAGAAAAGCAGGATCACAGCCTTCGAGGACGAACAGGCGCAAACCGAGTGCGAGCGCCAGCACCGACAGCGAAGCAAAGCCTGCGAGCAGCAGCAGAGCGGCGTCGTCAAGCGCCAGCACGCTGCCGAAAAGAACATGCAGCAGGTCGACGCTGCTGCCGCGCAGCGAGATGATCAACACGCCGGCCGACAGCGAGATCAGGTAAAAAGTCGCCAGACTGGTGTCTTCCTTGATCACCGAGTTGCGAGCAACACCGCCGGAGAGCATGGCCACCGCCAGACCGGCGACCAGGCCGCCGATGGTCATCGCCGGCAGCGATAGACCGGCAATCAGGTAGCCGATCGCGGCCCCCGGTAGAATGGCGTGCGACATGGCATCGCCGGCCAGACTCATCCGACGCAACATCAGGAAGACGCCGACCGGCGTCGCGCCGAGCGACAACGCCAGACAACCCGCCAAGGCCCGACGCATGAAAGAAAACTCGATGAACGGCGAGAGCAAGGGAATGCTGGACAGCGTTTCGTTCATCCGGCGTCCTGGTCGGCATGACAGATGGGCGCGTGTGCGTGATCGCCGCGCCCTTCGGCGATCCGCCGGGCGCGCTGCAGATTGGCGTCGCTGAGCACCGTTGCGGTATCGCCCCGGGCGACGATCTCGCGAGCCAGCAGCAGCGTTTCCGGGTACTCCTGGTGGACATGCTCGAGGTCGTGCAGGACGGAGATTACCGTCCGCCCTTCGCCATGCCAGTGTCGCACCAGCGCCGCCAGGTCGCGAACGCTGGCCGCGTCGATGGCGCCATAGGGCTCGTCGAGGAGCACCAGCGGGGCATCCTGGAGCAGGACGCGGGCAAAATGCGCACGCTGCAACTGACCGCCCGAGAGCGCACCGATCGGACGGCTCTCGAGGCCGGTCATGCCGACCAGGTCGATGGCCGCAGCAATGCGTTCGCGCCGGGCGCGGTCGAGGCCGCCAAAGGCACCGATCTCGCGCCACAGGCCCATGGCCACGAAGTCGTGAACGACCATCGGAAAGCTGCTGTCGAGCGTCGTCAGCTGGGTCAGATAAGCGATTTGCCGGCGCTGCACGCCAAGCAACTCGATGCGGCCCTGCAAGGGCCGCAGTTCGCCGGTAATGCCTTTGAGCAGCGTCGATTTACCAGCACCGTTGGGACCAACGATGGCCAGCAGGCTGCCGGCGGCAACCTCCCCCTGCAGGTGGTGGACCGCCGGATGACGATCGTAGCCAAGCGTCAGATTATCGAAGCGCAGGATCGGCTGGCCGTTCGCTGAGGTGATTGCAGGCTTGTCGGGCATCGCTGGCGCGGCGTTCAGTGCAGCGCCCAGAACACCGTCGTCCACAGCAGCAGCAGCACAGCGAATGCCCAGAGCAGGCGCGCCAAGGCACTGGCGCAGAGCACCGGATTGCGGACTTTGGCGCTTGCCGATGCGCGTGGGCTTGCAGAAAGAGACATATACGACGCGAGGTAAGGCTTTTCGGGCGCGGACTCTGAGTTCCCGCGGAGGGCGAATCTTGCCTCGTTCGCCAGCCAAACGCAACCGCCTTGAGCGAGCTCAGCGAGCGTTCGCGCCCGCCAGCACGCCGTCGCCACCCCGGACAAGCAAGCGACGATTTGCCGGCTCAACCGAAGCGACCGGTAATGTAATCCTCGGTGTGTTTGACCTTCGGTTTCACGAACAACTCTTCGGTGCGGCCGAACTCGACAAGCTCGCCGAGGTACATGAAGGCCGTGTAGTCGGAAATCCGGCCCGCCTGTTGCATGTTGTGAGTGACGATGGCGATGGAGTACTCGCTCTTGAGTTCGTTGATCAGTTCCTCCACCTTGGCCGTGGACAGCGGATCGAGCGCCGAGGTCGGTTCGTCGAGGAGCACGATCTGGGGCTTCACCGCCACCGCCCGGGCGATGCATAGGCGCTGCTGCTGGCCGCCGGAAAGGGACAGGCCGCTCTGCTGCAACTTGTCCTTGACTTCATCCCACAGGGCAGCCTTGTTAAGCGCCCATTCCACCCGTTCGTCGAGTTCGCTCTTGCTGAACTTCTCGTAAAGCCGAACACCGAAGGCGATGTTTTCATAGATGGTCATCGGAAACGGAGTCGGCTTCTGGAAAACCATGCCGATCTTCGCCCGCACCAGGTTCACGTCCTGTTTCCGGTCGAGCAGGTTCTTGCCATTGAAAACGATCTGCCCTTCGGCGCGCTGCCCCGGATAGAGATCGTACATGCGGTTGAAAGCACGCAAGAGCGTAGACTTCCCACAACCGGACGGCCCGATGAAGGCGGTCACACGGTTGCGAGCGACATCGAGACTGACGGCTTTCAGACCCTTGAAGTCGCCGTAGTAGAAATCCAGTTCGCGCACCTGCAAAATGGCTTGTTCGCTGATTTGGACCATGTGGTCGCAGGTCTCGGACATTATTCGATGCTCCGCAGTTCAGGTCTTGTGACGAAAGAGGACACGCGCACCGATATTGATCGCCAACACCAGCAAGGCGATCAGCAGGGCGCCGCCCCAGGCCAGCTCAATCCAGTTGTCGTAGGGACTCATGGCGAACTGAAAAATGACCACCGGCAGATTGCCCATTGGCTCCGACATGTCAGCGCTGAAGAACTGGTTGTTGAGCGCCGTAAACAGCAGTGGCGCCGTTTCGCCGGTGACCCGCGCGATAGCCAGCAGGACGCCGGTCACCACACCGGCCTTGACCGAGCGCAGGGTCACTTTCAGTGACACCTGCCAACGCGGCGCGCCGATCGCGAAAGCCGCCTCGCGCAGACTCGACGGCACCAGTCTAAGCATGTTCTCGGTGGTGCGCACGACGACGGGAATGGCGATCAGGGACAGCGCGACCGAACCGGCCCAGCCGGAAAAACCACCCACGGTCGCCACCATCAGTGCGTAAACGAAGAGACCAACGACTATCGACGGCGCCGACAGCATGATGTCGGTGACGAAGCGGGTCGTCGCCGCGAACTTCGAGGTGTCGCCGTACTCGGCCAGATAGATGCCGGCAAGAATACCGATCGGGGTGGACACCAGCGTCGCAAAACCGACAATCATGACGCTGCCGACGATCGCATTGCGCAGCCCACCGCCTTCGCTACCCGGTGCCGGCGTGTCCTGGGTAAAGAAATCCCAGCTCAGGGCGGCGAAGCCTTTCGAAAACAGGGTCCACAGTATCCACATCAAGGCCGCCAGACCAAAGGCCATGGCCAGCATTGACAAGCCGATACCGAGACGGTTGATTAACATTCGACGACGATAATGTTCCATTGCAGCCCCTGTGGCGTCTCAAACGCCCTGCCTGGCGCTGGCGCGATGGACTAGCCAGCGCGACAGTCCGAGGACGACGCAGGTGATGACGAACAGCACCAGGCCGAGCGCAAACAGCGACGAGGTATGCAGCCCCGGATCCGCCTCGCCGAACTCGTTGGCCAGTAGCGAAGCAATCGAGTTGCCCGGCGCAAAGAAGCTGCCGGCGATGCGATTGGCGTTGCCGATAACGAAGGTGACGGCCATCGTCTCGCCCAGGGCGCGTCCGAGGCCGAGCATGATGCCGCCGATGACGCCGACACGTGTATAAGGCAAGACGATGTTCCAGACCACCTCCCAGGTCGTGCAACCAAGGCCGTAGGCGGATTCCTTGAGCACCGCTGGCACGGTGTCGAAGACGTCACGCATTACCGAGGCAATGAAGGGAATCACCATCAGCGCCAGCACGATGCCTGCCGACAGTATGCCGATCCCGAGCGGCGGGCCGGCGAACCAGCCACCGATCACCGGCAGATCGCCAAAGCCTGCCTGCACCCAGGGCTGAACATTCCTGGCGAACAAGGGTGCGAAAACAAACAGGCCCCAGATGCCGTAAATGATCGAGGGAACCCCGGCGAGCAATTCGATGGCCGTCCCCAGCGGCCGACGCAGCCAGCCCGGACAACTCTCGGTGAGAAACAGCGCGATACCAAAGCTCACCGGCACCCCGATCAGCAGCGCGATGAGCGACGTGCTGAGCGTGCCGTAGATCGAGATCAGGGCACCGAACTCGTCGTCCGGCACGCTCCACGCCTCGCTCCACAGAAAAGCGGGTCCGAAGGCGCGGAACGCGGGCGCCGCCTCGATGGCCAGTGAAATCAGAATCCCGGCCAGCGCCGCCAGCACCAGAAAGGCGAACAGGAAAGTGAGCTTGTGGAAGATCGAATCCTGATGTTTGAAGATCCTGACCTGGACAGCGTACGCATCTACCTGCGCGTGCGCTGCCGAATCAGTCATTCTCACTGTTTTCCACGCCATGCTCTCTTCCATACCGCCCCTTCCCACTATCGACTTCAGTCGCCTAACACAGCTTGCGCGGACGCCCCGACGCTGGCGAGGCGGCGTCTTGCGAAGCCCGCCGCAATTGCCTGGCGAACCGCACGACTACTTGATGCGCTTCATCTCGGCTTCGATGGTGCCCACCACGTTGGCCGGCAGGGGGACAAAGTCCAGCTCGTCAGCCAGCGTCCCGCCCTTGTTCAGCGCCCAGCTGAAGAAGTCCACCACGCCCTGCTGTTTGGCAGCGTCTTCACCTTTTTCGTAGGCCAGGATGTAGGTTGCGCTGACGATCGGCCAGGCCTCCTTTGCCGTCTGGTCGAGCATGTCAGGTGCCATGCCCTTGACTTTGAAATCGGCGCCGGCGGCGGCCGCCGCGAAGGCCTCGCCGCTGGGCAACACGAAATTTCCGGCCTTGTTCTTCAGCGCGGCGAAGGCCAAACCGTTCTTTTTGGCATCGGCGTAGTCGACGTAGCCGATGGTGCCGGCAATTTTCTGGACGTTTGCCGCGACACCCGGGTTGCCCTTGCCACCGATCTCATTGGCCGGCCAGTTGACACTCTTGCCGACACCGACGTCGCGCACGAAGTCAGCCGACTGCTTGGCCAAGTAGCGGGTCATCACGTCGGTGGTACCGGAGCCGTCCGAGCGGTGGACGATGGTGATCGCAGTCGGCGGCAGCTTGAGATCCGGGTTCAGGCTGGTGATGGCAGGATCGTTCCACTTGGTGATGGCACCGCGAAAGATATTGGCAGCCGTCGGACCATCCAGCTTGAGTTGCCCGGAAGAGATGCCAGGGAGATTGAGCACAATGGTCACCGCGCCAATCACGGAAGGGAACTGCACCAGGCCGGCAGCGTTCAGATCCGCTGCGCTCAAGGGCGCGTCGGTGCCGCCGAAATCAACGGTCTTGGCCTTGATCTGCTTGATACCACCGGAAGAACCGATACCCTGGTAATTGACCGACTTGCCGGTGGCGGCCTGGTAAGCTTCGGCCCACTTGGTATACACCGCGTAGGGGAAGGTCGCGCCGGCGCCGGTCAGGTCGGCGGCTTGCGCAGCGATCGACCCGAAGCCCATGGCCATGGCCGCGGCGACGCCGGAAATCTTCAGGAAAACGCGTTTTGAAACGATCATGATTTCTCCATTGAGTGAGAGTTCGTGCTGCAGTAGCAACGCGATTGATCTTACGGAGCGAATGTTTCAGCACCATGACTCGGCTGCTCGACGGCGCCCGCAAATTGCAGGCATACTGCCGAGCATGTTTCTCGCTCTTCGCTCCCCGAAAGCGGCGTCGCCGTGAATGACCTTGTCGAAAGCTGGCAGTCACTCGACGGAACGCGGCTCGAAATGCGCCAAATGCGGCCAAGCGACGCGCCGCAGGTCAAGGCGTCGCTGAACACACTGTCGGCCGATACCCGGCGTCGCCGCTTCTTCGTCTCGATCGCCGAATTCTCCGACGATGCGGTGCACCGACTGATCGACATTGATCCGGCCAGGGAGTACCTGCTGGTCGTTTTACGGCGCGAGGATGGAATTGAAATCCCGATTGCCGGCGGCCGCTTCGTTCACGAGGATGAGCGTCCGGATTGCACCTTTTCCCTGCTCATCGGCGACCCCTGGCAAGGCCAGGGCATCGGACGCCGGATCCTCAAGGCGCTGATTCGCGAAGCGTCACGGCGCGGCTTGCGGCGCATGCACGGGCATGTGCTGGCCGACAACAGGCCGATGCTCGATCTGGCACGGGCGCAGCGTTTCGCGATTCTGGAAAGCGACCAGGGCGACGATGTTCTGGAGATCGTTCGCGAGCTTCCCGATCGCTGGTCGCTGCGCTGGGACACCTTCTTGCGGAGACTCTGGCGACGATAGGCGCTACCCGGCACTGGCCGCGCCGCAGGGGCAGAGGCAATTGCGCTAAAGTTCGTTGCCCGCTGGCCGTTAGCATAGTGTAGTTATGCAATCCATTGCTGCTGACATGTCTGTTCAAGCCTCAGCAGACTGCCAGCGACTTTGCGCAGCGCGTGACATCGAACAACATGGGCGCCGCCCTGCGCGAGCGTTCGCAAGCGGCAGGAATGGCCCAATCAGCGGCTGGCGATGATCCACCCTACAAGCCGCTTTGACGGCAACTACCCCGGGAGAATGGCAATGAAGGTCGGTGAATGGAGTATCAAGACGCGCTTCGTCGTGGTATTGGTCGTGGCGGTGCTCGGCCTCGCCGCGCTCGGCCTGAACTCGCTCTATGAACTGCGCAAGGGCATGCTGGAAGATCGCAAGGACAAGATCCACGCGCTGGTCGAGGTGGCCACTGGCGTCGTTGCCCGCTTTCACGAGCTGGCCAAGAGTGGCGCACTGAGTGAAGACGAGGCAAAAAGGCAGGCACTCGAAACCGTGCGCCAGATGCGCTACGCGAACGGGGAGTATTTCTTCGTCCTCGACAGCCAGCATCAGTTCGTGATGCACGCGGCGAAAGCGGCGCTGGAAGGCAAGAGCGGCGCCGACTTGCGCGACCCGAACGGCAAATTGTTCATCCAGGAGCTGGTGAGCGTCGCACAGGCCAGCGAGCAGGGAGGCATTGTCGACTATTCCTTTGCCAAAGCCGGCAGCGACAAAGCGGTCCCCAAACTCAGCTATTCCGCCCACTTCAAGCCGTGGGGCTGGGTCATCGGTACCGGCATCTATCTCGATGATGTCGACCAGGCCTTCGCTCGCGAAGCACTCAACGCCCTGATCATCATCGCTCTGGTGATTGGCGTCCTGGCCGGCGTATCGATGTGGATTGGGCGCAGCGTACTGCGCCAACTGGGCGGTGAACCGGCCGAGGCATCGGCAATCGCGCTGCGCATCGCCAGCGGCGACCTTGGCCAGGAAATGACCACCGAGAAAAGACTCAGCGGCAGCCTGCTGCATTCCATCGCACAAATGCAGAACCGCCTGCGCGGAATCATCGCCGAGATCGACCAGTTGTCCAGCGCTCTGGCCAACAGCGCCAGCGAGATTTCAGTAGCCACCGACGAGACGCGCCACGCCGCCGAGGCACAAGCCAACTCGACGTCGGCCACCGCGGCTTCGATTGAAGAGCTGACGGTAAGCATCAACGAAGTCGCGCAGAACGCGCAGGCAACCGGCGAGAATTCCCGCGCCGCCGCCAATTGCGCCGAACAGGGGCGCACGCTGGTCAGCAGCTCTGCTGCGGAAATCGAGAAGGTCGCGGAAATCGTCGCCCGTTCGTCGGAGCAGATACGGCAGCTGGCAACACGCTCACGCGACATCGGCGGCATTGCCGAGGTGATCAGGGAGATCGCCGAGCAGACCAACCTGCTGGCACTGAATGCGGCCATCGAAGCAGCCCGCGCCGGCGAGCAGGGCCGCGGCTTCGCGGTCGTCGCCGACGAAGTTCGCAAGCTCGCCGAACGGACCAGCAAGGCCACCAACGAAATCAGTACCATGGTGGTCAGCGTCCAGGCCGATACCGAATTGGCAGTCGGCGCCATGGGTGAGGCGGCTCCGCAGGTGAGCCGTAGCCTCGATAAGGCGCGCGAGGCCAGTGACATGCTCGAATCGATTCACCGGCAGGCGCATGAATCCAGCGAACGCGTGCAGCAGGTGGCGACCGCCACCCGCGAACAGGCGACGGTGGCCAACGACATCGCCGGGCACGTGCAGAACATCGCCTCGATGACCGAGGAAACAAATGCCACCATGCACAGCAATGCCGAGTCGGCGAGCGCCCTCAACGGCCTCGCCAACCGCTTGCGTGAAGTGGTCGCCTATTTTCGTGTCACCTGAAGACGAGCAAGGGCTGCGCCACGGAGGGAGAGAAGCATGAAGCCACGCCGACCGGGACACTGCCCGCGCCTCGCGCTTCAGGCTTTCAGCAACTCGTCGCGATTTCCCAGCCAGCGCCGGAGATGGCGTTCGGCGCACGCGGGATCGTTGCGCAGTAGCTGTACTGCCATCTCCCGTGCCAGCTCGACGAGGTCGGCATCGGCTTCGAGGTCGGCATAGCGGAGCAGCGGCACGCCCGATTGGCGGCTGCCGACGAACTCACCGGGGCCACGCAGACGAAGGTCCTGGCGAGCGATCTCGAAACCGTCCGTGTGCTCGAAAATGATCTTCAGGCGCGCCCGTGCCATTGCCGACAACGGCTGCTGATAGAGCAGGACGCAAAGCGAATCATGCGTGCCGCGCCCGACGCGTCCGCGTAACTGATGCAGCTGCGCGAGCCCGAAGCGCTCGGCGTGTTCGATGACCATCAGGCTGGCGTTGGCCACGTCGACGCCGACTTCGATGACCGTCGTCGCCACCAGCACGTCGATCTGGCCAGCAACAAACGCGGCCATCACTGCTGCTTTCTCGGTACCGCTCAGGCGGCCGTGAACCAGGCCAATGCGCAGACCGGCCAGTTCGCCGAGCAAAGCCGTGTACGTATCAAGGGCCGCCTGCAGCTGCAGCTTTGCCGATTCTTCGATCAAGGGGCAAACCCAGTAAGCCTGTCGCCCGGCAGCAACCACGCCGCGCACGGCGGCAGTCACTTCCTCACGGCGCGCATCCGAGAATAGCCGGGTGCGCACCGGCGAGCGACCAGCCGGCATTTCGTCGATCAGAGAAACATCGAGATCGGCGTAGTAACTCATCGCCAGGGTGCGCGGAATCGGTGTTGCGGACATCATCAGCTGGTGCGGATTGCCCCCTTTGCGCCGCAAGTCGAGCCGCTGTACGACGCCGAAACGATGCTGTTCGTCGATGATCGCCAGACCGAGGCGGGCAAAATCCAGGCCTTCCTGGATCAGGGCATGTGTTCCGACGACCAGCTGCGCACTCGTCGCCGCCTGTTGGCGCAGCGCCCGCCGGCTCCTGGCGCCGAGACGACCCGAGAGGCACACCACCTCGACACCCAGTGGCTCCAGCCAGGCGCGCAGCTTGAGGAAGTGCTGCTCGGCGAGAATTTCGGTCGGGGCCATGAGAGCCGCCTGATAACCGGCCTCGATGGTCTGACAGATGGCCATGGCGGCGACGATCGTCTTGCCACAGCCGACGTCGCCCTGCAGCAGGCGCTGCATCGGAAACGGTTGCTCGAGGTCGCCGCCAATTTCGCCGGCAACGCGCTGCTGCGCATCGGTCAGCGCAAATGGCAGTGCCGCCAGCAGACTCGCCGCCAGGCGCCCGGCGGCGAGCAGCAACGGAGCGCCCTTGCGCCGGCGCGCCAGATAGGCCCGCCGCAAGGACAGCTGCTGCGCCATTAGCTCGTCGAACTTGATTCGCCGCCAGGCCGGATGGCTGCGACTCTGCAGCGTGACTGCGGCAAGCTCGGGCGGTGGCGAATGCAACAAGCCCAGCGCCGCTGCCAGGGCAGGCAGGCGATGCGCCGCGCACCAGTTGGCGTCGAGGAGCTCGCTGAGATCGACCGCGCGCATGGCTCGTGCAATGAGTTTACGCAAGACCCCCTGCGCCAGCCCGGCGGTCGTCGGATAGACGGGGGTCAGCGACTGCGGCAGTGCCTCATCGGTGGTCGCTGCGCTCAGAGCGTTCAGAGTGCTCAGGATGCGGTAACGTGGATGCACCATCTCGAGCCCGAGGAAGCCGTCACGGATCTCGCCGAAGATGCGCAGCCGCAGCCGGTTTTGACGCGCGTTCTCGAAAGCCCTCTGCTGGCTGCCGTAGAAACTCAGAAAGCGCAGGCGGAGGAGGTTTTTCTCGTCAGTGTCCGAAGGGGCATCGGCAACATCACAGGCGTCGCTGACGGTGACCAGCAGCTGGCGGCGCGGTGCCATGCTGATCGCGACATCGCCGACCAGCGCCTCGATCTGCAGCGGCACTCCCAGCGGCGCCTCGGCAAGGGCCGTGACGCGCGTCTCATCCTCGTAGCGCAGGGGCAGGTGCAAAACGAGGTCTTCGCGCCGCTCGATACCGAGCTTGTGCAGGCGGCTCCTGATCGCTGGCGGCGCGTCGATCTCGTCCGCAGGCGGCATCAGCCGCCGAGGACCAGTACCGCGTCGGCCTCGACCAGCCCGTTGCGCGGCAAAGCCGCGACACCGACCGCCGCACGCGCAGGAAAAGGCTCCGCAAAATAGCTCTTCATCACCTCGTTGACTTTCGCGAAATGCGCCAGATCGGTGAGATAGACGTTCAGTTTGACGACATCAGCCAGCGAGCCACCAGCGGCTTCGGCGACCGCCTTGAGGTTGTCGAAAACGCGCACGATCTGCGCATCGATTCCGTCAACAACGTCCATGCTCACCGGGTCGAGGCCGATCTGACCGGAGAGGTAGACCGTATCACCCACTCTTACCGCTTGT
>ERZ761603.524-NODE-524-length-32030-cov-39.419421_pt1 | contig 32030 bp, 32 predicted proteins | sample MGYA00511879_ERZ761603 | MGnify/ENA primary metagenome ERZ761603 (study PRJEB28899, sample SAMN02850040) | bioreactor sludge metagenome | biome: EBPR Sludge; feature: EBPR Bioreactor; material: flocular biomat | place: Australia: Thorneside Wastwater Treatment... | reverse complement strand
GCGTCCCGAACGCAGTACTCTACCAGGCTGAGCTACGCCCCGACCGAAGCGACAACGGCGCTAATGGGTCCTAGCAACCGCGAAGAGGCATAATTCTAACAAGGAATCCTTGTATTGAGAAGCCGGTACGAGTTCGAGGGCAACGGCAGCCTGCTGTGCCTCGGTCGCAGCCTTCCGTTTTGCATATTCAAGCGCCCCGGTCCCACGAATCGCCGCCAGGACCTCGGGTAGATCATCGCGTCCGCCATTTTCTATCGCGCGCCGCACACTGGCAACCTGGTCTGCATTCCCGTTTTTCAAGACGAAAATCAGAGGCAGTGTTGGCTTGCCTTCAGCCAGATCGTCACCCAGATGCTTGCCCGTCTCCACCTCGGCACCGGAATAGTCAAGCACGTCATCAATCAACTGGAACGCGGTCCCCAGGTGCGCGCCGTAAATGGCCATCGCCTGCTCGATGGCCATACTGGCACCGCCAATGATCGCACCAACTTGCGCTGCAGCCTCGAACAGCTTCGCCGTCTTGTAGCGAATAACCTGCAGGTAACCCGTCTCGTCGAGATCTGCGTCATGGCAGTTCATCAACTGCAGTACCTCGCCCTCGGCGATGACGTTCGTCGCATCTGACAAGACCCGCATGATGCGCATATCATTGACTGCAACCATCATCTGAAAGGCCCGCGAATACAGGAAGTCGCCAACCAGCACGCTGGCCGAGTTGCCAAACATCGCATTGGCGGTCTGTCGGCCGCGCCGCAGATCTGAAGCATCGACCACATCATCATGCAACAAGGTGGCCGTGTGGATGAACTCGATCACCGCCGCCAGTTCGTGATGATGCGTACCGCGATAACCCAGCGCGCCGGCCGAGAGCAGGACCAATGCAGGACGCAGTCTCTTGCCACCGCTCTGAACGATGTACTCCGCCACCTGCCGCACGAGAACGACATCGGAATGCAAACGCTGGCGGATTACCGCGTCAACAGCCTTCATATCCGATCCGATCAGGTTGTAGAACTGCTGCTTTCTCACCACACTGCACCTTGGCACAAAAACCCGAGGATCTTAGGCGCCGGCATGTCCTGCGTCAAGCAAGGGATTCTCGGGAGCATCGCAAACCCTTTGACGAGGCCAGGAAAAGAACGTATCATCCGCGGTCCTTCGCTTCATATTGTCTAGCTATTTGGAGTCCAACATGTACGCGGTCATAAAAACCGGGGGCAAGCAGTATCGGGTTGTCAGCGGCGAAAAATTGAAAATAGAACAGATACCGGCAGCAGTTGGCGCTGAGGTCACACTTGACCAGGTTCTCATGGTTGGCGAAGGTGACACCGTGCAGGTCGGCACACCGATCGTCGTCGGCGCCACGGTGAAAGCCACGGTGCTTTCACATGGCCGCCACGACAAGGTCCGGATATTCAAGATGCGTCGTCGGAAGCACTCGCAGAAGCATCAGGGACATCGCCAGAATTACACCGAGATTCGCGTCGACGTCATTGCCGGTGACGCTGCGCTTGACGTTTCAGTCTGATTTCAGAGGAGTCTGACTCATGGCACACAAGAAAGCAGGCGGCAGCGTACGTAACGGCCGCGATTCCGAAGCAAAACGTCTTGGCGTCAAGCGCTACGGTGGTCAACTGGTTCGGGCCGGAAACATCATCGTTCGCCAGCGCGGTACCGCCTACCATCCAGGCGAGAATATGGGCATCGGCAAGGACCACACGCTATTCGCCCTGGTGGATGGTCACGTACAGTTTGCGATCAAGGGCGCGATGAACCGGCGCACGGTGAGCATCCTTCCGGTAGTCATCTGATAGCCAGATCGCTGGCATGCTCAGGCAAGCCAGCCCCGTACGAAGCCCTATCCTTGCAGGTAGGGCTTTTTTGCTTTCCCATCGTGACATGAGGAAGACACCTGACCATGAAGTTCATCGATGAGGCGAAAATTCTTGTTGCCGCCGGTGACGGTGGCAATGGGATCGCCTCGTTCCGGCGAGAGAAATATGAACCCGAGGGTGGCCCCGACGGCGGCGACGGCGGACACGGCGGCAGCGTACATGTCGTCGCTGACCGCAACGTCAATACCCTGATCGAATATCGCTACGTTCACAGGTTTCTGGCCAAGCGGGGCGAGAACGGTGCTTCCAGTGACTGCTACGGGAAGCGCGGCAAAGACCTGACGCTACGCGTACCGGTCGGTACCCTCATCGCCGATGTCAACACCAACGAAATAGTGGCCGACCTCGATGCGGACGGCAAGAAAGTGCTGCTTGCCAAAGGTGGCCGAGGCGGCCTGGGCAACGTTCATTTTAAATCCAGCGTCAATCGCACGCCGCGCCAGTTCACCCGCGGTGAACCTGGCGAGCAACGTGACCTTCGACTCGAACTTCGGCTGCTAGCAGATGTCGGCCTGCTGGGCCTGCCCAACGCCGGCAAGAGCACGTTCCTGCGGGCGGTCTCTGCGGCCCGTCCCAAGGTTGCAGACTATCCCTTCACCACAATCGAACCCCACCTTGGCGTCGTACGAGTGGACTGCGATAGAAGCTTTGTCATTGCCGACATCCCCGGATTGATTGATGGAGCGGCAGAAGGCGCCGGCCTGGGCACCCGCTTCCTCAAGCATCTGGCCCGCACGCGCCTGCTGCTGCATATCGTAGACCTCGCCCCGCCAGACCCCGAGGCGGACCCCGTCCGCGATCTACTCACCGTAACTTGTGAGCTGGAAAAGTACGATCCGGAACTTGCCAGGAAGCCGCGCTGGCTGGTTCTGAACAAGCTGGACCTAATACCAGAGGAAGAACGCGAGGCGCGCATTGCGAACTTTCTGCAGGCGTGTGGAGCAGACACCCAGGCCAACCCGAGCTTCCGCATCTGTGCCATCAGCGGCGATGGTTGTCGGGAACTGGTGCAGAAGCTGCAGGACGCGCTGGACAGGCTACCGCGTACGCAGTCGTCAGCTACCGTAACAGCCGCTGCAGCTGACGCACATTTTCCGGAAAACATGTCCGAAGATGAGGCGCGGCCCTGAACATGGCCATTACTCGCACCGCTTCTGCCCACCGACTGGTCATCAAGGTTGGCTCCGCCTTGGTCACCAACAACGGCGAAGGCCTTGATCTCGTAGCCATCAACGATTGGGCAAGACAAATCGCGAAATTGCGCGAAACCGGCAAGCAGGCCATTCTCGTCTCTTCTGGAGCGATCGCCTGCGGCCTGCAACGCCTCGGCTGGCGAAAGCGCCCAAGCGCCGTGCACGAACTGCAGGCGGCGGCAGCCGTCGGCCAGATGGGCCTGGCGCAGGTTTATGAAAGGGCCTTCGCCCGTTACAACCTGCATACCGCGCAGATCCTCCTTACGCATGACGATCTCGCCGACCGCAAACGCTACCTGAATGCACGCTCGACACTGAGCACACTCCTGCAATTCGGCGTGGTCCCGATCATCAACGAAAACGACACCGTCGTCACTGATGAAATCAAGTTCGGTGACAATGACACCCTCGGCGCGCTGGTGGCAAACCTCGTTGAAGCCGACTGCCTGATCATTCTCACCGACCAGCAGGGCCTCTTTACAGCCGATCCACGCAAGAATGCGGAGGCCACTCTGATCAGCGAAGCGCAGGCCGGACTTCCCGCCCTCGAAGCGATGGCGGGTGGTGTCGGCACACAATTCGGTAAGGGCGGGATGATTACCAAGGTGGTCGCTGCCAAGCGCGCGGCACGAAGCGGCGCCCACACGGTCATCGCCAGTGGGCACGTGGGGGACGTCATACTACGCTTGGCGCGTGGAGAACCCCTCGGCACGCTATTGGTGTCGGAAACGCAGCCGCTCACGGCTCGCAAGCAATGGCTCGCTGACCACCTCCAGCTCAATGGCAAGCTGGTTCTCGATAGTGGCGCAATAAACGCACTCAAGGAAGGGAAAAGCCTCCTGCCAATCGGGGTGATGATGGTCCAGGGCGATTTTGAACGCGGCGCCGCAGTGGCCTGCGTCTCCAGCGAAGGCCAGGAGGTTGCCCGCGGCCTGGTCAACTACGGCAGCAGCGATTCACGACGCATTGCGCGCCACGCCAGCCAGGATATCGAAGAAATTCTCGGCTACATCGACGAGCCGGAGATCATCCATCGCGACAACCTGATTCTCACCTGAAGGCCGCCAACATTGCGGCAAGGTATGCTTGCCTCAGCGCGACGATTCGGCCAGTTTCTGATAGACAAAAGCGGTCAATGCAATCGCAACATCATTGGGCAGACCAGCGAACTGCACACCATGCAAGAACTCGCCGGACTCGTCACTCGACACGTAGCGGATAGTCGCATCAATTGACGCCAGGAACTCGATCTCCCGGATGTCCACGCGAAACTTGATTGACAGCAGATCGCCCTTGTTCCCGAGCCTCCCCTTGGACGCCAGCATGGCGCCGCTGACACTGATGTTGGTCACCATGGCGCCAGTGGTAACCGTCCGCGTATCATCCTGAATGGCAACGGCACAGATGATTCTGACCGGCACTCTTTCGCCGGTCCGTACCATCAGACCTCGTACTTGCGAGGGATAGCTGAGATGCAGGTGCGGAAAAGGGATGTTGGATGATCTCAGAACACTTGCTGTAAACGCATAAGCATTCCTGCCAGCGAAAAAGCGGACCACGAAAGCCTGTCCTTCGCGCACGAAACAGAGCCTTCCGTCCACTTCCGGCATCGTAACGATAACACTCCTACCTTTGAGATAGCCAATCAGCTTGACGTAGTACCTGCTTTCCGCCTGCTCCGTCTGTGCCTGGATCTGAAACGAGTCACCGATTGCTAGCTTGATCTCGTCTAGCGGTACGATCCGCTCACCAGATGGGTCGCTGGGGCCAGCTTCGCCGGCGTCGCGTCCATCGCGCCGAAAACCGATGTTCACACTGACTCCCTGGCGGTCACGGTACAGCCCCTTTTCAATCAACGCATCGACTTGCGATTTCGTTTCCAGTACGAAGCCCTGCTTCAGCAGAAGATTCCCGTGGCTGTCATAAACCGCCCATGGAAGGGGCCTCCCAAGATCAATATCGCTTCTCCGCACCGCGATGTGGCGGGTGTCTGGCGTCATTGTCGACCCTGAATTTTATTGTCGGACAAAAAGCGAAAGGTCTACCCGCGCGCCGAAGACCTGTTCTCATCACTGCGCCGGCTACCGAACCATCGTTTCCAGTTTCGGCATCCTCCGCTGCTCCCGGTAGCCGACGACACCAAAACCTGCCCCATTATCCTGGCGGCTGGCAACAGCGGCAACTCTGAACTTCGATTATGATACTCTCGAACCGAGGCGGATACTCTACCCAGGGTCACCACAACGCGGCCCATGACGACAAGGCGCCCCACTGCAGACCCCAAGTTCTTGGCCCAACCATGACATGTGCCGTGCTATGCTTCTTCCCTTCCTCTGCAGGACGCTCGATTCCAGCCGACGACATGAACGATCAGCGAAAAACTACGGTTCACCTGCCTTTCTCCGATAAGTACACCGATTCGCATTCACAGGAGTACTTCCAGAAGCATAACGAGAAGAAGTTCTCTGACCGAATGGAACATCGCATGGCGCAGCGTGCCCTGGCCCTTGCCGGGAACCCGTCGTCGGTGCTGGACCTGCCCTGTGGTACCGGACGGTTCTGGTCGATGTTGGCGCAGGACCCGAAGCGCGAGCTGCTGGCAGCCGATTACAGCGAGGCCATGCTGGAGGTCGCCAGAAGGACGCGTGATCCTTCCGTGGTGCAGCGCTTTCGTTTGCTGCAGTGTTCCGCTTTCGAAATCACGCTGCCTGATGACAGTGTCGATTGCATCTTCTGCATTCGCCTGATGCATCACATCGGCGACTCGACCAACCGCATAGCAATGCTCAGGGAATTCCATCGAGTCAGCCGGGACACCGTCGTCCTGTCACTTTGGGTCAATGGCAATTACAAAGCCTGGCGCCGTCGCAGACTCGAAGATGCACGCCGGCAAAGAGGAGAGAACAGCGACAACCGTTTCATCGTGCCGCGCGCGCAGTTCGAACAGGAGTGCCGCGAGGCGGGCTTCGAGATCGTTGGTCACGTCGACTTCCTGCCCCGCCTTTTCATGTGGCGTGCGTATGTGCTGCGCAAGAAAACGTTTTAGAGGCAGGCTGGCAACACAGCCACCAGCCTGCCGGTGAAAGCGCGAGATCTGTTTCCCGATGCGACGGCGCGCCAGTTGCTGACCGTCAGCGGACTGGCAAGCTTCGATGCGCTATGGTCGCTGCCTGCCGACTGGCATGAAGCGCCCAACGAGCGACGCGGTGGCTGGAGCGGCGTCAGTCGCCATCTGCTGGCCGACGGTAGCGCCATCTTCGTGAAGCGACAGGACAACCACCTCTGCCGGACGCCGCAGCACCCGCTCCGCGGCATCCCGACGTTCTATCGCGAGTATCAGAACATCTTGCGCCTGCATCGACATGATATCGGTACGGTTGAGGCGCTCTATTATGGCGACAGGCGCGAAACCGGCCACTGGCATGCCATTCTGGTAACGCGGGCGCTCGACAGCTTCATGAGCCTCGATGAATGGAATGCCAAGGCCGCGCAACATGTGCAACAGGAGCGCCAATCATTGATTGCTGCCACTGCCTGCGCCTGCGCCCGCCTCCATCATCACGGCCTGCAGCACAGCTCCCTGTACGGTAAACATGTGTTTGTACGTCGCACCCCGAAGGCGAGCAGCGCTTATGAGGAAAGCGATGTGTGCTTCATTGATCTGGAAAAGCTGCGCAAGCGCATCAGCCCTGCGCGAGTGAGCGCCCATGATCTGGACCAATTGATGCGACACACGGGCGGCTGGAGTGATGAAGACTGGAGCGCGTTCCGAGCCGCCTACCGGCAACAGCTCTCTGCCCTGAAGGGCTAGTCGTCACCCCTCTGGCTTGGCAAGTCTTTGGCGTCCGGATTGATGATGCCGAAGCGGGCCGGAATGCGGGTGAAAAAATACGGACCTTTTCCCGGCGGCTCAGATCCAGCAGCCCTTGCTCTTCTTCCGCGGTGACAACGAACTCGGCCTCGATGCTGCCGCTTCCAGCCAATTCAAAAAAGTGGTCTTCGTGTACGGTATGACGTCGCCCAAAACCGCCAATTGCACGGAACGCCGAGCCGCCCCGAATGCCGAGTCTGTTGCCCTGGTCGAGCAGCCACTCCCAGAGGAGAACGCCGCGATGGTGCTCGTTTTCGCCTACGTAGAACCTCAGGAATGATCCGTGCATGATTCTCTCCCTCAGCCTGCCATACCCTTGATGCATTCTGGTACCCGATACCGCTTCCGCTGAGTAGCTGCATCAACTCGCACTCCTCGCCCAAGCGAATGTGGCAATGCCAGCAAAGGTCATCAAAACCGATCCCATGACATGGGTAGCGACGATACCAAGAGCCCAGGAGATGCGCCCTTGTTGCAGCAGTGTCATCAGTTCCGCAGAAAAAGTTGAAAATGTGGTGAGACCCCCGCAAAAACCTGTAATCACTAACAGACGCCATTCGGGCGCGAGCACCGAGAACGAGGCGAAAAAAGCAATCGCCAAGCCTATCACGTAGGCACCGATCAAATTGGCAACCAGCGTGCCAAGCGGAATGGTCGGAAAGATCGTGTTGAGCCTGGTTCCAAGTTGCCAGCGTAACAAGGCACCGACCACAGCACCGACGGAGATGGCGAGAATCGATTTCCACATACATCTGCCCTGAGGACATGTCAGCCACGCGGGCAGTCTGCAAAAGAACCCCTGCAACTCAGCCCGGAACCATACATGCCATAAGCCGTAGTCCGGCGTTTAACGGAGGAATACTGACTCCCATCAGCTCAATATAGCACTGGAACTTGCTTTCTGAATAGTTGCTCCTTGCGGGACGTGGGTTCCCGCCAGAGCGTGCCAACGTGGCCCGGAATTGAATCGGGCGCGCTAGCTCTCGCTACGGTCACGAGAAATCGAAATCAGCCAAACCAAACAGCTTCCGAGTAAACTGCACAAGCGGTCGGCAAGCGTGCGGCAACCCCACCTGCAGCCCTTGGCAGGGCCAAATCGAGGGCCCCTTTGGCACCCAGCTTCAGACATGCCTTCGACAACTCAGAGGACGGGCTCAATTGGCAAAGGCGTCATTTATGCAGCGGACGATATTCGATACCCCCGTCGTCAACTCTTCCATGCACTGGCTGTCCCGGCTGCTGTTATGGCTGACCGGATGGCACGTCGAGGGGGTCGCGCCAACTGCGCCGAAGTATGTGCTGATTGCAGCACCACATACCAGCAACTGGGATTTCCCCTTGACCCTGATGGTGTGCTTTGTCTTGCGGCTGAATGTTCACTGGATGGGAAAAGCGAGCCTCTTCCCTCCCATTGTTGGTCGCGTGATGACTTGGCTCGGCGGCATCCCGGTGCACCGAGAGCGGGCAGGAAATCTCGTCCAGGGCATGGTCAGCGCGTTTGCCTGCAGCCCCCGAATGGCCATCGTTGTTTCCCCGGAAGGGACGCGAAGTAACGTCGTCCACTGGAAGACCGGCTTCTATTACATTGCCCTCGGCGCTGATGTTCCTATCGCCCTGGGCTATCTGGATTTCAAGGACAAGGTAGCGGGCATAGGCCGCCTGCTTCAACCGTCGGGCAACATTTCCGCAGATATGGCCGAGATCCGGGGGTTCTACGCTGACATCACCGGCAGGAACGCATAGTAACGCGCGAACCAATTGCCTGCGATCCGCGGTTCAAGGACGCTCGGATCACCCACCGCACCCGTCCATACGCGAGTTCCTCGTTCGCCTGCCAATCACACATGCAATAGCAGGTGTGCAGTAGTTCCTTCCCTTTCTAGGCCGCAATCAGTGAGACTTCGAACAGAGGTCACAATTGCGCCTTCGCCATTTGCGCCTCAGCCTTGACGTAAGCAGCGGGCGCCAAGGCGACTTACAAGCCGCTGGGCGATCTCATCCGTCTGTCGGCGCGAGAGTCGGGTGAACAGGAGATGGAAATGAAGGTTCTGATGGTAATGGAAGGCAACGATTGTGCTTTACAGATCGAACCGGAGGACGAGGAAGGGCGGGCGCTGCTGGCGGCCTACGGCGTGAGGGGGACGTTCAAGGCGAAGCTTGGAACTACGTCCGGTCTGCTGAACGTATCAGCGGCGCAGATTTGCGCGAGCTACGAGGGAGAACCTGCAGAACTCGACTGAAAGCCCTCAGCCATGAGATACCCACAGCAGTCAAGATGGACGAATAGACGCCCGCTGGTAAATGACGGTTTGGTGTTCCCTCAAGGGCAAGTGGGTGCCGATCGCGGGCTCACGACTATGCGGAAGCGACGGTAACTGGAAGTATCTCTGAAGAAGCAAGGGCAGATCAATCATCGACAATAGCGGGCACTCGGGCCGCTACGTGCCGTTCGCAGCCCGCGCGGGAACGACATTCGGGCTGCGTGTTACACTCCAAGCCCAGCCTTTTCCGCCACCGCGCGCCCAAGAATGCCAACAGCAAGCAAGCAAGCCGCCCCCTCCCTGAGTATCTATTTCCGCCTGCTCAGCTATCTGCGACCGCTGCTCGGCCTGTTCGCGGTCAGTCTCCTCGGCTACCTGATGTTCGCCTCATCACAACCGATGATGGCCGGGATTCTGAAGTACTTCGTTGATGGATTGAACGCCACCAGCGGCGTCATGCCGCACGCACCTCCCCTGTTTGGCGATCTGCCGTTGGTCTACGCGGTACCGCTGCTGCTGGTCGTTGTCGTCACCTGGCAAGGGATTGGCTCCTTCCTTGGAAACTACTATCTGGCAAGAGTCTCGCTGGGCCTCATCGACGACTTGCGGCGCGCTCTTTTCGATAGCCTGCTGCGGCTGCCGAATAGCTATTTTGACCAGCACAACTCGGGGCATCTGATCTCACGCATCACGTACGACGTGACCATGGTCACCGGAGCGGCGACCGAGGCCATCAAGGTGGTCATCCGGGAGGGGATGACGATCGTCTTCCTGTTCGGCTATCTACTTTGGATGAACTGGCAGCTCACCCTGTTACTGGTCGCAATCCTGCCCATCATCGGCCTCATGGTGAGCAGTGCAAGCCGGAAGTTTCGCAAGCAAAGCAGGAAGATACAGGTCGCAATGGGCGACCTCACCCATGTCGCCTCTGAGACCATCCAGGGCTACCGGGTAGTACGCAGTTTTGGTGGCGAGGATTACGAATCAGCGCGCTTTCGGGCGGCAAGTGCGGACAACACGGCCAAGCAGTTACGCATGGTCAGAACAGCCGCAACCTACACACCTGCACTTCAGTTTGTCACCTTCAGCGCGATGGCGGTGCTGCTCGTCCTCGTTCTCCTGCTACGCGGCGATGCTTCGGCCGGCGACCTGGTCGCGTACATCACGGCCGCCGGCATGCTTCCGAAGCCGATTCGCCAACTTTCGGAAGTCAGCGCAACGATTCAGAAGGGGTTGGCAGGGGCCGAGAGCATTTTTGCCCAGCTCGATGAAACGCCGGAGCCAGATCATGGCATGGTCGAACGGGATCGTGTCAGCGGCCACCTGCAGGTGAAAGAACTGTCCTTCAGCTATCCGGGAAGTACGCAGCCGATCTTGGACAGGATCAGCTTCTCGGTCAAGCCCGGGCAAATGCTTGCCCTCGTCGGTCGTTCCGGCAGCGGCAAGTCGACCCTGGCCAGTCTGATTCCCCGCTTCTACAACCACGACTGCGGCCAGATTCTGATCGACGGCGTTGACGTCGAGGACTACACCTTGCGCAACCTGCGCCGGCACATCGCGCTGGTCACGCAGCAGGTAGTGCTCTTCAACGACACCATCGCCAGCAATATCGCCTACGGTGATCTGTCCACGGTGCCGCGGGAAGCGATCGTAGCAGCGGCCGAGGCCGCCTTTGCCCGCGAGTTCATCGACCACCTGCCAGCCGGCTTCGACACTCTGGTTGGTGAGAACGGGGTGATGCTCTCCGGTGGGCAGCGCCAGCGTCTGGCGATTGCCCGCGCACTCCTCAAGGATGCGCCCATCCTCATCCTCGACGAGGCAACTTCGGCCTTGGACAGCGAATCCGAACGCCACATCCAGAGCGCCCTCGACCGGGTGATGGCCGGCCGGACGACGCTGGTCATCGCGCACCGCCTGTCGACCATCGAGAGAGCCGATCTGATCCTCGTCATGGATCAGGGACGCATCGTCGAACGGGGCACCCACGCCGGTTTGCTCGCCGCCAACGGTCACTACACGCGACTGCACGCGATGCAGTTCTCCGAAGCAGCGAGCAACGCGGCAACCGCGGCGGGCTGACAAGCGCCGCACAAGACGACCACGACCGTCTGGCAGAAAAATCAAGTCCCTGGTAGCCGATCGTCAAGCCAACGCTGGAGCCGGGACCCGGCGGGCCAGTTGCGCAGCAGGCGGGCACGGTCGCGCTGCCAGGCACGCGCATGCGCCACGGGCGACCGATGCTGGACGACCGCATCAAGATCAATGAGCAAGACCCGCCCCGAGTACCAGAGAAGATTTGTCGCTTTCATGTCACCATGGCTGATACGCGCCTTGTGCATCGACTCGAACAGATTGAGAATTGCCCGTCCCACTTCTTCGGACGGTTCGCGATCGGCAGATAGGTGGCTCAGCAGATTCGTCCCCGGGCAGAATTCGCTGACCAGCCAGGCACGCCGGCGCAGCGGCCCAAGCCGTTCCTCGATCAGCGCCAAGGGTGCCGGCGTCGGGATGCCGAGAAACTGCAACCGGTGTGCTTCGCGCCATGAATGCCAGGCCCGGCTCGGACGCCACGCGCGACCCAGCGCGTGGCTCAAGCTCTTGAGATTGTAGCGCTTGATCAGCAGCACGCGACCGCCGATGACAGCCCTGACCACAGTGCAGGTCCCACCATCCTTCAACGCGACGCCAGCGCTGATTGCACCATCCGGAGAAGCCAGCACCGATGCAAGTGGCTCGGCTTCCTGACGACGCACTACACTGAAGCGAGTCGCACTGCGCTCGACTGCGAAAAGCGTACAGTCGCGGACGGTCTTGCTGAGAAAATCCTGCAGCCGCCAAGCTCTGACCCGCGCGATCTGTTCGTGCAAGGCCGGCACGTCAAGTAGGGCACGGCCGGCTCCAACTGCGTAGGACGATAGCAGCGCAGCCTGGCCATCCCATTCGGCGGGCAACTGCGCCAGCAGAACAGCCAGATTGGCACTCGCACGCGATGGCGTCAGCGCCTGTCCGCGACTGATGACGCGTACCGCATCACCGTCGACGACGAACAATTGGCCTTCGTGAAACAGGAAATTGCCAAGGTGCAGGTCTTCCTGAACTAGGCCGGCGGCGTGCAGACGCCCAAGCATGGTCATTACCGGACCCACTATGGCCAGCGCTTCGCCATCCCCCGGCTGGTGACCAGCGACGCGCACCCAGGATTCGACCACGCTCTCGGCGGGATCGAGAAAGGTCGTCAGCAGAGCGTATCCTCCACCGGCCATCGGCATGGCGGCGACCAGTTCGGGTGTTGGCACGCCGGCCAGGACCAGTGCCTCAAGACCCGCCCGTTCCTGCTGCCAGTGCTTTTTGCAGCGACGTCCAACGAAAAGCTTGGCGAGTACCCGGCTGCCCTCCAGTTCCGCCTCGCCAACCAACCGCTTGCCTGGCAGCACACGCAGCAATCGCTGCATGCTGAGCTGACGTCCATCGGCGAGCGCTACCCGGAAAGGCAAGGCCGGACCGCGGCCAGCTGCCTGCAGGCTATTGGCGACGGTGAACGTAGCCAGGGTCATCATCGGTCACGCCGTATTCTCGCTGCCAACACAGCAAGCCCGATCTACTCGCGTCCATGGAAAAACCTGACGATCCTGCCGATCCTCTTGCGGTCCTCATCAGTCACGCGGCCGTGGCGCGCGTAGTCCAGATAGAAGCGCAGGCGCTGGCTACGGGACAACCAATGTCTGGCCAGCTTGTCGAGACAGGCGAGGTCCTTGACGATCCGGTAGTCAAGCACCACGCCGCGGTAGTAGCCGCCGCTTGGACAGTCGATCAGGTAGACGGTCGGCGAAGCTCCACCATCGACCAGCAGGTTGCGCCATTTCAGATCATTGTGCGCGAAGCGGGCCGCGTGCAGCGTACGCGTGATGTCGGCAATCTGTCGCGAGACGCGCGCAACCCAACCACGGTCACGCAGTCGAGGATCGTTGGCATGGGCCATCTGCGCCAGATCGACCGTGTCGGGGATTTCCTCGGTTACCAGCGCGCCGCGGGTGAAACCACCGCAGCGACGTTCCAGACCATAGGCAACCACCATCGCGGTGGGTATTCCCCAGGCCCGAAAGGCCTGCAGGTTCTGCCATTCCGCACGAACCCGCGGCGGGCCAAGCCAGCGACGCGTGCCGAACCAGCGACGGATGCGGTTCTTGCCGGTGCCGCTGTAGCGCTTGACATAATAGCGCTTGCCCCCTGCAGTGACGCGCAGCACCCGGCTCAGCGAATCGTGCGCAATCAACTCGCCATCAAGAGCGAAGACGCGATCAATGTCGCCGAAAAGGACTGCGGCCAAGCTTGAGGAGAATTCCGGATTCAGGCGCCAATAGATCATGTCATTTCACCGGCGGCGGACTTGCGTGCGAACCGTGCCTGCAAACGCAGCGCTTCACTGGTCAGGCCAGAAAGCAACGCCGTCTCCTTGCTGAGAACATCCCGCAGCGGCCAGGCAAAATACGCCACGAGGAAACGCAACAGGTCACGGCTCGTCAGGCCGATGTCCAGTGCCGAGAAATACAGGGCGGCCAGATCCTTGTCGCGCCAGCGGCGGGGTGTCCTGGCTCTGACCTGCGCCCGATGGAGGTCGATCAGCGACAATGTGAGCCTCTCTGCTGTCGGCGGCGGATCGAGATGGAGAAGGAAATGACAAATGTATAAGTCACGATGATTGACGCCGCCCGCGTGCATTCGCCTCGCCATCTCGGCCACCCGGATGATCAGTACGCGTTTCAGGCGAACGGGCGGGGGGCGTACTGCCCAGTCAAGCGAATAGTCCTCCAGACTCACGGTGGGCGCCAGCTCTTCGGTCACCAGGAACGAACGCCGTCGTGCCGGATTGTGGCCTCGCTGGCCATAGGCAGCAGCGCGCATGCTGTCGACGCCCAGTTCGCGCAGCCGCTGGATCGCCCGCCACTCATTCTCAGCACCGAGAACGGGCAGACGCAGCGAGAGGAGATTCTTCAGCATCTCCGCCCAGCCGATACCGTGATGAATCTTCACGAAATAGCCTCGCCCCGCGACTTCAGTGCGCAAGGTGCGGCGCCCCTCAAGCTCTCGAAAAACCTCGCCTTCGAGTGCTTCGACGGCGACGAAGGGATCCTTTCCCGCCCACAACGAACGCCAGGGCTCCTCGAGAACAAGCTGGTCAGAGTTCATTGCCGATCTCTGAGAATCACGTCGGCAGCACGCTCGGCATTGCTGTAAATGTCGGCTCGCTCGGCATAGGACAGGCCATTGGCACGCCAATGCCGGCGTGCCGGCTCGTCGGCCAGCATCCGTGCCAGCGAGGCGTCAAGGCGCGCTTGCTCGAAGGGCTCGGAGACAACCACGCCAGCATCGGCATCGCCAATGTGATGAGCATAGCCGCAGACGGCGGTGGTGAGCACCGGTAAGCCGGCGACCACCGCTTCGAGCAACACGGTGCCGGTGTTCTCGTTATACGCGGGATGGAGCAGCAGATCAGCGCCAAGCAGGAAACGCGGAATGTCACTGCGTCCCACCAGAATGCTGACGCGATCGGCAAGCCCCAGGGCTCGCGCCTGGGCAACGAACGGCTTCGGATCGTCGTCACCGACGGCGATCAGTCGGCAACGACCGGCAAGCTCGGGCGGCAAGGCAGCGAGCGCTTTCAGGCTACGGTCCAGACCTTTCGTCTTGAATCCCGAACCAATCTGCAAGAGCAGTAGATCGGTGGCATCCAGACCGAACTCCCGGCGGAATGCGGCCCGGATTTCGGGCGCATTGGCCGGCGCCCGGCGGTCCAGAGCTATTCCTGGCGGCAGCAGGTGAAAGCGTTCGTCAGCTGTGTGGTAGTACTTCTGGAACAGCGGCTTCTGCAAAGGCGAAATCATCAGGATCCCGGTTCGGCTATGCGCCCCGAAAACTGCATGCTCGTAAGCAGCAAAATGGCGATAGCGCCCGGACATGCGGTAAAGCGGGCTGCGCAGCGTCTGCGCCTTGTCTTCATAGCAGGGGTCAGCAGCAAAATAAACGTCCAGGCCAGGCATCTTGTTGAAACCAACGACCCGGTCGGCAGGATTTCTTGCCAGATGATTCCTGACCCAGGTACTGAACTTCTCATAGCGGCGCTGATTGGTCAACGCCCTGACCGGCACCAGCACGACGTCGAAGCCCTCGGGGATCTCTCCACGCCATTCCAGTGTGTATACCCGAACGGCACAGCCGCGCGCCTGGCAGGCGAGCGCGATGCGCAGAAAATCCCGCTGCAGCCCGCCGAAGGGAAAGAACTTGTAGAGACAGAAGGCAGTCTGCATCAATGACATCCAGCACCGACGCCAGGCGATGGGAGCCGATACGCCAGGTCACTCACCCCTGACCACCCTCTTCCGGGACAGGCAGCACCCGGCCACGCCCCTTGTAGCGGTTGTAACCCCATAGATACTGCGCTGGACATTGGCGAACCAGTTGCTCGATCTCGTGATTGATCTGCTGCGCACGCTCCTCGATGCTGCCGCGGATCGGCTGCGTCGGCTCCTGCAGGCGAAAATGGTAACCCGCGCCAGCGGGCAAGCGCTCCGCCCAGACCATGATCACGGCGGCCCCGCTCTCGGTCAGTCGCGCGGCCAGAGTCATCGTATACGCCGGTTTGCCAAAAAAATCGAGCCAGCGTCCTTCGCCTGCCTTGGGTGCCTGGTCGGGCAGCATGCCAACCGCTTCGCCTCTCCTTAGTGCCTTGAGCAGGCTGCGTACGCCGGACAAATCGGCGGCGGCCAAATGGAGTTGTGGTCGCGCCCGGCCAGCTTCGATCAGGGCCTGCAGCCAGGCCTGGCGAGGCTGCCGGTAGAGAACAGTGATCGGTGCATGCGTAGACAGATACTGTGCCGTAATCTCGAAACAACCGAGGTGCGGCGTCAGATAGAGGATTCCCTTGCCATGGCGGGAGGCTGCCTCAACCAGTTCCCAGCCGGACACCTCGACGACTCGAGCAGCCGTCTCGCCAAGCGGCCGCAACCAGATCTTTACCAATTCGAGTGCGCCCTTGCCCGCTTCACCGATAGCCATCGCCCGTACCCGCCTGGCCTCCGCCTCACCGAGCGCCAACCGCATGTTTTCGCGCATATGCCGGCGGTAGGTGGCCGACAGCAGCCAGGCCAGCCAGCCAAGCAGTGCGCCAAGCGCATGCAGCCACGCGAGCGGCAAACAGCTGAGAATGCGGGACAGGGTGATCACGCAGCAATCCGTTCGTGAAAAAGTTGGCAAAGGGCGGTCAGAAGTTTTGACCAGCCGAACGAAGAAAAACTATAATTATCCATCCGCCGAGTTAATCAAGACAACTTGCAGGGCGGAGGGAGCCACGGACTGGCCCCAAATACTGCTAAAGCGTCGTCTGCTCGAACCCCGAAGCCGGCCACGCGACCGTTTCGGGGTTTTTTTTGGAGCAGACTTAGCGTGAGCAAAGAGTACCTATTCACTTCGGAATCGGTTTCCGAGGGCCATCCGGACAAGGTTGCCGACCAGATATCGGATGCCATTCTCGACGCCATCCTGGCCGACGATCCGCCCGCGCGCGTCGCCTGCGAAACCCTGGTCTCGACCGGGTTGGTGGTGATATCGGGCGAAATCACCACCAAAGCACACATCAACTATCGCGAAATCGCACAGGAAGCCGTTCGTCGCATCGGCTATGACAACTCCGAAATCGGTTTCGACTACAAGAGCTGCGCCATTCTGACAGCAATCAACCGTCAATCGCCGGATATCGCACAAGGGGTGAACGAGGGCCAGGGGATCGATCTCGACCAGGGAGCGGGCGACCAGGGGCTGATGTTCGGCTACGCCTGCAATGAAACCCCGGCGCTGATGCCACTACCGATTCATTATGCGCACCGGATCATGCAGCGCCAGGCCGAGGTACGCCGCGACGGCCGCCTGCCCTGGTTGCGCCCGGACGCGAAAAGCCAGCTCACCGTCAGGTATGTTGATGGCAAGCCAGTGTCCATCGACACCATCGTCGTTTCGACGCAACATGATCCGGACGTATCACACATCCAGATCTCGGAAGCCATCATCGAGGAGGTCATCAAGCCCGTACTGCCAAAGCACCTGTTGGCTACCAACACCCGCTACCTGGTCAACCCGACCGGGCGTTTCGTGGTCGGAGGCCCCCACGGCGACTGCGGTCTGACCGGCCGCAAGATCATCGTGGATACCTATGGTGGCGCGGCAAGGCACGGTGGTGGCGCTTTCTCGGGCAAGGACCCGTCCAAGGTCGACCGCTCGGCTGCCTATGCTGCGCGTTACGTGGCCAAGAACATCGTTGCTGCGGGTCTGGCCGACCGCTGTGAAGTGCAGGTGGCGTACGCTATCGGCGTTGCCCGACCTGTCTCGCTGATGGTCAACACCTTCGGCACCGGTCGCGTCAGCGACGAAGTGATCGTCGAACTGATCGGCAAGCACTTTGATCTGCGTCCGAAGGGCATCATTCAGTCACTCGACCTGTTGCGCCCGATTTACCGCAAGACTGCCGCCTACGGGCATTTCGGCCGTGACGAACCCGAGTTCACCTGGGAGGCCATTGACAAGGCAGCGGCGTTGCGGGCAGACGCCGGTCTCTAGGCTCATCCCGGTATCACGGGGGAAGGGAACGCGCTGTGCCCCTTGCTCCCTCTCTTACCCTCGGGACAGGTGTAGACTAGCGCTTCCCGAATCAGGCGCATCAGCCACGACATCGAGATGCTCAAGCGAATCAGCGTTCAACAGCTTGCTGTTGGCATGTACCTCAAAGAGTTCTGCGGTTCCTGGATGGAGCATCCCTTCTGGCGCTCGTCGTTTGTCATCACCGACCCGAGGGACATCGATAGCGTCCGGGCAAGCAGCGTCAAGGAAGTGTGGATTGATTGCGAGAAGGGCCTGGATGTGGCAGGCGACGACCCGGTTGTCTCGGTTGCCGAATCGGAAGCGCAGGTCGATGCTGAGCTGGGCGGCATTGCCCACCAGAACCGCGAGACCGAGCGTGTTCCGAGTTCGGAAGAATTCGCCCGCGCGGCCAAGATTGTCGCAAAGTCTCGGCGAGCAGTCACCTCGATGTTCGAGGAAGCCCGCATGGGCAAGGCCGTCGACGCGACTGGGGCGCAACGTCTGGTGGAAGAAATATCCGACTCGGTGAGCCGTAACCCCGGGGCTCTGATCAGCCTGGCACGCCTTAAGACTGCCGACGATTACACTTATATGCATTCGGTTGCCGTGTGTGCACTGATGGTCGCGCTTGCCCGGCAGTTGGGCCTCGACGAAGAGCACACGCGCTCGGTTGGAATGGCCGGCCTGCTGCACGACCTCGGTAAGGCGGCTATGCCGATCGACGTCCTCAACAAGCCAGGCAAACTGACCGACGAGGAGTTCGCGATCATCAAGTCGCATCCTCGGGCTGGCCATCGGATGTTGCTCCAGGGCAGCGGTGCCGACACCATCGCGCTGGACGTGGTCCTCCACCACCACGAGAAGGTCGACGGTTCAGGCTACCCGAAGCGACTGAAAGGCGACGAGATCAGCCTCTTTGCCAAAATGGGCGCGGTCTGCGACGTCTACGATGCGATCACCTCCAACCGGCCCTACAAGGCCGGCTGGTGCCCGGCCGAATCACTTCGCAAGATGGCCGAGTGGAGCAAGGGGCATTTCGACCCACGGGTGTTTCAGGCCTTTGTCAAGAGCGTCGGCATCTACCCGATCGGCTCACTGGTGCTGCTCAGTTGTGGACGACTGGGCGTTGTCACGGAGCAGGGCGACAAGTCTCTGCTCAGCCCGCGCGTCAAGGTCTTCTTCTCGACGCGAGCCAATGCACGCATCCGGCCGGAAGTCATTGACCTTGCACAACCCGGCTGTCAGCAGCAGATTGTCAGCCGCGAGGAACCAGCGAAATGGAGCTTCCCTGACCTCAACGAGATCTGGTCCGGCCTGCCGGACCTGCCCGGCTGATTTCTCAGCCGACTCGGTTGTCACCAGCAAACCCGGCCGTGGCACCGATCCCCACGCCAGTCGGGCCCTCGTGTTCTTCCGGCTCGGCCAAGGGTGCGCCAATTCAGAGCGTCGCGCTGCGGTCGCCGCTCACGAAACCCAGCAGGGGTTCGCGGATGCCTTTGCCGAGAGCAATGACCTTGAAGAGTTCTCCCATTTCAGCCGGAGAAACCAGCTTTTGCACGGCGTTGGCGAGCGGCAGGTAGCAAAGCGAGTCGCCCACCGACGTTCTGGCCAGGATCTCCGTCAGCCCACAGTTGAAGAGAAAGCTCGACTGCGTCGTGTAACCCAGCAAGTCAAGACCCGCCTCACATCCGGCTTCGACGATGGCCGTGAAATCGACATGCAGCGTGATGTCCTGCAAGCCTGGCAGATAAAAGGGCTCGCCGTGTGCGTGATGGCGATAATGGCACATCAGCGTCCCGGCGCAACGCTGCGGATGGTAAAACTCGCGGCGTGGAAAGCCATAGTCGATCAACAGTAACGCGCCGCGTCCGAGAACCGCCGCCCACTGAGCAACCCATGCCGGCGCAGCAAGCGAGATTTCGCTCAGGTAACCTGGGACGAACTCGCATTCGGCGGCCAGCGCCTGTGCGCGCTCCAGCAAGCGGCCGCTGGCTGGGCGATCGCGCCAGGCAAACTGTCCGTTGTCGACAGCGACTCCGCGCTCTGCAATTGCTTCCCGGTTCCACAGCACCAGATGGGCCGGCATCGCATCTAGTACCTCGTTGGCGAGGACCAAGCCGTCGAAGTGCGCCGGCAATCGGTCGAGCCAGAGCACTCGTGGCAGGAGGTGGGAAGCCTGGCGGCCAATGGTTTCGCACTGGCGCGCCCGCAATTCGCCGGACAGCTCGAGGATCCCGTAACGCTCAGGCAGCACGCCGCGCAGTTCCAGTTCGAGCAGCAGGTCGGCGGCAAGTTGCCCGCTCCCCGCGCCAACTTCAATGATCTGCGGACCACTCAGCACGACCAACTGCGCGATTTGCCCGGCAAGCGTCTGAGCGAAGGCAGGGCAGAGTTCCGGAGCAGTCAGGAAATCTCCCGCGGCGCCGAACTTTTGCGCACCGCCAGCATAGTAGCCCATCCCGGGCGTGTAAAGCGCAAGGTCCATGAAGCGGTCAAAGCCGATCCACCCGCTGGCAGCATTGATCGAGGCTGAAATGTGGCGGCTCAGCGCCGCGCTGACGGCAAGCGCATCGGCCGTGGGGGAAGGCAACGACGCGGCGGCCTGCGGGGATCGGGTCAGCATCTCAGTGACACCTGAATGGATACGTGCCAAGGGCATGTCGGCAACGATACGCCGAGATTCGGTTTGAGAATGACCAACCGGGAAAGTCAGCTGGCGGGGGAAAGACCCCGACTAACCTGCTCTGGCGGTGAGCCACTGGCGCCCCTTCACGAATCGATGGCTCGGCAGCACTCAGTCACTCTTCGCAGCGCTCGAAGCAAACCTGTCCGTACATTTCGGGGTGTGTAGTCGCCAGCCAGTGCTCAGCTTCCGATTCGGCACGGTCCCAGGTTGCAGCCCGCAAGCTCACCAACTGCGTACGGCCATTCTCGCCCAGCCATTCGAGTGTATAGCTATGGAAGCCGCCGCGCCTTTGCAGGCAGATTCTTCGCTTCAAGGTGGGCGACTCACGCTGTAGCTCGGCAGCCTGGCCGCCTGCGAACCGCAACCTGTAGACGGGCCCCAGACCCTGGTGCTGAACGACATACGCCTGATTCTCCGAGGTTTCCTCGATAACCAGCCACTCGGCGCAGGCCTCGATTATCGCGCCCTGGGGCTGACCGGTTTCGTCGCGAACGATCTCGGCCTCAACCGGGTGAACTTGCTCCGCGCCTTCTAGCAGTTCGTGCCAGGGCAAGCCGTGTCGAGTAGGCGGCGGAAATGGCAGAGCGTACTTTCCCTGGCGAATGCGGGCAAAAAGTGAAGACTTCCTGATATCTTCCAGGTCAATTGACGGGAAAGCCGAACGTGGTAGCGAGCGGAAGTTGCCTGCGCCCATGTAACCGACGTTCCACAGCGTTCGCAGCCATTCGGCCGTATCAAGAGCAATCTGGGCCAGTTGCTCGCCAAGTTCACCGTCACCGTGATCAACCGGCCCACCGCTGCTCGCCCGAGCGGCCAGCAATTCAGCTTCGTGGGTGCGCGCACGCTGGAGCTCATGCAGCAGGATGCCGACCCATTCAGCATCGGATGCCGGGAGCTGGGCGGCGCGCTCGGCAAGCATCATCAGATCGTCAGCGTCGAGCGGACCATTCTCGTTGACCATCGCTCATTCTCCTCCCGTTAGCATGGTGACAGTTTACCGCGGCGCCAGCGGAAACGACTGTTTTTCCAGAAGCCAGGACAATAATCCGTTAAAATCAGATCCTTGTTGTTGCCATGCGAGACTCGGAAATGAGCGGAAAAACGATTTTGGTAACCGGCGCTGCCAGACGACTGGGCAGCGCAATCGCACGCGAGATGCATGCGACGGGAGCCAATATCATGGTGCATTATCATCAGGCCTCTGACGCTGCCAAGACTCTGGTTGCCGAGCTGAACTCTGTCAGGCCCTCTTCGGCAGCCTGCCTACAAGCCAACCTGCTAGAAATCGAGACCTTGGCAGGCCTCGTGAGCCGCACTATCGATCGTTTTGGTCGCCTGGATGCCTTGGTTAACAACGCATCGAGCTTCTTCTCCACGCCCTTGGGTAAAATCGACCTTGCGGCATGGGATAACCTCATCGGCAGCAATCTCAAGGCACCGCTGTTTCTCACCCAGGCGGCCGCGCCCCACCTGCTCGTCGCCCGCGGCGCGGTGGTCAACATCACCGACATTCATGCCGAACGACCGCTCGCCGGCTATCCGCTGTACTGTGCGGCGAAAGCAGGCCTGCTGGGCCTGACGCGTGCACTGGCCATCGAACTGGCACCACTGGTACGGGTAAACGCGGTTGCCCCAGGGCCGATTCTTTGGCCGGAGGACAACGTCTTTGACCGCGCCGCCAAGGCAAAGATCGTCGCGCATACCTTGCTGGAACGCGCGGGCTGTCCGCAGGACATCGCCCGCGCGGTACACTACCTGCTTGAAGATGCAACGTACGTGACCGGACAGGTGATCAATGTCGATGGCGGTCGCACCGCACACCTGTAAAGCATCGCGCCATTGGAGAGGCCCCGTTGGAACCGTCGAACACCCTGCTGCGCCTGAGAAAGCGCCTGGAGAACAATGCCGGTAAGGCGATTGCCGACTACAACATGATCGAGGAAGGTGACACCGTTCTGGTTTGCATTTCCGGCGGTAAGGATTCCTATACCCTGCTGACCGTGCTGATCGCCTTGTGCAAGCGTGCTCCGGTCGATTTCCGTCTGATAGCGATGAATCTGGACCAGAAGCAGCCGGGCTTTCCTACCGATGTACTACCGGGCTATCTGGCGAAGACCGGGGTCGAGTACCGCATCGTCGAGCAAGACACCTACTCGGTCGTCAAAAACATGATCCCGCCGGGGAAGACCACCTGCTCTCTCTGTTCCCGCCTGCGTCGCGGCGTCATCTATCGGACGGCCAAGGAAGTCGGCGCCAACAAGATAGCCCTTGGTCACCACCGCGACGACATTGTCCATACGCTCTTTCTCAATCTCTTTTTTGGCGGTCAACTCAAGGCGATGCCGCCCAAACTGGTCACCGACGACGGCGCCCACGTCGTCATCCGACCGCTTGCCTACTGCAATGAAATAGATATCGCGCGGTTCGCACGTGGCATGGAGTACCCGATCATCCCGTGCAATCTCTGCGGCTCGCAGGACAATCTGCAGCGCCAGAAGGTACGAGAAATGATGGCTGACTGGGACAGGCGCTACCCGGGACGCACTGAAGTGGTGTTTTCTGCGCTACAGAGGGTCATTCCCTCACACCTGGCCGACAATGCATTGTTCGACTTCAAGGGTCTGCGTCCTGGTGCAGATCTCGGAGAGCAGAACTCATGAGCAGCAAGGAAAACATGCTGTCGGTGGTGTTTGCTGCAGTTGCCGGGAGTTCGCAACTATTTGGTAAACTCCGCGGCACTGAGGCCCTGCACGCCGTTGACCGTTGCATGAAGCGCATGGCGCGTGGTATTGACGGCTTTCACGGCCGCATCGTCAGGACAGGGAGAGATGACCTGACGGCGCTCTTTGATAACGCCAATGAGGCTTGTCAGGCAGCTATCGCCATGCAGCGGCGTACTGCTGACCTGCCGCCGGTTTCCGGTATCCAACTGGCAATCCGTGTCGGTTTTCATCATGGCCCCGTGATCGAGGAGAGCGGCGAGATCCTCGGTGACGGTGTCAACACCGCCGAGTGGTTGGCTGGACTGGCCGAGTCCGGGCAGATCTTGACCAGCGCTACAACACAGGCTTCATTGTCGTCCCATCTACAGTCGTCGACGCTCCCCCTGGAAAGCGCATTGACCAAGGATCTGCCTGCGGAAAGGCAGGTTTTCGAAATCCTCTGGCCAGAGCCGAAGATGGAAGCGCCCAGAGTAGTCGTTGAATCGCCAGCACCCACCCGAGAGCGCGAACTACGGCTTTGCATCCGCTACGGGCATTTTGTGAAGCTGCTCGACAAGCACCGGACGAGCGTGGTCATGGGCCGTGATACGGGCTGCGAGATCGCGGTCCACAATCGGCGCGCCTCACGCAGTCACGCGCGGATTGAGCGACGAGGGGGGCACTTCGTACTCATCGACCTCAGCACCAATGGCACCTTCGTCACCGTCAACGGCGAGCAGGAGCTGTTTCTAAGGCATGACCAGTTTATCTTGCGCGGCAGCGGGGTCATTTCATTTGCGGCCTCGGCGGGCAGTCCGGCGGCAGACATCGCCGAGTTCGAGCATCTGTGAGCAAGAGACAGGAGCCCGGCCCGCACTGCCCCGATTTCCCGCCCCGTACCTCACGGCGGCAAGGCGCGAGCAATTACCAGCAATGAGACCTGCGCCGCGCCGTGCAACTTGACGGTACGGGCCAGTTCATCCAACGAGGCACCGGTAGTCATCACGTCGTCAATCAGGAGCAATCGCTTGCCGGTGAAATCTGACGAGCAGTGAAAGGCACCACGAACGTTCTTTTCTCGTTCGCGCCAAGGCAGATCAGCCTGGGCAACGGTGTGACGGACCCGACTGCAACTGCGAAAGTCGATAGGCATCTGCCACGCGCTGGCAACCGGACGTGCCAGTTCGAGGGCCTGGTTGAAGCCTCTTTCCCGAAGACGCAACGGGTGCAGGGGCAAGGGGATTATCAGGTCCGCCTCGGCGCTTGCGCTCAGTAGCGCAAGTTGTCGACCAAAGTAGCTTGCGAGAGCCAGACGATGCCTATACTTGAACGACTGAACCAGCTTGTCAATTGGAAAACCATAACAAAAGGCGGCGAAGGTCGCATCGTAGTGTGGTGGCTTGGTGAGACATCGACCACAGACTTCGCCTTGTGGTGTCGGCAGGGCGCAAGCTGGGCAGCGCGGCGCGGGCAGCTGCGGCAGGTCGCGCTCACAGGCCTCGCAGAGGAGACCAGAACCGCTTTCTGCCCCGCACAGCAGGCAGTCCTGGGTCAAGAGCCTCGCGCACGACCTGCGGACCAGTCGGGCAGTTTGCGTTAGAATTGGCAACCTGCGAGTGCTCGTAGAAAATCCATGGCATCGGGCCTCAAATCACTCCAACCCCTAGGTTTAGAACTCATGAACGCAATTCCTCAAGCCACCACGCTCACTCGCAAAGATACCGAACCAGCCCGCGCAGCCCGCTGGACGGTCAACGAAGTCGAAGCGCTCTACCAACTGCCCCTGATGGATCTGATCTTCCGTGCGCAGCAGGTGCACCGCGAAAACTTCGACGCCAACGAGATTCAACGCTCAACGCTGCTCTCCGTCAAGACCGGCGGCTGCTCCGAAGATTGCGGCTATTGCTCGCAGGCTGCACGCTACAACACTGAAACAGAGCGCGAAGCCCTGCTGCCGCTCGATGAAGTGCTTGCTGCAGCCCAGGCAGCCAAGGACAAGGGCGCCTCGCGCTTCTGCATGGGCGCAGCCTGGCGTGGCCCCAAGGACAAAGACCTGGCGAAAGTCAGTGAGATGATTCGCGCCGTCAAGGGACTCGGTCTGCAAACCTGCGTCACCCTCGGAATGCTCAAGGATGGCCAGGCCAGCGAGCTCAAGGAAGCAGGGCTGGACTACTACAACCACAACCTCGATACCGATGCCTCTTTCTATGGGCAGGTGATCACCACGCACAAGCACGCTGACCGCATCGACACCCTTGGCCAGGTGCGCGAAGCTGGCATCAAGGTCTGCTCCGGCGGCATCATCGGCATGGGAGAGTCGCGCAGGAACCGCGCCGCGCTGATCGTTCAGCTCGCCAACCTCAATCCGCCGCCGGAATCAGTGCCAATCAACAATCTGGTACCGATTCCAGGTACCCCCCTGGCGGATGTTGCGCCCATAGACAGTTTCGAGTTCGTGCGCACCATTGCTGCCGCACGCATCACCATGCCACAAAGCTTCGTGCGGCTGTCGGCTGGTCGGCAGGCAATGTCTGAAGAACTGCAGGCGCTATGCTTTCTCGCTGGCGCCAATTCGATCTTTTACGGTGACAAACTGCTGACCACCGGCAACCCCGAAGCCGACCGCGACGAAGCACTGTTCGACAAGCTCGGGCTGCGACCAATCTGAACCTTGATGAAAGCGCCGGCGCAGTTCGTTGATCAGCGCCAGGTCCGACGGAATTTCGCGCGTGCGGCATCAACCTATGATCAGGTGTCGGTCCTGCAGCGCGAAGTCGGCAGTCGCATGCTCGAACGACTCGACTACGTGCGCATCGATCCGCAACGCGTGCTCGATCTCGGTTGTGGCACCGGCGCCAGTCTCACCGCTCTCCAGGAACGTTACCCAAAGGCGACCCTTACCGGGGTCGATCTCAGCGACCCGATGCTGCGTGCGGGCCAGGCACAGCGCTCACGCTTGCGCTGGGTACTGCCGTTTCTCCGCGGCCAGCGGCCACTGCTGCTGGCGGCTGACGCGACCGCCCTGCCCTTCAGTTCCCAGTCAATCGATCTGCTATGGTCGAACCTGATGCTGCACTGGCTTGACGAGCCGCTGCTGGCCTTCCGTGAAGCGCACCGGCTGCTCAAACACGACGGGCTGCTGATGTTCTCGACTTTGGGACCGGACACGCTCAAGGAACTGCGGGCCAGTTTTGCCGATGGTTATGTCCATACCCAGCGCTTCACCGACATGCATGACTACGGCGACATGCTTGTCGGGTGTGGCTTTGCCGATCCGGTAATGGATGCCGAGATCCTGACCATGACCTACGCCAGCTTTGACGACCTGCTCGCCGACCTGCGCCGGAGCGGCTCCGGCTGCGCGATGCGGGCGCGACGGCATGGCTTGATGGGGCGTTCCGCTTGGGCTGAGGCGCGCGCTGCCTATGAGCAGCTTGCCCGCGCAGGTCGCTTGCCGGCCACCATTGAAGTCGTTTACGGACACGCATGGAGAGGGCGGCCGACAAAGACCGTCGATGGGCGGGCAATCGTCCGTTTCGATCCGAAGCAGCGCAGCCGCTGAGCAAGGCACAAGGGGCGGGCCCGACCTACCCCGTGCCCGACCCTCGAACCGGCTTAAAGAAAGAACTCCTCGAGCCGCACAAAGACCTCATGTTCGGCACCGTGCCGGCGTACCGCCAGCACATCTTCAAGTTTCTCGACCTGCTTCACCATCTGGTCGAGGCGCTCGTCTTCGTTTACCAGCAGCCAGATGCGACTGGTCTCACCGCTACCCACCGGCATGACCAGAATGCCTTCAACGTTGTACGCCCGGCGTGAAAACAGGCCAACGACGTGCGACATGACGCCCGGGTGATTATTGACATCCAGCTCGAGCACTGTGCGCGCCAGCGCCTGGTTTTCCGTTCGTGTAAGCGAGTTCATCGTTCAGCCCCCGATCATTTCCTTGTTCGCCGCACCTGGCGGCACCATCGGCAACACCTGCTCATGCATGGCAATGCTGACGTGGATCAGCATCGGGCCGCGGGTCGACAACGCGGCGGCCAGTGCAGCCCGTGGATCAATCTCCGCATCAAGGTCGATGGCAGGCACACCAAAGCCCTCGGCAACCCGGACGAAGTCTGGCATGCCCTTGAATTTCGAGGCGTAGATCCGCTCGCCGTAGAACATCGTCTGTTGCTGAAACACCAGCCCCAGCGACGAGTTGTTCATCAGCACTATCTTCACATTGACGTTCTCCTCGGCAGCGGTGACCAGTTCCTGGACATTCATCAGAATGCTGCCGTCGCCGGTAAAGCAGACCACCGTCCGTTCCGGCTCGGCCAACGCTGCGCCGATCGCCGCCGGCATACCGAAACCCATCGTGCCGAGACCGCCCGAAGTCAGCCACTGCCTTGGCCGACGCAGCGGATAGGCCTGCGCGACCCACATCTGGTGCTGACCGACGTCGGTGGTGATCGTCGCTTCATCGTCAAGGCAATCAGCAACCGCGCGGATCAGTCCGTAGGGCGTGCGGGGATCATCGACCCCCGGCATGCGTAGCGGCTGCGCCGCCTTCAGACTGGCTACTCGCGCCAGCCAGGCCTCGCGCAGCGGCGACTCGATCTTCGGCAGCAGCATCTCCAGCACCGTCTGCACGTCACCGGCGATGCCAACATGCGCGGTCTTGATCTTGTCGAGTTCGGACGGATCGATGTCGATGTGGATGATCTTCGCCTGAGGGCAGAAGCCCGCCACCTTGCCGGTCGCGCGGTCGTCGAAGCGGGCACCGACGGCGATCAGCAGATCACATTCGTCGAGCGCGAGGTTGGTACAACGCGCCCCATGCATGCCAAGCATTCCCAGCGACAAATCGTGATCGACCGCCATCGCGCCGAGTGCCATCAAGGTCATGACAGTCGGCAGACCAGCCTTTTCGGCCAGCCCCACAGCAACTTTTGAAGCGCCCGAATGCACCACACCGCCACCGAGGTAGAGAATCGGCTTCACTGCCTGATTGATCATCGCCGCGGCGCGCTCGACCAGTTCGACATCCGGCGGCGGGATGAGCTCAGCACAGCCCGGCTCGGGCCATTCGTCGACCTCGACGAGTTGGTTTTGCACGTCCTTCGGAATGTCAACCAGCACCGGGCCGGGCCGACCCGAGGCGGCAATGCGGAAGGCACGCGGCACGATATCCAGTAACTGGTCGGCCGAGCTGACCAGGAAATTGTGCTTGGTAATCGGGATGCTCAGGCCGTAGGTGTCTACCTCCTGAAAAGCATCGGTACCGATCATCGCCCTCGGCACCTGGCCGGTGATCGCGACCAGCGGGATCGAATCCAGCTTGGCATCGGCAACCGCCGTCAGCAGATTGGTCGCGCCGGGACCGGAGGACGCCATGCAGACCGCCGGCACACCGGTGACGCGCGCCATCCCCTGCGCCATGAAGCCGCCGCCCTGCTCGTGCCGGGCCAGCACATGATGAATCAGAGTGGACTTCGAGAGGGCGTCGTAGATCGGCAGGATCGCGCCGCCGGGAATGCCGGCCAGCGTGCGAACGCCCTGCCGCTCGAGCAGGCGCACAACAATCTGTGCTCCGGTGAGAGTTTCGGGGGTTTTTTGGGACAAGGGAGTCTCCTAAAAGTGGAACTGCCGCCATCGTCGTCGCCAGGCGGTGGTCCAGAAAAGCAAAACCCCCACTCGGCTTGCACCGGCGGGGGTTTCTGGAATCTGCTGTCGTTTGCTGCGTTTCGACTTATCTTCTTTCGACCCTCGACGGCGCGTCAGGTCCTACGCTTACCGCGCACACTACAGCGACCAGCAAGGCAGTACCCGCACCAACGCCCGCAGCTTGCGCCACAGCAAATCGAGGAGCATCAAGGTCGTAGGAGCAGGGCATCGTCGTCAAGTCAAAGTCAAAGTCAAAGTCAAAACCGGCAAGCCACGATTAGAACCGAGAGGAGCGAGAATTGCAAGCCCCATGATGCGCTGACGGAAAGCAACTGCTTCGGCGCGTTGCTATGGCAGTTCATCAAGCCCGAACATGCTCAGGTGTGAAGTCCCACCCCAGGTATCCAGGCTCCATGAGCCCCCGCAGACACTCACCCAATTGATCCCGGCGTTCGGAATCAGGAAATCACGCGGAGCCGACAGGGGATTGCCGCGGACCAGGCGGTTAACAATGTCGAGAACCCCCCCGTGGGTCACGACAACGATCATTTGCCCAAGATGTTCGGCGACCAACTGGCTCAGCCCGTCGCTGACGCGCTCGGACAATTGCTGCAGGCTCTCACCGCCAAAGGGAATGACGAACTCCGGGTCTCTCGTCTCGAACGAGTGGTAGTCAGCTGGATATCTGGCCCGCGATTCGTCGTAGGTCAGCCCTTCAAAAAACCCGTAGCGCCGCTCACGGAACGCCGGCCGGAATTTCGGCAACAGATTCAGGCGGGCAGCGATACGCTCGGCAGTCTGCCTGGCCCGCAACAGATCACTGCTGTACAGGGCGGTCACCGGTTGGCCAACCAGCCAGTTTGCCGCTGCCTGCGCCTGCACCAGACCAGCGGCATTCAGTCCGATGTCGATCTGTCCCTGGATGCGCTTTTCGGCATTCCAGGTTGTTTCGCCATGCCGGACAAGACAAATTCGGGTTGTTTCCATAGCTACAGTTCGATCGATGCAGTGGACCCATAGCGAGCCAGCGACGTCCCCCTGGCGCTCGCCAATATGGCAGACAGACCCGAAGCCTCTTGGCAGGTCAGTGCAGCGTGGATTTTAAGCCATCCCGGCGCCACCGACGGTATTGAGGACTTCCTGCCCTTTTCTCAGGTGGGGCGATGGTTGGTGTGATAGCATTCTTCCTGGCGGGTCTCCCCGCATCGCAGGATGGTGAACCTGGTCAGGTCCGGAAGGAAGCAGCCACAGCCGTCTGATGTGAGTGCCGGGGGTAAGGCTCGCCACCTTCGCGTGCACGTTCCCGGCGGCAGATCAGGTTTGGCCAACCTGTCTCCGGCGCAGCCTGTCGACGCACTCGCACTCCTGGCCCCCGTGATGATCAGCCATGCAAAACCCCGGGAAGCAGGTAGCGCCATCTGCTAGAATCCGCTCATGAGTTACCAAGTCCTGGCGCGCAAGTGGCGCCCGAGAACGTTTGCCAGCCTGGTAGGTCAGGAACACGTTGTCAGAGCACTGACGCATGCCTTGACGGCACAGCGCCTGCACCATGCCTATCTGTTTACCGGCACGCGTGGGGTTGGCAAGACGACACTGGCACGCATTCTGGCCAAGGCGCTTAACTGCGAGGCTGGTGTCACCGCCACTCCCTGCGGCATCTGCTCGGCCTGCCGGGAGATCGACGCCGGACGGTTTGTCGATCTGCTCGAGGTTGACGCAGCGACCAATACCAAGGTCGACGAGATGCGACAGCTTCTCGAGAATGCCGTCTACGCGCCAACGCGCGGCCGTTTCAAGGTCTACGTCATCGACGAGGTACATATGCTCTCGAACTCGGCCTTCAACGCCATGCTGAAGACCCTCGAGGAGCCCCCGGAGCATGTGAAGTTCATCCTGGCGACCACCGATCCGCAGAAAATCCCGGTTACCGTCCTGTCGCGCTGCCTGCAGTTCAATCTCAAGCAGATGACGCAACCGCTGATCGCCAGTCATCTCAAGCACATTCTCGAAGTCGAGGCGATCAGCGCCGAGGTTGGCGCCTTGCATCTGCTGGCGCGCTCGGCGGCCGGCAGCATGCGCGACGCCCTGTCGCTGCTCGACCAGGCAATCGCCCATGGGTCGGGCAAGGTCGAGGAGGCGCAGGTACGCGAGATGCTTGGCGCAGTCGATCTTGACCACCTGTTCTCGATCACCGACGCCCTGCTCGCCGGTGATGCCGCAGCCATGCTGCAGGTCGCCGAGGAAATGGCAGCGCGCAGCCTTTCGTTTGATACTGCGCTCCAGGAAATGGCCAGCCTGTTCACTCGTTTGCAGGTCGCTCAGATCGCGCCACAGGCGATCGCCGACGACCTGCCGGAGCGCGAACGCCTGCTGGACATGGCCTCCAGACTCGATCCGGAATTCGTTCAACTAGCCTACCAGATCGCCGTGCATGGCCGCCATGAGCTGCCGTTGGCACCCGACGAACAAGCCGGCTTCATCATGACGCTGCTGCGCCTGCACGCCTTCCGCCCCGCCCTGGACGACGATTCCGCGTCGCGGGAGCCACCAGCCACTGCGACGCGACGGACAGCGCCTGCACCCTCTACCGGCCAGGCGGCACCGGCGCCTGCGGCAACCGCCGCAGTTCAGCCAGCGGCACGTGCCGCAGGCGTAACGCCGGGCGAAGCCGACCCTGGCTCGCTGCCAACCGATTGGAATGACATTCTGGCTGCTCTCAGGATCAGCGGCATGGCACGCGAGCTGGCGCAGCACTGCGAGTTACGTGATCTGGCCGGAGCACGGGTCGTCCTGCGACTGTCCCCGACGCATCGCCACCTGCTGATGAAACCCGCGCAGGACAAGCTGCAGCAGGCACTGGCCGAGCATTTTGCCAGGCCACTGCAGCTCGCGATCGCACTCGAAGCGGGCACCGGAGACACACCGGCCGCCGCTGCACAGAGGGACCGCCGTGACCGTATGGATCGCGCCATCGCATCGGTAGAACAGGATGGTTTCGTACGCGAAGTCATCGAAATGTTCGACGCCACCCTGGTCGAATCTTCCATAAAACCCGTGTAGTTCTTTAGTTCAGTTCGAGGCAAGCAAGATGATGAAAGGCGGAATCGCCGGCCTGATGAAACAGGCCCAGCAGATGCAGGAA
>ERZ761603.522-NODE-522-length-32138-cov-46.067762_pt1 | contig 32138 bp, 26 predicted proteins | sample MGYA00511879_ERZ761603 | MGnify/ENA primary metagenome ERZ761603 (study PRJEB28899, sample SAMN02850040) | bioreactor sludge metagenome | biome: EBPR Sludge; feature: EBPR Bioreactor; material: flocular biomat | place: Australia: Thorneside Wastwater Treatment... | reverse complement strand
CCACCGCCGGCGTCGCCGCCGGAGGTGTCGCGGGCGGGGTCTGGGGCTCCGCCGGGGGCTGCACCGGGGCCGGAGTCTCGCTCTTGGGCGCTTCGCCGGGGTTCTGAGCCGGTGCCGGAGTCTCGCCCGCCGGCGCCGAGGGCGTCTGTCCGTTCGCCGGAGCGCTGCTCGTCGCCTCGGGGGTCATCGGGGCCGCTTTCTCGGGGTGCGTCACCCAGTTCAGCACGACCGCCACCAAGAGCCACAGCACGAACAGCCCGATGGTCATCACCGTGAGCGCATCACCCGTCTTGGCGCCGAAGGCAGTCTGCCCCGCGCTGCCCGAGCCGGCACCGAATGCCGCGGAAAGCCCGCCGCCCTGGGGCTTCTGCACGAGCACCGCGAGAATGAGCAGGACGCAGACGATAAAGAACGCCAGCATCCCGAGATTGAGCCAGAGACCAGAAATCGCCAGCCAAAGCATGCGCACACTCCAAGCCCGAACAAGTCTCCCGACGGGCGGACCCAAAGCGTAGGCGCACGCGCCGCCCCACGCCCTGTTTGGGTCGGTTTCTGTTTGGCTATCTCGTAACGATGCTCGAATCCGGGGTGTGTCAGCCCGCGGTTGCCGCCGCCTGCACAATCGCCGCGAATTCCGCCGCCTTGAGCGATGCCCCGCCGATCAACCCGCCGTCCACGTCGGGTTGCGACAGGATTTCCTTGGCGCTCTGTGGCTTGAGCGATCCTCCATAGATGACCCGGGTCCGCTCCGCCACGCTCGCCGAGAAGAGATTGCTTACCAGGCGGCGCACCTTGTGGTGAACGTCCTGGGCGTCCTCCGGGCTCGCGGTCTTGCCGGTACCGATCGCCCAAACCGGCTCGTAGGCGATCACCACGCGCTCCATCTGGTCGGCGGTCACATCGGCAAGGCCCGCTCGAACCTGCCGCTGGTTCACCGGATCGGTGTGCCCGGCCTCTCGCTCATCGAGCGTCTCGCCGACGCACAGCACGCACTCAAGCCCCGCCTCCAGCACCGCCCGAACCTTCTGATTCACGACCTCGTCGGTCTCGCCGATGGCATGCCGCCGCTCGGAGTGCCCGCACAGCACAACCTGCACGCCACAGTCCTTCAGCATGTCGATGGAGACCTCGCCGGTAAAGGCGCCGTCGGGCTTGTGGTAGCAATCCTGGGCGCCCAGCTTGATGGCCGACCCGCGGTCCCGGAGGATCGACTTGACCGCCAGCAGGTAGGGGAAGGGGGGGAAGACCGCCACATCGACCTGCGTTTGGTTGCGGATCGCGTCCACGACGCCTCTCGTCAGATCCGACGAGGTCGTGCGGTTGGTGTTCATCTTCCAGTTGCCACCGACAAAGGGCTTGCGATCCGACATGGGGGCTCCTCGGGTCAGGCACAACAATACCACCATGCCGCCCCGTCGGTCGGGGCGTCCCGCGTATCCTCCGCGCCGTGAGCGCCAAGCCAATTTCCACATTCAGGCCGAGGCGGTGCGCACAAGCCGTCACCCCGCGCGTGGACGCGTGGACCGAAGCGCTCGCCTGCTTTCAGCCCGCCGACGCCCGCCTTCTCAAGGCCGACGACCTTTCTCGGGTCTGGCGAACCACACTCCTCGGGACGCCCGTGGTCCTCAAGGCCGCCGTCGTTGATGGGCCCGTCGGCCGGATCCGCTCCTGGCTCGGCAGATCCCGCGCCTTTCGCCAGTGGGACGGCGCTCAGTTGCTCGCCCGGGCCCGGATCCCCACAGCCGAGCCGTTGCTCCTGGCGTTCTCATCCCCGCCCGCCTGCGAGTGGCTTGTGTTGCGCGCCATCGAGGGACCGACCGTGCTCGAGGCACTCGCTCAACGCCCAAACCCGGATCGGCTGGATCGCCTGGCCACAGCCCTTGGCACCCAGATCTGGTCGATGACACACCCCTCGGGCGAGTCACCCGCCGTCTTCAACCGCGACCACAAGCCCTCCAACCTGATCCTCGATCCCGCCGGCGACGACACCCCCACGATCGTGGACACCGTCGGCGTGCGCCTGCTGGGCAGGGGTCGCCCCGACATCGCCGCCGCCCGCATGGTCGCCTCGCTGATCTTCGAGCCCACCGGGGTGGGTTACCCGCCCTCGCAGCCGTTCGTCAGCCGGCTGGTGGGCGCCGCCGCGGGAAACGACCCTCGTCGGGCGGCCGCGTTGGCCCGACTGACGTCCGCCCTGGTTCGTGCACACGGGGACCCCACCCCGAAGATCAACCCGCTGGACAAGCAGCCGAAGTAGCGCGGCGCCAACCTTGCGCTATTCTGTTTGTTCATGGCCCGTCTCTCACCCAAGCCCCCCGCCCGCAAGCGCGTCGCCAAGGCGCACGCCGTGGGCAAGGACCCCAGCCTGGCCCCAGCGCTCGGGGCCGTGCGCAAGCAATACGTCATTCCCGGCAGCGGCGGGCCGGACTCCCTTGTGCGCGTGGGCGACTGCCGCGAGGTGATGCGCACGTTCGACGAATGGCGCAGGGGCGCGATCGACCTGATCTTTGCGGACCCCCCTTTCAACTGGAGTGTGCCCTACGATCGGTGGGCGGACGACCTGCCGCACAACGAGTATCTGGACTTCACATACCGCTGGATCGAGGCGTGTGCGCAGGGCTTGCGCCCCGGGGGCGCGTTCTGGGTGAATATTCCCGACGACTGGGCGGCCGAGATCGTGGTGTACATGAAGCGACTCGGGCTGGAGATGGTGAACTGGTGCATCTGGCACTACCGGTTCGGGCAGAACAATCGCGGTCGGTTCATCTCAAGCAAGGTCCACGCGCTGTACTTCGTCAAGCCCGGCGGCGAGCGCCGATGGAATGCCCTGGACATTGTGGAGCCCTCGGATCGCGCGACGATCTACGGCGATCGACGAACCCTTAGCAAGCGAGACGGGATGCCCGCGGGCATGCGCGTTCCGATGGACGTGTGGTACGGAAAGTACTGGGGCAGGATTCAGGGAAACAACAAGGAACGGCGTTCGCGGCACCACAACCAACTGCCCGAGGTGTACCTCTCTCGCGTCGTCCGCGCGTGCAGTAACCCGGGTGACGTAGTGATGGATCCGTTCCTTGGCAGCGGGACCACGGGTGTCGTGGCCCACGCGTTGGGGCGTCGGTTCCTGGGGTGTGAGTTCAGCCCCGAGAACGCGGCGAGCGCGGTCGAACGGATCCGCAAGGGACCCGCACGGCCGCTCGACGAGCCCTCCGAAGGGTCGGCGATCTTCTCTCCCCGCAGAACGCTCACGATCAAGGAATCGGCGTCGTGATCGCGGCGGAAGACGGCGGCATCCTGATCCGGCTGAAGGTGGTGCCCGGCTCAAGGCAGGACGCGATCGCTGGCGCGTACGGCGATCGACTGAAAGTCAAGGTCGCCGCGCCGCCGGAGGATGGGCGCGCCAACGAGGCTGTGTGCGCTCTGCTCGCGCGCACGCTGGGCGTGCATCGGCGTGATGTCTCGGTGGTCTCGGGCGCGACCAATCCCGAGAAGGTCGTCCGAGTCACGGGCGTGAGCGAACAGGCTGCGCGAAGCCTGATGGAAGGGGGAACCCGTGCCTGAGGAATCTTCGCACGATCGTCTTGCCTCGGCCTCGGCGCGGTTTCGGGGGACGCGTGCCGCGCACCGCGGCGAAACGGCGGAGGACTATCTCGAGGCGGTGCTCTCGCTGGAAGAAACGGCCGGATGTGCGCGGGTGGGCGATCTCGCGCGGCACATGGGCGTCAGCCACGTGACGGTGAGCCGTATCGTCGCGCGGCTTGTCCGCGATGGTCTGGTGTCCGGAGGATCGCGCAAGCCCATCGTGCTCACGCCGCTCGGCGCAAAGGTCGCGCGTCGGAGCAGGCGTCGGCACGAGATCGTGCTCGCGTTTCTGCTGGCGCTCAGGGTGCCGGCGGAGCAGGCCGAGATCGATGCCGAGGGAATCGAACACCACGTGAGCGAGGCGACGATCCGCGCGATGAAGCGTTGGTCGGCGTCTCGCGAGGGCGGGCCCGGGCATTAGCACCCTTGTTCGAACGCGGCGATGAACGCGTCGAGATCAAAGAAATCGATGAAGCCGTCGGCGTCGAAGTCGGCGGAGGTGCCGGGAGGGCAATCGCCGCCCTCGAAGCACAGGATGAACTGGTCGAAGTCAAAGAAATCGACAAAGCCGTCGGCGTTGAAGTCGGCCCGGCATGGGACACAATCGGGCAGCGGTGCGGACCAGAGCCCTCGGCCCTGTGTCGCAACGACGATGCGCGAGAAGTTGGTCTCAACATGCAGATCGATGATGCAGGCGTTGGGAAGGCCGCCCTCGACCCGCCGCCACGAGAGACCGTCATCCGTGGACACGTACAACCCCGCGTCGGTGCCCGCGTAGAGCGTGGTGGGCGTGCAGCGCGGATCGGTCGCAACGACGTTGACGGGCAGATCCGGGAGGTTGCCGTCGAGCGTGGACCAGGTGAGCCCGCGGTCACGGGTGCGTCGGATCTTGGGCGAGCCGAACGTTGCGCCCGCGAGATAGGCCGTGGCGGGGTCTGAGTCGTCGGGCCTGATCTCGCGGGTCACGCGGGGCCAGCCGAAGGCGTCGGTAAGGCGCGTTGTGAATGACGCCCCGCCGTCTGTGGAGACGTGGACGCGATGGTCGTTGGTGACGGCGTAGACAGTGCTGCTGTCGGCGGGGCTGATCGCCAAGGCGCGGATGGCGCCCGTGGCGGAGAGGCTCGGGCTGATTGCGCTCCACGAGCCGCCGTTGACCGATCGGTACACACGGTTCGTGGCGTAGAGCATCTTGGTTGGGTCGTTGGGGTCGATGAGGAATGGCGGGAGGAAGCAGTTGCGGTCGCCCGAGTTGATGCCGCTGCCGAAGGAGTTGAAGGAGGCTCCGCCGTTGGTCGAGCGGAAGATGTTGCCCGTGCCCTGGAATTCGGTGAAGAGGAGTTGGGTGTTGGCGCGGTTCCACTGCGTCCAGCCGCCGTCGCCGCCGGTGACGCGGGTCCAGACGAGCGAGTTGGACGAGCGCAGGTTGGAGCCGTTGTCCTGTGTGCCGCCAAGGAAGCGGTTGGGGTCGGTGGGATGGGTCGAGACACCGGCGTAGAACTGGATGGTGCCCAGACCGTTGTTGCGTGATTCCCAGGATGTGCCGTTGTTGGTCGAGCGGTGGACGCCGCCGTCGTCGCCGACGACAAGGCGACCCGCCGCGTCCCAGGCGATGGCGTGAAGATCAACATGGGGCGGAGTGACGTTGGTAAAGGACGAGCCGGCGTTCGATGAGCGGACGAGCGAAAGCCCGCCCATCAGGACCATGTCGGGGTTGGTGGGGTTGACGCCAACAACGCAGAGGTACCAGCCGTAAGTCGCCTGGATGGACCCGGGGTTGATGGCAGTCCACGAGTCGCCGCCGTTGTCGGTGCGGTAGCCGGCTAGCGTGGAGGCGCCGTCGCCGGTCGAGGTGGCGGGATTAGTGACAAGCGCGAAGAGTCGGCCAGATCGAGAAGGGGAGGCCGCGAGGGCGATGCGACCAACCGTGCCGGTGGGCAGGCCGACGGTGAGTTTGGTCCAGGTCTGGCCCGAGTCTGTCGAGCGATAGATGCCGTTGGCGGGATCGCCGAAGATGCGTCCGACGGCGGCGAACATGCGCGACGGGTCGCTGGGGTCGATGACCAGATCGGTGAGGCAGAGTTCGGGCAGGCCCGTGGTGATTCGAGACCATGAGACGCCCGCGTCGTCGGAGCGAAACAGACCGACAGGCCCGTCGGCCTGCGGGTGGCGCTTGGCGGCGGCCTTGGCGGGGAAGCCGCCGGCCCAGGTCACGCCGGCGAAGACGCGGGAAGAATCGCGCGGGTCGATGACCAGACGAGAGATGCACCGCCCGGCGAAGTCCTGCTCGGCCAGGTGTGTCCATGTCTGACCCGCGTCGGTCGACCTGTAGATCCCAAGCCCGTACCGGCTGTGGTTGGCGAAATTGGCCTCTCCGGTCCCGGCGAAGACGATGTCGGGGTTGTTGGGATCAAGCACAAGAGCGCCGACCGCGCTGGCGGGCATGTGGCTTGTCAGAGGCGTCCACGATGCGCCGCCGTCGTCCGTGCGCCAGACCCCGCCGTCGGCTCCGGCGACGAAATAGCGGTCGGCCAGCGTCGGATGGCAGACCACCGCGGAGACTCGACCGGCATCGAGTGAGCCGCCGATGGGCGCCGGGCCGAGATGCGTCCACGTCTGCCCCGCGGCGGCGGAGGCCATCGTGAACACACACGCCAGTCGCACCGCGTTGCGGATCATCGCCGGGCTCCTTCCTCGGCGGGGACCTCGAACGAGAGCGTGGCGATCGCCGCGGTCCAGTCGCCTCCGGGTTCGCGCGGAGGTTCGACGCAGATCGACTCAATCGCCCAGACGCCCGGACGAGTGATGGTGAAGGATGCGATGCCCTTGGAATCGGCGGCGAACTCGAATCGCTCGCCCGATTCGACATGAGAAGCCACGAGTCGCGCCCCGCCCGCGCCGGCGCCCAGCGTGTAGACGCGCACGGGCAGATCCCCGCCGGGCGGGATCGTGGTCGGATCCATCAGCGGACGAATCTCGGCCTGTTGTCCGGACTTGGATGTTGCCGTGTGATCCTGAACGGCGGCCCCGTCCTCGCGGAGGACGCGAACAAGCGCGGTCAGTGAACGAAGCACGCGGACGCGGGCGGGCGAGACCGCCTGGGTTGTGTACTTCGCGAGCGCATCGGCGGGCCACCACTCCTCTGCCGCGGCGAGATCCAGGCCGATCATCGCGACGCCGGGGCCGGTCGGCGTGAAGATTGATCGATGAGGCGAAGAAGGCGGCGCCTGCTCGGCCGATCGGTTGTGCTGCGTGCCCGCAAGGCGGACAAAGAACCACGCCGGATCGTGCGGCCACGCGAGCGACACGGGGCCCGTTGGGGTCTGCTGTTTGAACGAGAGATGGACGTGCTGCCCCGCACGGACCGAGAAGTCCGACGCCCTGAGCAAGGCACCCGCGTTCGGAGCCGATGAGTAAACAGACGCCTGGTGCAGAACGGCAGCGGCAAGGAGGACGGTGGTGTGTGTCATGCCGTTCGCGAGTATACATGCGAACAGTCACTATCCAACGGGTTTTCGGGTGTGATGCTCCGACGCGACCCGATTCGTCGTCGGGCCCGAGCATCGTGGTACCCGACGCGGGAGCCGAGAAAGGCCCTGCCCGGTCTTCCGATCTCGCAGGGCAGCTGTCTAGCAGCCTGACTCGAAGATCTGGAGGAAGGCATCAAAGTCGAAGAAATCGACGAAGCCATCGGCGTTCACGTCCGGGTTGACTCCCGTTGGGCAGAACCCGCCATCGAAGCACGCGACGAAGGCGTCGAGGTCGAAGAAATCGACGAAGCCGTCACGATCAAAGTCGGCCCCGCACCGGTCCGAGGTGGACCAGGTCAACGTGGCCGAGCCCGGTTCGTAGCCCGGAAGCGGGTTTCCCTGCGCGTCGGCGAAGTAGACCAGGCAGGTCACACTGAAATTGCCCGTCTGCTCGACGGAGTACCAGTTGTGGAGCATGGTTCCCGACCACTCGATGGAGTCGGAGGACTCCGCGGTCCCGAAGATCGGGCTGAACGGGCTCATGCCGGCGAGGGATCTCCCGCTGTAGACGCGGATGCCCGGAGTCGCGTCGACCTGGCGGATCCTGAGCGTGGATCCCTCCGGCGGCACCCACACCCCGTCGACCATCCACCCGTACTGAGCGTTGTACCGCTGCCCATCGAGCACCGACGCCGCTCCGGTGTAGGACTCGTCATAATCGCGGAGGATGGGCGTGGAAATCGACTCATCGACGTGGCAATGCAGGTGATTGCCGTGGAGGTGGACCATGATGTGCTTCATGGGGCCGCCCATGCGGGGGTTTGTGTCGGCCGCGGCTGTCCCGGCGGCAAGAGCGAGGGTGACAATTGTGCAAACCTTCATGTGGAATCTCCGTGCGATGCGTCGGCCTAGCGGGCCGTCGCGGGGTTGAAACGATCGATGCTGTTCGTACGGTCGAACAGCCGGATGAATGGAACCGATTCGGCGTGCCCGTCCAGATAGACGACTCCCGTAGAGTCTCGATGACGGACAGAATCAATCTCGGGCGGGGCGCTGTATTGCGTCCAGAAGTGCGCCATGGCATGATCGGCGCTCGCGTCGGGCCGGAGCTCCCCGAACACCGCGGTAACACTCGGGCGGGGCGTCTGGGTCATGCGGCGCCAGGTCGGCCCGTCCGTCTCCTCGCGGGTCAGCTCGAAGTACACGTTGTACCCGTAGCTCCAACGGTCGATGCGGCGGTCCATCGGACACCGGTAAGGCCCGTTGAATACCGATCGCCAGCCCGCGTCGTCCTCGGCATACGCGCGTCCCGTGATGGACTCGTAGAACGCGTACCCCCATGGCAACGCTCGCGCCGCCGACGCCGAGTGCTGGCTGCGCGGCATCAGGTCGCGATGAGCATCGGCGTACATGATGCTGTACTGAGCCAGCGACCTCTGCTGAGACAAACACCGCAGCGAGCGAGCGCTGTCCCTGGCTCTTGACAGCCCGGGCAGCGCCAGGCCTATGAGGAGCGCGATCGTCGCGATTACCACCAGCAGTTCGATCAGCGTGAAGCCCGGCCGGCCTCGCTGGGCGGGGTTGAGCATGAGACACCTCCGACAGCAGTACGATCCGTCGTGAACACCATGAACACAGGACGCTTGCCCGATGTTCAGACTGATCGCGGCGGCGGCGTGGGGGTCTCGATGGATCTCGTGGCACACCGCGTGTGCTTCACGCGTGGGGGACGCGGCTCTTCCGGCACGAAGAGCACAAGATCAATTCCCGTTCGCGGCACGGTCAGCGTCAGGGCAAACAACGCTGGAGCCGCTCTGGTTCGCTTGCAGCCCTGGGCCGAACCGCTTGGTCCGATCGGCACGGACTCGCGCGAGCTCGTACAGCACGATTTGGAGTAGACGATCGACCTCGCCGCACTCCACTCTCGCTCGTTGAAGTTCAGGTGCGGCGGCACCTCGACATTGTTCGCGATCGCCCAGGCGAGCTTCTGCGCTGACGCCAGGCAGCAGCACTCGGCCCAGCACGACTCGGCCGAATGGCACCCGCACGAATGCCCCTCGCACGGATACCGCTCGACAAGCATCCTCCCGGACCACTGTGCCAAGCGGTGCGCCGATGGAATCAGCCCGGTCGCCCAGATCAACAACAGACCCACGACCAGCAGGCCAACCCCTCGCGAGAAGCACGGATGGCGCCGAAAGTTGACCATCTCGCGATAATTCTAGAGTTAGCGATATACATATCCAGTACAGAGACGAAGAAAGTGCATTGTTGCGGCCGTGCTCTTATAACACGTTTGCCACAAACAACTTACGCGTGGATCACTCGCCCTTCGCTCGCGAGCGCAGCCTCATGGACCGCCTCGTGCAGCGTCGGGTGGGCGTGCATGGTGACGATCAGTTCCTCGCTGGTCGCTTCGAGCCTGCGAGCCAAGCCCAGCTCGCCGATCAGTTCGGTGGCCTGTGCGGAGAGGATGTGGGCCCCGAGGATCTCGCCGCGGGGCAGGCCGCGGATGATCTTCACCGTGCCGACATTCTCCATCCCCGCGATCGCCTTGCCGTGCGACTGCATGGAATAGGACCCGACCTGATAATCCTTGTCCTTGACCTTGCCCATCGCCTTGAGGTCCCGCTCGGTGTAACCGACGCTGGCGACCTGCGGGTGGCAGTACGTGCAGCCGGGGATGGTCGAGTAGTCGATCCCGATCGGCTCGTGATGGACCTTCTTGTCCCGCCAGGCGATTCGCTCGACACAGAGGATCGCTTCCTCGCTCGCCACGTGCGCCAGCCAGGGCGGCCCGATGACGTCACCCACCGCATACACGCCCGGCAGATTCGTCTTGTAGTCGCAGTTCTGCTGTTCCTTCTTGTTCGGGTCGTAGTCCGTCTTGATGTGGTCCTTGACCACCTCAAGCCCCAGCGACGCGTCGAACAACCCGTCGTACCGACCCTTCACGCCCACCGCCAGCAGAACCTTCTCGGCCTCGATCGTTTCCTTCTTCGAATCGTCGGCCTTGCCCTTGCCGTCGGGCCCGACGACCCACGGCGCGACCGTGACCTTCACGCCCGAGGCGGTCTTGTCGATTGCCACCGTGGTCGTGCTGGTGCGAAGATCCATCCCGGCACGCTTGTAGATCTTTTCGAGCCCGGCCGAAATCTCATCGTCCTCAACAGGCAGGATCCGCGGCATCATCTCGATGACGGTGACCTTTGTGCCAAACGTGTGATAGAAGTAGGCGAACTCCATGCCGATGGCGCCCGCGCCGATCACGACGAGGCTCTTGGGCATGCTCTTGGTGTTCATCGCCTCGCGAGCGCCCATGATCTTGTCGCCGTCAAACTTCGCGAAGGGCAGCTCGCGTGCCACGGAGCCCGTCGCGACGATGACGTGTGTCGCGGTGATCGTCTCGCGCGGAGTCTTGGACGTGTTCTCGCACGGGGCGTGCGTCAGTTCGTCCTGAACCTTGCAGTCGTAGATTTCCACGCGGACCGGGGAGCCCTTGGCCGCCTTGACGATCTTCGCGTTGCCCACGATGTGCTCGATCTTGTTCTTCTTGAAGAGGAACCCGATCCCGCCATTGAGCTTCTTGGCGACCTCGCGCGAACGGCCGATGGTCTTGGCCCAGTCCACCTCGAGCGTCCCGTTGAGCTTCAGGCCCCAATCCGCGGCCTGATGGTGAACCTTCTCGTAGACCTCGGCGTTGGCCAGGAGTGCCTTGGTCGGAATGCATCCCCAATTCAGGCAGACGCCGCCGAGCTTGTCTCGTTCGACGCACGCGACCTTGTACCCGAGCTGTGCGGCGCGGATGGCACCGACGTAGCCCGCGGGCCCGCCACCGATCACCAGAACATCGACATGCCGTTCGGCCATGGGGAGTCCTTTCTCGAAGGGTGGACTGTAGGAAGCGGGTTCCTGAGCCAGCAAGATGCTCGGTATGCACGAAAACGCGACGAGCCGGGGCGTGGATGCCCCGGCTCGCCGGTTCACGGAGGCGGAGGATGGACGATTACTGAGGCGGGACGTTGGCGACCTGCGTGGGCTTCTTGGAACTGCTCACGACGATCTGCCCATTGGGGAGGCGGGTGACCGCGACGGCAGGCTTGGCCGCCCGGACCGGCTGCACGCTCCGCCCGTTGGCCAGACGAGAGCTGTTGCTGTTCGCACCCGGGAGAACCGCGATGGGGTCCACGGCGGGAGCAGCAACCTGAGTCAGCAGCCGCTGAAGATCCCGGAACTGCTGCTCGCTCTCGATGCAGTCCCAGATAAGCACGCCCTGAGCGCCGGCCTGCTTGGGCAGGGACATCTGCTGGCGGATCGACGTCGCCGGCACCCATTGCCCTTCGAGCTCGCGGCCCACCGCGGGGTGGTAGCGGTAGTGCACGAAGGGAACCACGGGCTTGCCGCGGGAGACGCGAACCGCCTCGCGGACGTTTGCGAGAATGTACTCGGCGTTCTGGGCCGGGGAGTTCTCGCGGGTGTTGCGGGTCGGCTCGCGGTCCTCCACCAGCTTCATGAGCTGGTAGACCGAGGGATAGAGCACGTCCACCGCGTCGAACATCCATCCGAGTTCGTTGTCGTGATGGGCCTGCCACCGGGTCGTGAAGGCGGGAAGCGTCACGAAGTACTCACGAGAGGGGAACCCGTAGTACCCCCATTTGGCGTTGGGACGCACACGCTTGGCCTCGCGGAGCGTGTCGAGGAAGAACTTCTGGGCGGCCTGGTTGTAGGTGGACGCCAGAGCCCGCTCCTTCGCGTCGCCGCTGAGTCCCGCGATCACCTGCGGGCGGGTCGCGCGGATGTGCTCCTCCCAGTCGTCCTTGAAGTCCGTGTCGCGGGCGTCAAGGGCGAGGTTGCTGCGGTTGTTGGGGGTCCGAGACCAGGTCGGATACCAGAACTCGTAGTCGATCACCGCGTACCCGTTGAAGTTCGGGTCGGGGATCTTGGCGGCCACGTCCGCGGCCACCTTCGCGAGGTGCCGCTGCATGAACGCCGCGTTGTCCGTCATGTGCGGGCCCGCGTAGGGGAAGTGCCCGAACGCGCTCTCGTAGAAGATGACGGCGTTGCGCCCGATCGTCGTGCCCTGCACGTTGAGCTGCTGGGCGTAATCGATGCCGCGGGTGCGGCTGGTCCAGGTCGTCACCGCCAAGTGCGCCTGGTAGATTTGCGACGAGCTCTGGCTTTGGCCACCCTGCTGGTTGCCGCTCTGCGCCGCAGCGGGCAGGGAGGTCATCGCGGCACCCGCCGCAACACCCGCAAGCCCGAGCAGGGCACACGCCCGCTGAAACACGTTGCGATTCATTCGGTTCATCCCGTGGACTCCGTGAGAGGTTCCTGTCGCTCCGGCGACTCACCCCCACCATCCAAATCACAGCCTTGTCCGACCACCCCACGGCAGACTTTCTCAGCCCCGCGCCGGCCGCCTGTGCCGGTTGCGCCGCCTGGGTCGACCCTGTCCCGCACCGAGCCAATTGCCCGCCCTTCGGGTTTGGTCCTCGCTCGGGTTATCGCGCTCCCGGTCGCTTCTTCGTGCGAACCGGACCCCCAACCGGCCGATATCTCTGTCGGCCTTCACTCCTCTATTGTTGTCGCGGACCCCCCATGCACCCTCTTGCTGTCATCGTCGCCGGCCTGCTCGCGCTCTTCGCGGTCGTGGGGTTCTTTCGCACACTCCAGACACCCCGAAACGCCCAGTGGCTCATTGTCGGGATGATCCTCGCCGCCGGGATGGCGATCCAGGTCGACCGCGTCGGCAACCAGATCAACATGACCTACCTCAACGCCCTGCAGCAGCAGCGGGCGTCGATCTATCTCGCCTTTGGGTCCGTGCTCTTTCTGGGCATGCTGATCCACTTCGGCCGGCTGCGACTCAACACCATGCCCGTCCAGGGCTTGTTGCTGCTGGCCATTCAGATCGTCGCCTCGATCCTTCGCTTCTACCACGAAGGCCCGGTCGACGGCGCCACCTCGCTGGTGTTCGCCCTGGTCACCATGACCCCAATCATGCTGCTCCTCCCGCACGCCCTGGAGCGATGGGACGACTGGACTCGCCTCGTCCGCGTGTTCGGGTTCGCCGCGGCGATCTGGGCGTTCCTCGTCGCAATCCAGGTCGTCATCGATCACCGCCAGCTTGTGCTCGGCGCCCAAAGCCGCTTCACGGGGCTGCTCGGCAATCCCCAGGGCACGGGCCTGTACATGGCCCCGATGACCGTCGCCCTCATCTGGCTCATCCTCAACGACACGGAGCGGCGGCTTCGCTGGATCTGGATCGGCGCGCTCTGCCTCATGAGCGTCTACACCCTCTGGACAGGGTCTCGAACCTGCATCCTCGTCACCGGCATCGGCACCATTTTCGTGCTCTATTCCCGTGCCGGCAAGGCGGTTCTGCTCCTCCCCGTCTTCCTCGCCCTGGTCTACGGCGCACTGCAGGTCGCTCTCATGCTCGGGTTCTCTTCCGACGCGCTCGAGCGTCTCGGCTCCAAACAGGACACCCGCTCCCTCGTCTGGACCATCCTCCTCGAAGACGCGATGGCCAACCCCCTCCTCGGGACCGGCTTCAAGCAGACCCGCGCCAACGAGAACAGCTACCTCGTCGCCTTCGGCGCCTACGGCATCGCCGGGGGCGGGCTCGTGCTCGTGCTCACCATCGTCAGCTTCTTCCTCATGCTCAAGGTGATGCGCCTGCGGTCCTACCTCCCACCGGGCCGAAAGCAGATCGCCGACCTCATCCTGGGCTTCAACGCCATGTTCTTTGCCGGGGCGTTCTTCGAGTGGTACATCATCTCCCGGCTCGAAGGCATGCTCCCCTACATGCTCATCTACTCCGTGATGACCCGACGCATGATCGACAAACTGACCACCGAGGCGCCGGAAGAAGATCCGCAGCCCATGATCGAAGACGCCCCGGACTACTCGGGCTGGGACCACTACGGACGCGAAGACCGCGCCGAACCCCAGACGGGTTCGAATCCCTCAACCGCCTAACTCTTGACGCCGATCAGGCCGGCTGCCGGCGCACAGGGCGGACCGCCTTGCCGGCCGACCGGCCTTCTCTCGCCGCGTGCACCACGCGATGCACCAACACCGCCTGACCCGCGGCGGGGACATGCCCCCCATCGGTCGTCGGGTCGTCGCCGGGTGCGTCCGAAACCACGCTCGCCTCGTCAAAGACCTTCTCCGCCTGCTCGCCACGCTGGGACCGGTCGATGCGCCAGGCGGCAAAAGCAAGCAGGGGAAGGACCTGCAAGGCGATGATGAGTGTCAGTGGCCCAGTGGAGACACGGGCGAGCACGGTCGGGCTCATGATGGTCCAGAACAGGACCCAACCAAACGCCGTTGCCACCAAGGCCGCGGCCAAGGCCGCGAGAACCCGCAACGACCAACGAACACGCACCATACGTCCATGCCCTTCCGCTTCGGCCCTGTACACCCCGGGCCGACCTGAGCCGCTCACCGTCGCCCGCGTCCTGCGTGGAACGATGCGCGTCGAACACATCCCCTGCTGGGGGCGGGGAGCATAGGGCGAGCACCCCAGAGTCGCAACACCTCCTCTTATCCACAAATCCACAACACGCGCAACGACCAACCGTTCTCGCCTTCTCACACTCCAAGTTGTTGGCGGTTTGTCCGGCGTCGGCCGATCCGGTATTGTCCTGCCCCTGTGATGACGCGACGCGAAAGTGACCGGTTGTCCGCCTCTGTGGCTCTGAGCCTGATCGTGGCGGCCGGGGCGGCCTGCGCCGCGCACGCCCAGAACGCCCCTCCCACGCCGCCCTCTCCCGCCCCGGGCGACGCGGTCCCCATGGCCTCCCTGGCCGAACCCGACGGCATGGAGAGCCGACTGATCCGCGAGGTCGAGCTGAGACAGCCCGTCCCCGGCAAGCCCGGCGAGCCCCCCGCCTTCGGCCCGCTGGAGCCCTCTCTCGCCCAGCTCGTGCTCAATCAGCTCCGCTCCCGCACCGGCGCCCCGTACAGCCGGAGCACCGTCACCGAGGACATCGAACGCATCAACCGTCTCGCGCGGTTCCGACAGGTCGACGCCCGTGTGCAGCTCAACACCGACGGCAGCCTTCGTCTCGTCTACACGCTGATCCCGCAGGCGATCATCGCCGACGTTCAGATCGCGGGCAACAAACTGCTGACCGACGTTGAGATCTCAAAGGAAGTCGACCTCTTGACCGGTACGCCGGTGGACGAATGGCAGATCGACCGCGCCGCCCGCCGCATCGAAGCGATGTACCGCGAGCGCGGGTACTACCTCGCCCGCGTCCGTGTGAATCCCGATGAACTCTCGAAGGCCAACGTGGTGCTCTTCGAGATCACCGAGGGCGAACGCATCCGCGTGATGGAGATCCGTTTCGAGGGCAACAAGGCCTTTCCCGCCGCCGCCCTGGAGAAGGAGATCAAGACGCGGGAAGCATGGCTGCTCGACAGCGGCCCCCTCGACGACGAGGTGCTCGACGCCGACGTGGGCGAGCTCGTCCGCTACTACCGCGATCGCGGCTACCTCAACGCCCGCGTCGACCGCTCGGTCCTCCCGTCGCCCGACGGGCGCGAGGCCATCGTGACCTTCGTCATCGACGAGGACGTCCCCTACACCATGCGGGGTGTCGAGGTCGAGTTCCCCGAGTATTCGGACATCTTCGCGACCGAAGAGCGCGCCCGCGAGTTCGCCGGCCCCGCGGGGCGCGTCGAGATCGTCATGGAGGGTGCCGAGCGCCGATTCGGCGCGATCCGACCCGGCCCGCTCTCTGTCGAACAGGTCCGCGGGATCATGACGATCAAGACGGGCGATGTGTATTCCGCCGACAAGCTCACCCAGTCGATCAAGCTGCTCGAACAGGCGCTGGGCAAGCTGGGCTACACCGACGTGCAGGTCGTCCGCCGCGAACTCCGCGACGAACGCTCGCCGCAGGTCGACGTTCTCATCGTGATCCGCGGCGTCGCCAGGCCTTACAAGGTGGGCGAGGTCATTCTCAAGGGCAACTCGCTGACCAAGTCGAGCGTGCTGCTGCACGAAATCACGCTGAAACCCGAGAGGCCGCTCGACTCCACCGAGGTCGAGGAGACCAAGCGGCGCCTCGAGGCCCGCCGACTTTTCAACCCGCAGAGCGTGAAGGTCTCCGTTCAGGAACCCGACCCGATCGAGCCCGACCACCGCGACGTCGTCGTGGAGGTCGAGGAGACCAATACGGGCTCCGTGATTTTCGGTGCCGTTGCCGGTTCCGACGGCGGCCTCACCGGCCAGATCAGCCTCCGCCAGCGCAACTTCGACATCGCCGACACGCCGGACACCGCCGAGGAGTTCTTCTCGGGCAGGGCCTTCCGCGGCGCCGGGCAGACCTTCTCCATCGATCTCTACCCCGGCGTGCGCAGCCAGACCTTTGCCGTCTCCCTCAGCGAGCCGCACCTCTTCGAGTCCGACTACTCGGGCTCAGGGCAGCTCTTCTATCGCTCACGCGATTACCGCGAGTACGACGAATCCCGCGGCGGCGTCCGGCTCGGGGTCGGTCGTCGGCTCGGTTCTCGCTGGAACGCCGGGATCAACTTCCGCGGCGAGGTCGTCGACATCAGCGACATCCAGCCCGACGAGCCCGTCGATTACTTCCAGGTCGAAGATTCCAAGCTCATCACGGGCGTGGGCATCACCCTCACACGCTCCACCTTCGACGACAACATCACGCCCTCCCGCGGCAGCCGCGTCGAGTTTGCCGTCGAACAGATCGGCGTCCTCGGCGGCGATTTCGACTTCACCGTGCTCCGCGCCGAACACTCCATCTTCTTCACCCTCTACGAGGACTTCTTCAGCCGCCGAACCACCCTCAACTTCCAGACGCGCGCCAGCTACATCCCGCAGTCCCAGGTTTCCGTCCCCGTCTATGAACGCTTCTTCCTCGGCGGGCAGAACTTCCGAGGCTTCGGCTTCCGCACCATCTCACCTCGCGGCATCCGCAACGACACCGGCACCGTCGGCGACGATCCGGTCGGTGGCAACTTCCTCTTCTACTGGGGCGCTGAAATCAAACAACCCATCTACGAGGACATTGTCTCCCTCGTCTTCTTCACCGACACCGGCACCGTCAACGAAGAGCCCGGCTTTGACAACTACCGCGTCAGCGTCGGCACGGGCTTCCGCGTCCTGATCCGCCAGCTCTCGCCCGTGCCGCTCGCCTTCGACTTCGGCATTCCCGTGCTCAAGGAAGAGGGCGACCGCAAGCGCCTCTTCACCTTTACCGTCGATATCCCCTTCTAGCCCATGCTCCCACACGCCCTCTGGAACTCGGTCGGCGTCCCTCTGCTCCGGGCCACGTTCCACAACTGGTACGGCACGCGTCGCCTCATTCTCCGCCTCTTCGGCGCCGATGTGCACCCAACCGCTCGCGTCCGCCCCTCCGCCCGGATCACGCAACCCTGGAACCTCTCCCTGGGCCGAGAGGCGACCGTCGGCGATCACGCGTTCATCGATTCCACCCACAAAGTCACGATCGGAGAGTTCGCAACCCTTTCGCAGGATTCGCTGCTCGTCACGCACGACCCCGCGCCCGGCGCCCCCCCCGCCGGGCCGATCTCCGTGGGGCATGACGCCTGGATCGGCGCCGACGCGTACGTCGGGCCGGGCGTAACCGTCGGGCCGGGCGCGATTCTTGGCGCCAAAGCCACCACGCTCGCCGACCTTGAAGCTTGGACCATCTACGGGGGCGACCCGGTCCGTCGGCTCAAGGCCCGTACGCCCTTCCCCGGACTGTCGCCGGCGCCCGCGGCCACGCCTCAGGACCTCGCGCCGGAGCGTCCGGCCAATCCGCCCACCTCCCCATGAGCGACGCGCGTCCCATCCTCGCCGTCGTCACGCCGTTCCTCACGCCCTTCCGCGTGCAGTTCATCGAGCGTGCCGCGAGAGAGATGCCCGATCTGCAATTCCGCGTCTTCGTCACCCAGAACCCGGATCATGGCCCGTGGGACGTTCGTGCCATTTCGGGCGCCGAACTCCTCCACCTCGCCCGCAACAAGCCTTGGCAGCACGCCGAGGGACTGCGCGCCTCGCTCGGCCCGGACCTTGCGACAAGCCGCGCCCTGCTCGACGACTTTCGCGAGCACCCTCCCTCGGCGATCTTCCTCGTGGGATACGCCTACCCGTCGCACCTTCGTCTCATCCTGTGGGCCCACCGTCGCATCCCATTGCTTCTTTGGGGCGACAGCAACGCGCTGGGCGACACCGCCCGCGGCATCCGCGGCGCTCTCAAGAAGCTGCTCCTGACCCGCATCATCAAGCGATGCGCTGCCGTCCTCCCCTGCGGCGAATCGGGACGCCAGTTTTTCGCCCGCTACGGCGCTCGCCCGGACCGCACCTTCCTCTGCCCCGCTGATCCGGACTACCGCCTCATCGACAGCCCCAACCCCGAAACGCTCCGCGCTGTCGCCGAGCGATACTCCTTCCCGGCGTCGCGCAGGCGCCTGGTGTGTTGCGCCCGGCTTGTGCAGCTCAAGCGGTTCGACAGCGCCATCGACGCGTTCGTCTCGATCGCCGACGATCGCCCGGACTGGGATCTGGTCATCGTGGGCGACGGCGAGATGCGCGACGCCTGGCGCGCCCGCGTGCCCCAACGCTTCGCCCGCCGCGTGATCTGGACCGGCTTCCTCAAAGACCCCGCCGAGACCGCCGCGGTCTATCGGCATTCCCATGTCTTCGTTCATCCGGGCGATTTCGAGGCCTGGGGTGTCGTCGTGCTCGAGGCCGCCGCCGCCGGGCTCGCCATGATCGTCAGCAACGTGGTCGGCGCCGCGGTGGACATGGTCCGCCCCGGGCGCAACGGGTCGCTCGTCGCGCCCGGTGACGTTGCCGAGATCGCCCTGGCGATGCGTGAATGGACGGATCCCGCCGCCCTCGAACGGGCGCGCGGAGAGTCACTCACGATCAGCCGTGAGTTCCGCGAGAAGGCCGACGCAATCCGCGGGTTGCGGGCCGCGTTGATCGCCACTGGCGCGATCACTGCAGGTTGACGGGCATCACGACGTACACGAAATCCGTGCCCGCCTTCACAACGCCCGGCTTGTTCGGCGCCTTGAGCTCGAAGATCACCTCGGTCTCGGAGACCACCTTGAGCGCATCGGTCAGGAACAGCGGGTTGAACCCGATCTCGATGTCGTCGCCCTCGTACTTCGAAAGGTCCACCGTGATCTGCGCCTCGCCCATCTCCGGCGCCCGGCTCGACAACTCGAGCTGCTTGCTCTTGCCTTTGAATGCCATCCGCACCCCGCGGCTTTCCTCGTTCGTGAGCAGAGCCGCCCGGCGAACCGCCGAGCTCAGCACGTCGCGGTCGAAGACGATCCGCTTGTCGTGATCCTTCGGCACCACGTCCTCGTACGGAGGGAACGAGCCCTCGACCAGGTTGCTCGACAGCGTCGCCCGGCCGGCCGAGCCGTCCTTCTCGCCCGCGCCCAGAACGCTGAAGAAAATCTGGTTGTCGGTGATCGCGATCTGCACCGATTCATCGGGCGACCTGACGATCTTCTGCAGCATCGAAAGCGCCTTGGTTGGGATGATGCAACTCACCGCCTTGGCGTCCTTCTCGCCCGCCGCCAACTGAGTGCGGCAGAGCGCCAGACGCCGCCCATCGGTCGCCACCATCTCGAGCCGCTTCCCGTCACGCTTGAGCAGCACGCCGTTGATCGCATACCGGCTGTTCTCGCGGGCCGTCGCAAAGACGGTCCGCGTGATGATCGCCTCCAACCCGCCCGACGGGTGCGAGAAGACCGCCTTGGCCTTGCCCATCTCCGTCGAGCCGGCGATGACATCCGCCATCTCGGGGATGGGCGGAAAGTCCGCAGACGGATAGCCGTACACCTTGAAGTGCGCGTCCTTCCCGCGGATGTGGACCGCGTCCTCTTCCGTCTCAAGGGTGAGCGTCGGCTCGGTGTCCTCCGCCGAGATGATCTGCCGGAGCTTGTCCGCAGGGATCAACGCCTCGCCCGCCTGCTGAACGTCCACCTGCGCCAGGCGAAGCCGCAGCGACAACTCGCCGTCCGTCGCGAGCAGCGTCACCTCGCCCACGCTGCCCTTCTTGTCGGCCTCGAGCTTGACGCACGTCAACTGCGGCCTGGGCGTGCGCGTCGCCACCGCGCCCGACACGAGATTGATGGCATCAAGCAAAGCCGCCCGATCGCAGATCACCTTCATGACAACTCCCTCACTGCACCAGAGCCCCGGGTGAGTATCACCCAAAGAGGCCTGCGCCAAGAAGTGTCATTGTACGACGAATAGTGCTCGGAAACACAGGCCCCACTACCGCTTGGGCAAGAGACCACCCAAACACCCACTCCGGATGCGGAAGTTATCCACAGATGTGGTGTGTAAATCGCGTGGGAAACTTGTTGGTTTGGTCGCCGGGTTCAGCAGCCGCTTTCGAAGGCGTTGACGAACTGGTCGAAGTCGAAGAAGTCCACGAAGCCGTCGCCATCGAAATCGGCGGTCTTCCCGGGTGGACAGGAGAGACCCTCGAAGCAGAGCACGTACGCGTCGAAGTCGAAGAAATCGACGAAGCCATCCCCATCGAAGTCGGCGGGGCAGGGTGTGGGCAGGGCCGACCGCCAGGCCCCGCGTCCGTACGTCCCCGCGGCGATGGCCCGCGAGGCCCGATCGATCACCAGGTCGCCGACATTGACGTTGGGCAGCGTCTGGTCATCCTTGATCCAGGTCGCCCCCCCATTGAGCGATACATAGACGCCCGATCCGGATCCAACGTACATCCCGGGCTGCCCGGGCCAATCCCAGTCGATCGCCAAGGCCCGTGCGGAGACGCCCGCGGGCAGAGTGCCGGTCCTGTCAGACCACGTGGCCCCGCCGTTGTCGGTTCGCAGCACCCGAGCGCCGCTGGTGTTGAAGAAGCTGACGTACGCGACCTGCGCGTTGGTCGGGCTGATGACGATGTCCGCGACCTCGCCCGACGGCAGGCCCGCCGTGCGATTGGTCCACGTCGATGCGTTGGTGGTGACGTACACACGCCCGGTGGTCGATCCGGTGTAGATGGTGCTCGAAGACGTGGGCGCGACGGCGATCGCGTTGAGCGTTCCGCCGCCGGCGACGTCGGTACCGCTGATGGCGGTCCACGTCGGGGTGGTGGTAGTGCTGTTGGTCGTTCTCCAGACCCTGTTGGTCCCGCCGAGCAGAGTCGTTGACGAACTCGGATCGCCGACGAGCGGCGCGATGAAGTTGGCCGGGTCGCTTCCCCAGGGCCCGGTGATGTTCCGGGAGCTTCCACTGCTCCAGCGATAGATTGAGAGATAGACGTACGTGGTGTATCGGCGCGTGCTGGTGGTCGGATCAAACACCGAGAATCCGCCGTCGCCCGCCTGCAACTGAGGCCAGTTGACGCTGTTGGTGGTCCGCTCGGGCGTGCCGTTGTCCTGCGTGCCCCCGAGCATGCGGGCCGGGTTCGACGGGTTGACCGCGAGCTGGTAGATCTGCGCCACGGCGAGCGTCGCGTTGAGGTTCGTCCAGTTCGTGCCGCCGTTGGTGGACTTGTAGATCCCCCCGTCGTTGCCCGCCCAGATCGTGTTTCCGGGGCCGAAGGCGATCGCGTGATGATCCGGGTGCATCTGCACCGGCCCGTCGGAGATCTCCGTCCACGTATCGCCGCCGTTGGTCGTCTTGATGATCCCGGCGACGGCGTACCTCGGATCCACCCCGCCGCAGTACACCGTGTTCTCGTTGCTGGGGTCCACGCCGACGAGAACGTTGTACGAGCCCTGCGGGCTGTTGAATTGCGGAGTGGCGGTTTTCTGAACCCAGGTGTTGCCGCCGTCGGCCGTGCGATAGAAGCCCCGGAGGCCTCCGCCGCTGACCAGTGCCGCGTACAGCACACTCGGGTTGGATCGACTGATGACCACGTCGACGAGCCCGAATCCCGAGGTCGGCATGCCGTTGGTCAGACGGCTGAACGTTCCGCCGCCGTCGGTCGAGCGCCACACCCCGCTGCCGTCACGACCAACATAGATCGTGTCGGGGTTGGTTGGGTGCATCACGATCGACGCGGCGGACCCGATCATCCGTCGGCTCCAGGTCGCGCCGCCGTCGAGCGAGCGGTACGTGCCCCCCGAGCTCGTCAGATGAATGACCTGCGTGTTGTTCGGATTGATGACGATCGCTGAAATCTGGTTGCCAAGCACGTTCGCGCCCGCGAGCTTGGTCCACGTCGCGCCGGCGTCGGTGGAGCGGAAAAGCCCGTCGCCCAGCGAGCCCGTCTGGTACTCGCCCGTCCCGTAGTAGACGATGTCGGGGTTCACAGGGTCGAGCGCCACCGCGCCGCTGTTGAGAATGGGGAGTTCGTCGCCGATGGGCGACCAGTTGGCGCCCCCGTCCGTGGTCTTCCAGATCCCGCCGGACGCCGCTCCGATGTAGCAGATGTTCGCGTTGGTGGGGTGCGGCGCGATCGCGATCACGCGTCCGCCCGCGTTGCCCTCGCCCGACCAGTACTCCGAGGAAATGGGGCGCGGGCCAACGAACGTCCACGTCAGCGGGTTGGTCCCCCGTGGCGTGGCCATTTCGGGCGTCCAGTTCGGGACCGCGTCACCCAAAATCCGGATGTACCCGTAGGGCGGAGGTCCCGCCTCCCACTCGTCCTCTTCGCGAACCACAACCAAGCCCGCGGGCTTGGTCGCCGGGACGCGGCCGTCCACACGGAGATCGTCCAGACCAACAGTCCGGCCCGTTGTGCAACCCGAGGCCGCAACCAGCACGAGCAGTCCCAACCCCGCCGATACCCCGCTGTTCCACGTCAATGGTGAAGGGTTTGTTCCGCTCGTCCGGGTCTCTCGCGTCACTCGATGCTCCTTCCAAAGCCGCCCACCGACCCGCCGGCCACCGATCCGCCGGGTTCTCCGGCCGAGTTGCGGCAAACCCCAACCTTGTCCCCTTCCTCGACCATCCGACCAACCCAGACCCCACAGCAAATGTCATGCCAAGAGAATCGCCGAGTTGCCCCGTGGTTCTAGGGCCCAGATACTGCATGGACCGTTCATAAGGTGGGCCGTGGGCCCGCCGCTCGACGCCACGCGCCCGGTTGTCCACCATGGCCAACCGACGCCCTGTAAAGGGGTATTTCATGTCCTTCGAAGCCGCTGTTCACGCCCAGGCCATCGAGTTGAATCGCCTCTCGTTGGAGATGACCGCCGCCGCTGGCAGCGGGCACCCCACAACGTGCGCCTCGTTGTCGCATCTTGTGACGGTGTTGATGTTCCACAGCATGCGGTGGAGCCCCGAGTTCCCTGATTACCCGACGAGTGACCGCCTGGTGCTCTCGGAAGGGCATGCGGTGCCCGTGGTCTATGCCGCCGCCGCCAAACTCGGCGTGATGATCGGCAAGGACCCGGAGAAGCGTCGCCGGCTCGGATTGGATGACCTCAAGAAGCTTCGAGCGGCCGAGAGCGAGCTCGACGGACACCCCAACCCGATGGAGGGCTTCCCCTTCTTTGACGCGGCCACGGGCTCGCTCGGGCAAGGCCTGTCCGTCGCGGTGGGCCTGGGCGAGGCGGCCCGCCTCGACAAGATGGACCGTCGGATCTTCTGCATCATCGGCGACGGCGAAAGCCGCGAAGGCCAGATCACCGAAGCGCTCGACCAGATCATCGACCGCCGCCTCACGAACGTGCTGCCGATCTTCAACTGCAACGAGTATGGGCAGAGCGACCGGGTGAGCGGGCAGCAGTCCGCCGAGACGCTCGCCGCCAAGCTCGCCGCGTTCGGCTACGACGTGCGCACGATTGACGGGCACAACCCCTCGCAGATCAAGGACGCCTTCGACGCGTTCGCCAAGAACGCCCAGGGCCGCAAGCCCATGGCCCTGATCGCCAAGACCGTCAAGGGCTGGGGCGCCGAGAGTGTGCAAGGCAACGGATGGCACGGCAAGCCCCCGACGGGCGATGCGCTCAAGAAGGCGCTGAGCGAACTCGACCAGAAGCGCCAGGAGCTGACCTCGGCCCTGGGCTCGGGCGACGCCTTCACCATCGAGCCGCCCGCGGAATTCCGCCAGCCCGACGTGGTCAACCCCGACCTGCCGGGCTTGGCCGCCACGATGAAGGCGATGGACATGGAGTCGCTGTTGCAGTCGGGCACGCTGGCGACGCGTCGCGCCTACGGCATCGCGCTGCGTGCGCTCGCCAAGGCCAATCGCGACGTGGTTGTCCTCGATGCGGACGTTTCCAACTCCACATTCGCCGAGATGGTCCGCAAGGACACGGCGACCGCCGAGCGGTTCTTTGAGTGCAAGATCGCCGAGCAGAACATGTTCTCGATGGGCGCCGGGTTCTCCGCCGCCGGGAAGATCCCGTTCATCTCGACCTTCGCGAAGTTCGTGACCCGCGCGTACGACCAGATCGAGATGGCGATCAACTCGGGCGCGAACCTCAAGATCGTCGGCAGCCACGCCGGCATCACCCTCGCCGCCGACGGGCCCAGCCAGATGTCGCTGCCCGACGTGGCGTGGTTCCGCTCCTTCAGCACGATGAAGGACCACCGCGGCAACCCGGGGTGCTACGTGCTGCAGCCGGCGGACGCCTATGCGGCGTTCCACCTCACGCAGGTCATGGCCGAGTACCAGGGCGCCTGCTACATGCGCACGCTGCGGGCCGATACCGAGTTCATCTACAACGATGACGTGGTCTTCAACCTTGGCGGGTTCGAGGTGCTCAGCGAGGGGCGCGATCTGGTGATCTGCGCCGCCGGGTACATGGTCCACGAGGCGAACAAGGCGATCGAGCTGCTCGATAAGGCCGGCGTCTCCGCCACGCTCGTCGACCTCTACAGCCTGCCCTTCGATACCGACGCCCTGCTCGACATCGTGCAGGCCAACAACGGCAAGGTGCTGACCGTCGAAGACAACTACGGCGGGGGCATTGGTTCGGCCGTGGCCGACGCGCTCGTCGATTCCGGCGACGCCTTCCAGCTCAAGCAGATGCACGTGCGCCGGATTCCCAAGAGCGGGCGCACGATCGACGACCTTCTCAAGATGTGCGGCCTTACCGCCGACGACATCAAGAAGAACGCCATGGAACTGCTCGGCGTCTAATCCAACGCTCAATGTCCGCTCATACACGGGCCCCCCGATGGTCGGGGGGCCCGTGCCGTTTATGCCGACCGCTCCGCAACCCGCAGGGTCGCCGGGCGGGCGTGCGACGTGGCGTTGTGCCGATGTACCATGACCTCCGCATGCGCATCCTTCACGTCATTCCGTCGATGGACCCCAAGCAGGGCGGCCCCCCCGTGGTCGCTGCCCGACTCGCCGCAGCGCAGGCCGCGCTCGGCCATGCCGTGGAGATCATCCACTACGCACTGCCCGAGGCTGTCGAGCGCACCGGAAAGTCGCTCGCCGGGGTTCCCGGGATGGAACGTGTGCGGCTGCACGACATCGCACCCGAGGGCGGGGCCATCGCGCAGATCCGTGCGCTCAATCTGAAGCGATGGATCAACCAGCACATGAGCGGGTGCGACTACCTTCACCTGCACGGGGTGTGGAACCCGATCCTTCCGATCACCGCCAAGGCCGCCCGCGCGCGTCAGATCCCCTACTGCGTCGTGCCGCACGGCATGCTCGACCCGTGGTGCCTCACCGGGCAGGGCTTCGCCAAGGCGATGAAAAAGCGGATCGCGCTGGCGATCTCGTACCGCAGCATGCTCGATCATGCCGCGTTCATCCACACGCTCAACCGCGACGAGGCCCGCCTGATGGAGCCCCTGGGCCTGCGTCCGCCGGCCGAGGTGCTTCCCAACGGCGTGTTCCTCGATGAGATGAGCCCGCTGCCCACGCTCGGCGCTTTCCGCGGCAAGCACCCCGAGCTCGGGTCGGATCCGTATGTGCTCTTCCTGAGCCGGCTGCACTTCAAGAAAGGCCTGGACTTCCTCGCCGACGCGTTCGCGATGCTCCGCGACCGGTTCCCGACTCTTCGGCTCGTGATCGCCGGCCCGGACGACGGCATGGTCGCCCCGCTCACCGAGCAGATCGGACGACTGGGGATCGCGGATCGGGTTCACCTTGTCGGCTCGCTGTACGGGCAGGACAAGCTGGCGGCGTTTGTCGATTCCGCGTGCTTCTGTCTGCCGAGTCGTCAGGAAGGATTCAGCATGGCGATCACCGAGGCGCTCGCGTGCGGTCGCCCCGTGGTGATCTCGGATCAGTGCCACTTTCCGGAGGTGGCCGAGGCCGGTGCGGGCGAAGTCACACCTTGCGGGAGCGCACCAACTGCCGAGGCATTGGCGAGGGTGCTGTCGCTGTCGGATGTGGCGCGGGCCGAGATGGGACGCAAAGGCCGAGAGCTTGTCGAGACACGGTATACCTGGCCCCGCATCGCGGAGCGCACGCTCGAGATCTACGCCCGTCGGCGCTAAGACCGATCAGGCGTTGCCCTTGTGATGTTCCCAGCGGGTCTTCAGGTCGTGCTCGACATGGAGCAGATCGAGCACCTTGCCCACGACAAAGTCCACGATCTCCTGGACGCTCCGCGGGTTCAGATAGAACCCGGGGTTCGTCGGGCAGATCACCGCGCCAGCCAATGTCAGCGTCCGCATGTTCTCGATATCGATCAGGTTGAGCGGCGATTCCCTGTGACACACGATCAGCGGGCGACGCTCCTTGAGCGTGACCATCGCAGCACGGGTCAGCAGGTTGCTCCCCGACCCGGTCGCGAGGGCTCCGAGAGATGTTGACGAACAGGGCAGGACCACCATCCCCGCGTGCAGGAAGCTCCCCGAGGCGATCACCGCGCCCACGTCCTTGTTGGGGTGAATCACCAGCCGGGCCGAGGCGTCGGCCTCGCCGGGAGTCCCCACGAGCGAGGGTGCCAGCGAAGCCAAGCTGAGTTCGCGGATGCCCGCCTCGTCGAGCAAGAGCCTTCGTCCGTACTCGGACACCACCAAATGGACTTCGTACCCCGAGCCGAGCAGCACCTCGAGCAGGCGTAACGCGTACGCCGCCCCGGAAGCTCCGGTGATGCCAAGCACGAATCGGCGGCGCCAGTCGGACATGCGGAAGGGATTCGCCACGGGCGATGGTAGCGATGCGGCCGAGCCTTCCCGGGGAACCCCGGAACCCACCCCGGCGACCGGTCCGCGTACACTTGGCCAAGGTCCGACAACACCGGGCCGCAAGGAAGCCGATCATGCGTCAGGCCGACATCTCCCGCCCCCGCGCTCTCGCCCTTCTCTCGCTGCTCTCGGCGGCGTTGGCCGCCTCGATGGGCGGCTGCTACTCCAGTTGGCCCCCGATCGAGACGGCCGACCCGCTCGGCAACGTGAACTGGCCTCAGAACCGCGCCGTCATGGCCCGGGCGGCCCAGTGGGCGATCTCGCACCACCAGCCACAGGGCGCGGTCGCCTTCAATCTGCCCGAGGGCATGCGCCGTTCCCGGATCCTGGAAGTCGTGTCGGCCGCCGGGCCACAGGCAGTCCCCCTCACGCCCGAGACCGCGACCACCGCGACGATCTACCACATCCCCCGCGTCTGGATCCGCAAGGACCGCGCCGAGGTCGATGTCATGGTTCCCAAGAGCGACGGCTACAGCATGACCACGCTGCGGATGCGCGGCGGGGGCTCGGGCTGGACCATCGAAACCGCCCGCCAGTGGAACACACTGACGCGCGAAGTCCCGCCGCTCTATTACCTCCCCGCGACCGATGAGATCGCACCTCGCCGGGCGGAACAGCCCGCCGAGGAGCCCCCGGCGAATGACGAGCCGATGGGCGAACAGTAATCGGTCGGATTCTGCTCACTCGCCGCGGAAACGCCGCGTCATGTCGCGCATCATCACGGTCATCCGTCCGCGCTGCTGGGGCGAGGCCTGTTGCCCGATCGTGTCGTTGACCGACAGCAGCATCCGACCCGTCTGGCGTCCGAGCCGATCACGGTCGGCATTTCGAGCCCACTCGGCGCCTCGCTCGGCCTCTTTCTCCCCGTCGGCGAGAATCTCCTCGTCGGTCTTCTTTGTCGGGTCGCCGTCGAGCGCTTCGACCGTCCGCACAAGCCTCACATACGACTCGTCGAGCACGCGCGGCTTGTCCTCGGGCGAGGCCTTGTCGTACGCCGCCGCCCCCTCGTCGACCACGTCGAGCACGAGCCGGCTCATGTTGCGTTCGAGCTGCTTGCGTGCTTCGCCCTGAATGCCCGCGGCGAAGGCGGCGACAAGCACCGACTCGCTGCCGTCCATCGAACGGAATCGCTTCACAAGATCCGTGATGATCTCGAGCCTCTTCTGGGTCGAGAGTTTGTTGAACTCCTCCGACAGCAGGGTGTAATCGAGCACGTCATCGAAGGGATCGACAAAGACGTCGGGCTGAGGCCTCTCCCGCAACGCGAGGTAGCCGCCCACGATCGCTCCGAGCACCATGGCCCCCAGGGCCGCTCGGCCGGCGAATCGCAGCCTTCGGGCCCGAACGGGCGTCGCGCCGGCCCAAGCTCGGACGGCCGAGACCTTCGCGGCGAACCACCCGTTGAGCCGATCGCGGAGTGGTCGCGCGGGTTGCGCCGTGACCGCGCCGAGCCCTTCGAGCAGTGATCCTCGGCCGACCGTGTTGTGCTCCTCGCCTTGCATCACGCCGTCTCCCTCAGCCGCCAAAGCCCGTGCGGGCGATCTCCGCCATCAATGCCCCGAGCGAATCGACGTCGGGCTGGATGAGAAAGTCCGCCCGGCCGTCCCGGTAGTAGAGCGCGTTCTTCTGTTCCTGTCCCTTGACCCGATTGGTGTGCCAGTTCCCGGCGTCCACGAGAATGGGCATTTCCTTGGGGTATCGATCCAGCGCGTTGGTCACGACCCGCGCCACGCGGTCGCGCGGGATCGCGAAGTTGAGCTCCGCCACCAACATCAGGCCGCCCGGCACATACTCGTAACTCGTCCCGAACGTCCGCCACGTGGGCTCGAAGTTGTTCTCCGCGTCCGTCGAGGACTTGTCCTCCGGACACCGCCACGGATCGGTCACGATGAACTTCCCGTCCTCGTCACGCATCGGTGGGGCGGCGTCGATCTGATCCGCCAGCACGTCCAGCAGCGAAGGGTCGTTCTGGTTTCCGCCCGAATCGTGCAGCGGCAGCACGTGGGGCAGGACGCCCCGGCTCAGGTTCTGGGTGTAGACCGTGAGCCCCGTCCCGATCCCCCGCAGGTTCGCCAGGCACTTGACATGCCGCGCTGTCCGTCGGGCCGCCCCCAGCGCGGGCATGAGCATGCCGAGCAACATCGCGATGATCGCGATCACCACCAGCAACTCGATTAACGTAAACCCTCGACGCATAGGCACCTCGCCGGACTTACCCATGCTATCGGGAGAGCCCGCCCAATCGATGCACCTTCCAGCACCCACAACCGGCCGAACACCCCGATCGTTGCACCCGGGCCATCCAATACCCTGACTTCTCCCGATCAGGCGGGCTGGCTGACCCGATTCAGCGCCCGATTCGCGAGCGACCCGATCACCAGCGCCACAGCGACCACCGCCACGATCCCTCCGACGATCAGCCAAGTGGGTTTCTCTGCCTTGGCGGCGTCCTCGGCCAAGAGCCCCTGCAACTGCCCGCCGATCCAGACCATCGCCGCCGTCCGTGGGGCCATCCCCACCAGCGTCGCGCCCAGATACGTCCACAGCGGGACCTTGACGCTCGCCAGCGCGAGGTTGGTCAGGGCGAAGGGCGAATTGGGCGGCACGCGGAGCAGGGTCACGATCCCGAAGGTCTTGCTCGCTCCACCCCCCACCAGCGCGGCGCACACCGCACGTACCTTCGGGCGGCGATCGACCATCCGCACCACCAAGTCGCCCGACACGAGTTTGCCCACGCCGTAGCCGATCAGCGCCCCGAGCGCAAAGCCGCCCATCGCCGCCGGAAACCCGGCCGCGAACCCGAACGCCCATCCGCCGAGGATCGCGCTCGCATAGGTCGGCAACAAGCCCAGCCCCGCGAGCAACGCGAAACCGGCGATGTACAGCACGATGCCGGAGCCCTCGTGCCCGCGGAGCCACTCACCCGTCGTGTTCATGTAGACGTACAGAACGATCGAGCCCAGCGGCGGGAAGACCGTCCAGGCCAGCGCGAGCGCGCCGGCCGGCCCAAGTTCCTTGACCACCGAAACGTTCTGTGTGGGCTCGCTCACGGGGCCAAGCGTAGCGTCGCAGCCGACGCTGTGTGCCGGGGACTATCGCACCCCATCGGTCACGATCTGCATCTGCTTGTCGTATTCGAGCCTGAAGGTGTACTCGACGACGGCCGCCTTTGCGCCCACCGCCTGCGCGGGCACCTCCAGATCCCAGGCGAGCAGCCCGTCCTTCTTGTCCTTCCACGCCGGATCCTTGACCGGTTCGACGCTCGACCGCACCAACACCACGCGAACGTCATCGCCCGAACCCTTGGGCAAGCGATCCGTCAGACGGACCTTCTTTGCTTCATTCCCGAAGTTCTCGATCGTCAGTTGGTACGTCAGTTCAAGGACCTTGTTCCCGCCCTGCACGCTCTCGGCCTTGCTCGCCAGCTCCTTCTGCGAGCGCAGCGAGCTGTCGATGCCCAGCCCGAGCGTGAAGGTCTGTCCCGTCGCCACCGTGGGCAGCACACCGTGCCCCACGAACGACCCGCCCGAGTAGGCCGTCACCGGCCCGGCGAGCAGCACCATCGACCCGTCGTTCACCATCGTCGCCTGGTCGTACACGTACTGCGTCAGCACCGGGGACGCGAGCTTGGACCGCTGCGCCTTCATCGGGATCGCGGCGATCTGGATCAACTGCCGATCATCGCGGCTTGGCAGCGTGGTCGCGCCATCGATCCGATACGTCACGCTCAGCCCCTCTTCGCTCGCCGGCGAAGCGACCTTCTCATCTCGCTTGGCCGGAACGTTGGTCGCCACAAGATCCAACAGTTGCGTCTGCCCCGCGAGCACGTTGAGCGCGAAGTCTCCGCTTCCCCCGCGATCGCTGTCCTTGTCGTCCTGGGCCCCTGGGGCCTTGGCGGCCCGCTCGTTGCTCCGGCGGTTCTCAAGGTCTCTCTGCTTCCTCGACAACTCCTCCTTCAGCTCCCGGTATGCGCCCTCGCCCAGCGTTTGCTGCTGCTGCTGCCCCTCGGCCCGGGCGAGCGCCACCGTCATCGGCAGGAGGTCGGGCGCGTTGGCCACCAGCGCGGGCGTCGCCGTGGACAGCTCGAGCTTCACGCCCGTCCAATCCTCCCCCGACATCTGCGTCACCGACGCGAAGTACTCGAGCGAAAGCCCGCCGCCCTCCTCCGCCCTCGCGTTGTACGAGGGCGACCACGTCGCCTGATCCACCAGATACCGGATCCTGAAGTTCGCCGCCCCGCCCTGCGTGCTCACGAAGACCACCGCCTCGTTGACCGTCCGCGCGCTGCCCGCCGTCAGCTTCTCCCGCTCCCGCACCTTCAGATCGAGCTGCGCCTGCACGTCCCGCACGCGTCGCCCCGCCTCCAGCGTCGCCACCCCGATCTCCTCCCGCTGCTTGAACGCGAACTGCGCGAGCGAGGTCAACGTCTCGGCGTTCAGCACGCCCCGCGTCAGCTCCACCTGCGCCGTCGGGGCGACAAAGTTCTCCATCTTCTCCAGGTACGCCCGCCGATCGTTCAGACGCTGCACCGCCGCGTTCGCCGCCGCCAGTTCGTCCGACAGCTTCAGTATCTGCGCGTCCAGCTCTCGCACCTCGGCCCGCACGTCCTGCGCCGCCGGCCTCGTCCGGAATTGCACGCTGCGGATCTGCGACCCGCCCACGCCCTCCGCGTACAAGCTCCCGCCCAGCACACGCGGCGGCAGGTCCGTCACCACCACCTCGGCCAACCCCCCGGCCCCGCCCGCCGCCTCCACCAGCCGCGTCACCAGCGCCTGCCCGCGATACACCGTGACCGACTCGATCCGGCCCTTGGTGTCCACGGGGGCCGCCACCCCCTGCGACACCCCCTGCGACACCCCCTGCGACACCATGACAACCAACGCCAATCCCGCCGCGCCGTACCGCTTCATGCCTGTGCTCCTTGAGTGGGCTCTCGCGATACAGCGCGCCGGCGAGCACGGGGTTCATCACGCTCCACAGCCTTTCCACACCCCCTTGACGCCCCCCCCCCCCCCGTTGTG
>ERZ761603.521-NODE-521-length-32164-cov-18.874054_pt1 | contig 32164 bp, 48 predicted proteins | sample MGYA00511879_ERZ761603 | MGnify/ENA primary metagenome ERZ761603 (study PRJEB28899, sample SAMN02850040) | bioreactor sludge metagenome | biome: EBPR Sludge; feature: EBPR Bioreactor; material: flocular biomat | place: Australia: Thorneside Wastwater Treatment... | reverse complement strand
CAAAGCATGGCGTGGTGACAAAGGACTATCGAGTGACAACACGGGCCGCACTTGCCGCTGTTCAAATGCACTCGCTGTCACGCAAACGTGTTCTTCAAACCAGACAAAACAAATCTCTCGTTGTATGAATGCAACAGTTGCGGGCGGCAATACGAGGCGGAGTAATTTAACTATGAAAAAAGTGACAATGTACAAGTCCGAAAACGGAAAGTTGTTCGGTACCAAGGCCGAGTGTCTGGACTATGAGAGCAAGGTAGAAGACGCCGAGGCTGCAACCGAAATGTTGCGTAACGGTGACACCTTGAGAGAGGCTTTGATTAGGGCGAATCGGACCACACCCTGGTGGGATATCAAGCTTACACCGGAGGAAAAAGATTTGCTCGGCAAAATTACTACAGGTACCTGCATTTCAGTGCCAAGCTGGCAATGCAGCGAAAAGCCTTGTTACAAGGTGACGAGAATTGATCCAGAAGGATTCGTGTATTTGTGGGGTGAAGACGATCGTTGGCAAAGACCGTATGGAAACTGGGTTGTCATCGGAGACCTTCTGCGTTATGCTCGCCAAACTTTCACCATGAGCATGTTTGCTGGAGAGCAGGAGAAACGTAATGACATGGAGTAAATATAGCCACGATGAGTTTGAAAAAAGCGGTTTCCGTGTGTGGGTAAAGGAGGGCGCACTCGGCCCTGTGTATTGTGTAACCGAAATGGGTAAAGAGCCTTCTGAAGATACCGGAGGTTTTTACCGCCTTGATTTGGCTGTTTCAACGGCCAACCTTATCAGGAACATGAAATGAACGAAAAAGAAGTCAAAGCCGATTTTCAGGCCAAAGTCAGTGAAATTCTCAGTGACCTGAACGCTTGTGTGGAAAATAGGCTGGCTCATCTTATTTCATCCGGCTCAGGGGTGCTCGAAGAACATGCCGGTAGCAGCTGCACTTACCTTGTTCCAAAGGCTGCCGCTCACGCAATCATTGAAGACTATTTGGAAAGGAAAGCTCTTTTAAGCGACGAAGGAAAAGAAATTTCCAACAACTATTACATTCTTTTATAGGGGCTGAAAATGAAACAGGTATACATGACTACGGTCAAACTGCTTATCGAAGCTGGTTCAGAAGATTTGGCGGCTGATGGTGTATCAGCTATACTCACCGACACCATGCAAAAATACCAACCGCTATCGTGTCTCATTGACTGGGCTTATGAGATTGAGCCCTTTGAACTTGAGATCGAAGACGACTACGAACCTGACCGCTGTAATTTTCCAGGATACTGAGGAGCTGAAAAATGAAACAAGAAATCCAAGACAAATTGTATGGGGTTGCAGAACTTCTCGGTGCAAAGGTTATGCCAAGCTACAGCAATAAATGTAGATATTTGGTGTTTGGAGACACGACCTCGTGGCGCTGCCTGAAAATTTACGTGGGTCACAGGTGGGGCAGGGCGGATGACGTTTACACTATATGTTACGAGAGCCTTCCTTTGTACTGGAAAAAAGGTGAGCTTTGTAGGATAGCAGATGAAATCTACATCCAGACTCATAAGCGCGAAATCAATGTAAACATGACGAGGTCGGCCGCTGATTTGGCGAAAGACATTTCTCGCCGTCTCCTAAGCGGACTCGCGGACCTGCACAAAAAGCATACCGAGGGGATGCAGGCTGACATTGATTACACAAGAAAGGTCAACGCCTTTAAGGCGGAGTGGGATAACTATCCTTATGCCGCCAATATGGCAGAGATAAAATACGTGTCAGCGGACAAGGCTGAGATTTTGATTCGTGGCACGCACGATCAGATCAGGCAACTGGTTGCTTATGTGAAGGGGCTTATCGGTGATTGAAGTGTACAGGGCTGAGGGGTATTGCGTCCAAAAGCCCTTTCGTTTGAAACTGGATGGAGAACTTGTAATTAACAAAAAAGGAGAACCGAAGCGCTTCAGTACAATGGTTGAGGCTTTTTCATACGGACAACGGGCTTTGGAGAAAAAACATCGTGAAGACAGACCCTGATATCTTTTCTATTTTCGGTATGGCCAACCCAGCCCCTATTGTCGGAGCGACACTTGTGTCAAACGATGATCCGCCAGAAAGACCGCCGGCACCGATACGCTGTGTTTATTTCTCAAAGTTGAGACAGAAATGGTACGTGCGTATTTACAAGAAAGGAAAACGTCATCAGAAGGCATTTTTCTTAACGGCAGAAGAAGCCGCCGTTGCCAGAGACAAACTCGAAGCAGAGCTTAAGGCTCAGGACAAGGAGGTTAAATAAATGCAGCAACGCTTCACTCCAGAAATGATTGATGCCATTTACGCTGCCTGGCGCGGGGTCGGGATTGACATCTTAGGTGGTAACTGGAACCGGTTTGTTGAATTGCTTTCAACGGACGGGCTGGTGCCGTCGCCCAAGCAGGGGTACAATCCTAGAAACTCAACGGAGGAAATCGTGCACATCATAGTTCGCCACAATCGAATCACAGGACACAGGTACGTCCTGACCGACGGTCGAAACGACCGGATATTCAAAACACGAGAGGCTGCCGAGACAGAGGCAGAGAGACTTCTTGGCTGGGGTTCGGCTCATGCAGTTGAAATTCATTCCTGTTTTACCAGCCCGGTCCAAGCTCGCGAGTATTGCTATTTGACAGGCCAAGGTATTCCAAAGGAAGCAGCTATTAAAGCTGCCATGGAGATGAAACTGTGAAATACGGTATTCAGGTCAACGTGGGTTCTCCTGGAACTCCAAATTGGCAGTGGCTGCATAGGCACGACATGACAAAAGGCGAGTGGGATACAGCAGAAGAAGCTACAGCGCAAATGCGCGAATGGCATCCGAGCAAAGCCAAGGCCCACGTGTTTAGAGTGGAACGAATCGACGACAACCCTTGATTGGATTTGAAATGACAAAGCCGCTATTTCCAATGCTAACAGTTATGCACCCGGCCTACAAAATAATCACCGCTGCCGCACGACCTGTGCTGGAATTGGAGATTTTCACTAGGCGCTATTTGCAAACGCTAAAGCGCGCCCTTGGCGACACCGACCCCCTTAAATGAAGAAACCGCGCATTTATAGGTGTAACGGGTCATGGTGGTGTGTGTCGGGGTTTTTTAGAGGCATTGGCAGTTCTCCTTCTGATGCCTATAAAATAGCTATGAGGGCTATGGCTCTTTGGACGCCTCCCCCGAAAGGGCCAAACAACACAAAGCATGGTTTGTTTGAAATACCACATCGAGTTTAACGTTGATAGGGGCGAGTAAATGATAGAGTACGATAAATAACATGCGTTTTACCTTTGGAACAAAGCAGTGGCTAAGATTAAGGTGCCTGACTACAATAGAATCGTTCATCTGTTTGCACAAATGGTGGCCGAAGATGAGCGTAAAAAATGCGCTGCCTTAATCTTAAAAAAAGGTTGCTAGGAGATAGGTCCAGAACTATACAACCTAAGTATTCCTATGGCACAATCGCAGTTGATCGGAGAAATACATGATCGAAACAGAGGATAAAGTTCTGCTGGAGTTCCCGGTTCTGTGGGAAGGATGGGACTGTGACTCCAAGGCATGGGTAATGGAGCGAGCGGACGGTACGCGCTACCTTCGCATGACCAATCACGGAAGGCCATACGAATCGAACCCGAAAGCATTGAACTCTCGCATTGATGAGTACGAGAGGGTGCTTATGTTGACTCGCAACGCTACGCAGTTGCTGAAACGCAGCGCAAACGATTGATTTTGTTGTTTACACAGGAGAAACACATGAAACGACTTTTTATCGCAACATCTTTTGCTGCATCAGCCTTTGGCGTCCACTCTCATGAAGTTGATGTGAGTTTGAGTGGTTACTCTTTCGTCCCTGTCGAACGGGCGGTTTTTAACTCCCAATCGTTTCCTGCTGGAAAATATGAAGGCATCGTTGATGTTGAAGAATTTGAAGCCTGGTGCGCTGAAGAGACCCAGACGTTGAGATTCAATGTCGATTATAAATATGATCTGGTCGATGCAACTCCAAGCCCAACGACTTCGATCTTGCAGGCCATTGGTGCTTTCGATCTCGACGGCAATGTAACCAACGCGACTGAATCTGCGGCGGTGCAACTCGACATCTGGAGAGTTTTGGACGGCCAACAGCCGCTGCACAACTACGCTCAGAACAGTTCGGTCAAGGTCCACTACCTGCGCAATCAATGGCACCAAGACCTTGTGTACTTCACGGGAGTACAAGAGCCGACGACGTTGGCCCTGTTGGGTGCAACACTGATCGGCCTGTCCCTGCTTCGCAAGAAATCATAAGGAACTGCGAATGGGAACTAACTATTATCTCTGCAAAGACGACAGACGTATTCACATAGGCAAGAGTAGCGCCGGCTGGTGCTTCTCACTGCATGTGATCCCGGAAGAAGGAATAAACACACTGGATGACTGGGTATCTTTGTGGGGCCAGCCGGGCATGCAGATTGAGGACGAATACGGGCGAGTGATCGACATCGAAAACATGTAACGTATAATTACAAAAAGATCGTTTATGCAGTTTTTCGGGACATTTGACTACACTCACGATATTGCGCAGCCTGGACCAAACGGCTTACTTCGGTTCCAAATCAGTAATCACTGTGTAGCCCATGGAGATGGTACATGGGATTGCATTGAAGGTGATTTTTCATAATGAGGTTTTGTGTGCGCAAAGGGGGAAGTGACAATTGGTTGCTTTCCCCTCAATCTGGATTGTTCAGCGGAATTGTTGTTGCTGAGGCAGATTGCGTAAGCCTGCGTTCTGTGGAAGTGTTTTGCAGAATACTGATTGGTGAAGTCAGAGCCACGTGGGGCGTTTGCTTAACAACGGAAAGCGTCATTGACGACAACGAAACACGCCAAGGGCTAAGGCTCAACATGCCTTTCAATACCAGCAATTTCCAGTTAATACATCTGGACTATGACGGGTTTTTGGACTCTAGCCGGAGGAAGATTGTTTGCGCGCAAAAAGCATTGTTAATGCACCATCGTGTTTATATGAGTGAGGTCCAAATAAACAATGAATCAACCAACCAGTATTGGTAGCAGATCACTATTGAGTGTGGGCGAAGCTTGGGCTCCGATGCCGGACATTGCTAGCTCAGCCAGCGTTGTCGAGCAAATCTTTTGTGTTGACCGAGCCAAATATAATCTGTTTTGGCTGGCTGAACCGAGGCTTGACACAGAAGGAATCGTGGCTGCAAGGCGCAATCCGATTGCAGAATCAATCATCAAGTTTATGACTGCAGACCTGCGAGCGCAATGCATCCAACTGCCTTCTATCTTTATGAAATGGTGGGTGGCTCAAAATCACAGGGACATGATCATTACATCTCAATGGCCCGGAAACTACATGGATACCATGAGGAGCAGGCTTGGCAAAGCCCAGGCCAACGCTTTGAGTTTCAAAGAGGAGGATAACGTTGTCACCATCAACTTTCGTAGGAGAGCGTAATGCCTGGCTGTAGAAACACACTGCACAAAACAAAGCTGGAAGCTTTTAAGGCCTGGCTCGACTCCAAATGGATACCTTATAGAGAAGGCAAGGGCGAGTGGCAGGTATTGCAGGTATGCACTGACGAGTATGGTTGGCAGTGTGTTTCAGCAAACTGAACGCACCAGAGCACTTTTCAGTAAACGAGAAGCTGATGCCGACTGTTCGCAAATTTCTAAATGAGACAAAGGAAAAAGGAAAAAGCATGGTTAGCAGCACCGATCACGACATTTACGGACTCACTTACGAGCAAAAGGTATTGTTTATTGACAACCTCTCGCGAGTTGTTGGTAAACCTAAAGAGAGAACCGATACGGGCAGTTTTTACCCGTGGATTGTGTCTCTGGTGTTCGCTACAGACTATCAAAAGGGCGAGGCGTATAGGCTCACCATTGAGGATCAGAGCGATGTCCTGTGAAAAAGAATTCGACCCTGTGTCGGCTCGCATTGACGAAGTGCGGAACCTGAAGCAGTTACTGTTCAGGTGCCTGCCTGACTTGAACATGCGCCTCAAGGGCTTTCGACAATGCTGGCCCGGAGAACAACTCAATCACGAGTCTCTGAAACTTTCAAATCTGATTGAAGAAATTAAGTGTGCAATTGAATGATTCTCCCAGCCCGCACTCCTTAGTGCTGGCCCATTACGATTTCCCCTTCGAGTTGTACCCGTATCAAATCGAAGGGGTTAATCTTTTGGCCGGTCTTCCAAGGTCCGGGCTGTATCTACAGCCCGGACTTGGGAAAACTGTCGTGGCCACTTTTTGTGCTCTTTACAAGCGCATTATTGGAGAGTCGGATATAACTCTCGGAGTCATGCCTCCGTTGTTGGTGGCTCAATGGGCACGTTGGTTGTCCAAGGTGAAGCCCAAAAACGGAGCGCCGTTAAGGGTTGCCCGCTACGAAGGCTCTCCTGCACAACGAAAAAAAGTTTCGTTTGAAGCCGATTTCGTGCTAACAGGCCTGCAGTTATTCAAGAGAGATTTTGAAAGAATGGCTGACGAGTTCTGTAAGCATAAAGTTTTCACATTCCTAGACGAGGCTCAATGTATTAAATTCGTAGGCACAGAAAGCTACCGCACCTTTAGGGATTTTGTTGAGGATCGCGGGGCGCAACTTTTAACAGGTACGCCTCTCAATGTCCCGATGGACGGTTACGCTTTTATAAACATCATTTCTCCAGGCACGTATCGAAACCTGCTTCATTACACAGAGACCCATGTGGTTGCTGTTGACATCTTTGACGCCCCGACTGAGTACAAAAACCTCGACCTGCTGCGAGACAACCTGTTGCGCAATTCGTTTCTAAAAACAAAGGAAGATGTACTGAGCGACCTGCCGGAAGCGATTGTGGCTGAGATTGAGTACGACCTTGATAAAAAGCACTACGAGTTGTACAAAACACTCAGTAACGACAAACTGTTAGAGTTGCCGGATGGGCAGAAAATTGACGCTACGCAGGTCACAGCCCTGTACCATGCTTTGGGCCAAATTGTTTGCCAATGGCACCATTTTTCTGGAGAACCGAAGTTAAAATCAAAAATCTACGACTTAATTGAAGAAGTCCTGAACGAGCTTGGGTCCGAGAAGTTGATCGTGTTTTCAAACTATCAACGAACCAATGAAGAGATTGTCAGGCGCTTCGGCTGCCCTGGGATATGGGGGCAGATACCGCACAACCAAAAGCTGTTGAACCAGGCCCGGTTTCTTGAGGACGACAAGTGCAGGCTGATAGCCATGCACCCGCAGTCTGGAGGGGTGGGGCTCGATGGGTTCCAGCACGTCTGCCGGGACGTGCTCTACGCCGAGCCTCCCATCACTCCCAGCCACTGGACCCAGTCACTGAGTAGGGTACATAGGGAAGGGCAGAAAAAGGCCGTCACGGTGCGCATGGCCGTTGCCAAGGGCACTCTGCAGCGGCACCTAGTCGACAGGCTTTCCGAGAAAGAGGCCCTGATCCAGCCTGTTCAAGGGGCAAAAGCCTACCTGACGCGAGAAGAAATAACGAGGTTGATCTTTGGAGGAAGCTGACAAGTTACTATTCAATGTGCAAAAGTTGGGTTCGCAACTTGACCATCGACCTGGCAGCGAGTAACCTTGGAGGCCCTGCTTGGCAGCAGGGCCATTTCATGACGGGAGAATAAACCAGCCCCAGTGCCGCCCCCTCATGCGGTCTGCCAACACCTTTCTGGTGACTGGGGCTGGTTTATCCTCTGTCGACTACAGGACAAATCGCATGGCAATGTACATGTTCTGGCAAGCGGAACCAAAAACAGTTTGGATTCCGGCTCTCGCCACTGAGCGCGATACACTAATAAAAACCAATAAGCCAGCACTTGTCAGTGTGCTGGACGTTGACAACAGTTTTGATACCGATCTGACAGCTGAAGATGTTCGGGGCCTGCGTTATTCTGGCCCTTTCTATATTGACTTTGATGCGGAAAATATAGAAGAAGCAACTACCCAATTTCAACTTTGCTTATCCAGCTTAAAAGCCAAAGGTGTTAACCTGGACATGCTCAGGCTGTACGCAACTGGCAAAAAAGGCTATCACATTGAAATCCCACCCCAGATGTTTATGGGGAAGATGCCGGCAACTGGAGTAACCAACCTGCCGCACATCTATAGAGAGATGGCCCATTCCCAGACGATTTACGTTGACACACTCGACCTTCGTGTATATACACAAGGTCGAGGGCGTATGTGGAGATGCCCCAATGTAAAGCGCGAGGACAACGGAAAGTTCAAGGTGCAGATTTCTGCAGAAGAAGCCTTGAGCATGACTCCAGATACATACAGCGTAATTTGCTCATCTCCACGCAGCCCGCTTCCAATCGAGGCCCCGACATTAAATGCGGAACTCGGCCTGCTTTACGCCCAAGGCAGGGACAAGGTAGATAAAGCTGTTGCGAAAACAAAATCAAGAAATAGCAAACCAAATCAGCTTTTGCGCTTCAAGGGTGAATGGCCTGAAACACTCGAAGGTGTATTGAACGGCGTGCTGGTCAAACCCGGAGTCGGGTGGAATTATATTTCGATGCAGTTGGCCGTTGTTGCGTCCGAACTCGGAAAAACAGAGGAACAACTGTTGTCCGACGCCTCGGGTGTGATAGAGAGTCACGAAAGCGATTCTGGTAGGTACAACACCCCGGCAAAACGCAGGAAAGACCTGCGCAGCATGTTCAGGTACATTTGCGGAAATCCTTGTGTGGAATACTCAGTAGGGGCTATCATGGCCCTGCTCATTCCAGAAGCGAGGCGCAACGCCGACATTGCCATGGGTGAGTTCGTGCCGGACGAGCCGTCTGCAGACACAGAATGTAACCAGGAAGGCTCGGTACAGCAGGAAGGCTCTTTAAGATTGACCAAGGCTGGTGTGTTTGCTAGAGTAGACGAAGGTTACAAGAACATCTGCGACCTGGGTATGCAAAACCAACTGATAATGGGCAAACTTGACGGCGATCAGGTGGGGTACGAAATAGACGTAACACTTGATGGTAAATCAAGAGGAAAGCGATTTCTTCCAATGAGCGCGCTAGCTTCAAGGGCCGCGATGAACAATTGGAGTTTGTTAATGGGAGCTTCGATGAGAGGCACTGACTCACAAGTCGCCAGCTTGGCAGACTATTTCCGTAAAGGGGCCGAGACCACTGTTTATGCTGTGGAACGTGAAGGGCTCGACCTTATCACACCTCCAGGTGCGATGTCTTCTGATGATGAAGATATCATTTGGGCCGCAACAGATCAGGTTACGTGTCTGCGCCCTGGCGTAACTTATCGTTATCACGGTATGCACAACGACAGCGGCACGTACAGAACAGACCTGATGCATGCCCCGGACCTGTCATTGGACGATGCCAAGTACATTGACGACTTGTTTCAAATTAACTCAACGCAGAACGTGGCAAAGTTGATCGGGTGGTTCAGTGCCGCTTTCCTTACACAATTGATACGGAAGAAATTCAAGAGGTTTCCGATTCTGCAATTGTTCGGTCAGGCTGGAGCTGGAAAGTCCATGACCATGATCCTTTTGAATCACATGCACTATCACATGGTAGAACCCAGGCAACTGTCTGTTGCCGGAATGACTCAATTCCCGATCATCGCTGCTGCAGCAACAAGCGCTTCTTTGCCACTAATCTTTGAGGAAGTAAAGACGCGGCAGATTTCAAAAAGCATGATCGACTTTCTGCAGTCCTTGATGCGCTCAAACTACACCGCCGACCAGTTGGCTAGGGGTTCAATGGGCAGGGACAAGTCTGTTAAAGAACTCACAGTAACCAACTACAACAACGGTGCCCCCATCGCTTTTGTAGGTGAGGCATTGGAAGACCAAAGCGCTTTGCTGGAAAGATGTATTGTCGTCGCCTTGAGCAAATCAGATAGGTATGGACGCGACGGCTATTTCAATCGTTGTCTGGACGATGCAACCAGAATGGGTAGAATAGGTAAAGCCTTGGCGTTATCCGCTCTATCCCTTGACAAGCCGGCGCTTTACAATCAACTAAACGCTAATTTCGCTGCGGTTAGCGGTAAAGTTGCACAGTCCATGGCAGATGATGCCACACGCCCAGCCTTTAATCTGGCCGTTGCTTTGACCGGGCTTGATTTTATGAGCAGCACCTTGTCTAGGGTTTTTGGCGATCTGTTTGTAAGTCGAATCGAAGAGATGAAGGCATCGATTCTCGACAACGTCATGGATAGCATTCCGAGGAACTTGTCTGAAGTTAGCCGTGTCCTCGACACTATGGCCAACCTGTCTCGTCATAGTAACGATGACGTTCGTATGGAAGAGGGTGTTGAGTATGTTGTGTCTGAAGATGGCACATGGCTCGAACTCAAGGTGCGCGCAGCGTTCGACAAGTACGTGAAGTACCAGAGAAGTCTCGGCCTTGAAGTGCTGTTTGATTCGCATAACGCGTGGCAAACCGCACTTGTTAACTACGGTGGTACTACGCAAAGGGCAATGCCAGGAAGTATGCTTTATGATTCGCCGAGAGCTGTTGTGTTCAAACTATCCACAGCCTATTTAGACAAAGAGGGCGTGGATTCTTTTCACTCTAGAGAGGTAAACAGTGGCAAGCCAAGAATACGTGCAGTTAATTGAAGATTGCGAACATGACCAGTCTAAGCTGACGGACTGGGAGTTAGGATTTTTGGACAACATCCGATGCCTTCTGGAGAGGGGCCTCGAATTCAGTGACAAGCAGGCCTCGACCCTCGAAAGCATCTGGGAGCGCGTAACCAGGGAGTCGTATCGGATCAGCTAACCAACATTGAAGGAGTAGAACCATGCGTCCAAGTAGTTGACATCAACTGTTTTGCTGCTACAATGCAGCCTGCATCACATCAGAACCACAACCAAACCATCGAAAGGAACCACAATGGGACTCAAGAACCAACCCGAATTTGAAGCTCAAGAAGAAGACATCTACACCCCGGCCCCAGAAGCAAGCTCCCCCGAAACGGCCAACCGCACGGCCGAAGAAGCAAAACCGGAGCAAGCCGGAACAGCTGTAGCCAAGGCCGCCTCGACTCAAGTTGGGGAAGCCAAGAAGTTCAAGGTGGCATTCGTCGACAAGAACAACGTGTTTGACACGCAAACTGTCGAGAGCCTGGCTTTGGCAACCCCCTCCATCAAGGGCGAACAGGGCTCCATTTTCATGGGCGATGTTGACATGGGCAGTTCGATCCATGTCGAACTCATCTCGTTCAACCATCGCTGGGCGATTGGCTCTGGCGAAAACGACGCAGAAGCCAAGGACTACTTCAAGGTCAGCTATGACAACCTCACGATCAGTGGGGAAAACAAGACTGTCGAAGACTATATCAACGAGTTGAAAGCGAAGGGCTTCAAGAAAGCCAAGAAGTCCCCGTATATGGACCTGTGGGTTTTCGTTGTCTGGAGCGAGAAGAACGGCCCTGTTCCGCTCGAAGATCGGCAATTGGCCCGCCTGCAATGCTCGCAAACCAGCATGGGGGCATTCACTGCTTTCAGCACGACTCGTGGGTTGCTTGAGAAATCCGGGGCGGCGAAGCCGCTTGAAGTGATTGGCGTGCGGGCAATGAAACGTGTGTCCGGCACCAACAAGTACACCAATTTCGAGTTTTTTGCTCCTAAACCCTGATGCGTTATGCCATATTGCAGATGTGGTCCGCTACGGCGGGTGCACTGAGCCCGAAGCGATAGGGTAATCTGCTAAGTCGCGGGGCGGCTACATTGCTGTAGCCGCCCATCATTAAAGGAGTGTTGCCGTGCGATTCTTTCTTGCTGACGTTGAAACTACCGGCCTAAAAACTACAGACAAAATCTGTGAGTTGGCTTGGCTTGAGATAGATAGCGAGTTCAACGAAATCAACGGTGACACGTCGCTTATCAATCCAGAAATCCCGATTCACTACGCGGCAAGCGCTATCAATGGGATCACAGACCAGATGGTGGCAAGCGCTCCGACAATTGACGAATACATGGTTGCGTCTAACTTTCCGCTCAATTGGAAAGATGCTGTTTTAATTGCACACAACTGTGCGTTCGACCATCGCTTCTTGAGAGATTTCATGCATGAGGGGTGCCGCACCTTATGTACCATGAAAGCGGCCAAGGTTGTTTATCCTGACGCCGACAACTACAAGCAGGTCACTTTGGCTGCAATGCTCGGTATCAAAGTGGCTCGTGAGAAGGCTCACTCTGCCGATGGTGATTTGGATGTTTTGCTCCAGCTTTTGAAATGCCTGTGCAGGGATGCGCAGTGCGATCTGGAAGGCTTGCTGGATATTCAAAATGTCCCGCGCAAGATCACGACATTGAAGTTTGGCAAGAAGCACTACGGGAAAAAGCTGGAGAACGTTCCGAAAGACTACGTCGAGTGGATGCTGAGGGAGTGCAAGAACCTCGATCCAGATTTACGTGCGGCTCTTGTTGCACTGTAGTAAACACTGTTGTACAATTCGTTTGTTTCACAACTTCACAACTTCATCACTCAACCGAAAGAGGCAAATACCATGGCAACTCAAATCACCAAGTTCGCAGACAACGCTGGCAAACTGTTCGACACCGAAGCAGAAGCTGACGCCAGCAACGCAAAGGCCACCAACCAGGCTGTTGTCGAAGAGTTCGTCAACACGCACTTCCCGATCAAGCAGGGCGCGACCAAAGGGAACCCGCACGCCGGCACAGCCAAGAAGGCGATCTACCTCTGGCTGGCACGCCAACAAGCCGTGACGCTCGAAGCCTGAGCAGCCTGACTCACGATACACCAGCCCCGGCAAATGCCGGGGATTTTGCATGACAAGGGACAACGTAATGGATATCGAAACGTACAGTGAATTGGCAATTCGCACAGCAAGAGGTGGGACTATGATGGACCACGTGTTACACGCTTCGCTCGGCATTGGTGGAGAAGCCGGAGAAGTTCTGGACCACGTCAAAAAGGTGCGCTTTAACGACAGGCCGCTCGATGTTGATCACATCGTAGCTGAATTGGGTGACATCATGTGGTACATCAACCTCATGATTCAAGGGCTAGGCCTGACATGGAGCACGGTTCTTGACAAGAACATTGCCAAGCTTGAGGTTCGCTATCCCGATCTCAGGTACGACTCCGAAAAATCACTTAACCGCGACGTTGCTGCAGAAAAGGCGGCTATGAGGGCAGTTTAATGTCTGCCGTTGAAGACCTGAAGACACAACTGGGCTCAACGCTTCGGTATTATTCAAGCTGCGGAAGGCGTGGCCCCAGCATTGTCACGCTAGAAACTTTGCCAATGATAACCGACAAAACATGGCGCGGCATTCCTTTATGTCGCGCCATGTCACCACCAGTACCGTCGACTGCTGTAGAAACAGAGCAGTTGTTCGATCTGTGGTTGTGGCCTGTGCTGCGCGGTGAAGGCATGTTGACGGATGAGTTGGAAGAAGCCAGTTCAGCGGCCTTAGTGCGGTTCATTACAAAGGTCGAAGGCTTTGAGGAGCGCACGGTGCGTTTGCTGTACGCACTCAGCAATGCGGATGGGGCTATGCTAGCCCATGACAATTCAAGCATTCTTGTGCATCACGAGGACAAAACTTTTGGTATAGCACGAGGGCGTGTCACATCCAAGTTCTGCAGCGGCATGGCCATTGATGTTGATCACAAGAGAATCCTCAGCAACCATACAAGCGTGAGAGTTGGTACCCGCGAGTTTGTGTACTTGTGGTATGAAGCTTATCGGCGCAAAGAAAACCTTGTTGAGCCGCTGACAGCTTTGTGGCAAAGTAGCTACATCATGTTTTGGTCAAAGCTGGTAACAAACAGGGTCAAGAAAAAGCCACCGACAGAGAAGCAGTTCGATTACTGGATTGGCACACTTGAGAACACACTCGAAGACCCGATGTGGAAGATGTTCAAGATTCTTGTGCCGAAATGGATGACAAAAACTACGTTCACTAGGACCTTTGGGAACCTTTCGAGTAGAAAGGACAATCCAAGTGACACAGTCAGGCAGTTTTGCATAAATAAGCTTTGTTTGTGGTTTAACGAAAGACTGAAAGGAAATTAAATGCTGATCGCTTTAACAGGTAAGGCGGGTAGTGGCAAAAGCACTGTTGCCGATATTCTCGATAAGGAATACAAATTTGTACAGATTCCTCTTGCCGATCCACTCAAGGAAGTTGTATCTTATCTGTTCGGCTTGACAGACGAACAGAAGTGGGACAGGGAACTGAAAGAGACTGTTATCTCACGCTGGAGTTTGTCGCCTCGCCAGATGTTTCAGCAGTTCGGCGACGCCATGAAGGAAAAGTTCGGAGAAGATTTCTTCGTTAAAATATGGGACACGTACTACGACCATTGGTCGAATCGAAACGTGGTTGTTCCTGACTGTAGGTTTGATGTAGAGGCCGAAAGATTTAGGGAGATGGGCGGATATATAGTCGAGGTTGTACGTGGAGTCGGTCTTTCAGGCTCTACAGGGCAACATCGGTCTGAATTTGGATTGAGCACGTCACCTGATTTTACAATTGACAACAGGGGCGACCTTGATCTGCTTAGAGTCAATGTAGCTTCAATGTTGAACGAGCTTCCAAATGAGTGAGTGGTTTCCAGAAGAAGCGCCGAATTTTACAGACGTAGTCGACCTTGGTAATTATTTTGCTGAGTTGCATAACTCAAAATCGGTGGCTGCCGCCAGGGCTTTGGCTGCGCCAGAGCAGAGTCAACTAGAAGACGGCTCGTGGCCAATTACAGAGTGTGTCGATTGCGGAGAGGAAATAGAGGCCGGTCGTTTGGCTGCTGCCAGAGTAAGGTGCTTTTCGTGCCAGAGCCACAAAGAAAGGAAAGAAGGTAAACGCCTTGGGTACAGATGAGATGAAACAAATCAGGGACTCTGCGATTGAAACTATGAAGCGCAGTCTTGATTCAGTAGAGCCTATTGACGCTTCACATTGGTTGCTGAGCATTGTAGCTTTGCCAGTATTTGTTCGTGAAGTCATCAAGGCTGCGTTTGCGATGGTTTACGTGTGTTTGAAATCAATGTTGATTTTGCCATTCACAGCCTTCAAGCTGTGGCTTGATATGATCTGCATCATATACTGGTATCTTGGTCAAATCGTTGATAGGATGTCGAAAAAATGACAAAAGCCTCGGAAGAAGTGAACTGTCTGGCGTTCGATTCTGGTTATTGCGTACACCATCAGGCACCGGAGAGGTTTTTTGGAAAGCCAAGGTGCATTCTGAAAGTCCCAATATCGGACCCACGAGTACCTAGAGGCTGCGCACTACAGTACAAAGTTACAACTTCAGGGTTTGTAACATATCCGGTGAGGAAATCCAAATGAGACTTCTTATTGATATGAGCAGCCTTTTGTGGCAATCACTGCTGACATCGAAAGACGAAGAGTTCGGAACCACGGTCGAGCACGATGGCAAAACAGTGCATGTCAACGGATGGCAGCACGGCTACGAGTGCGCAATCAACCATCTCGTTTCAGTAATGACCGAGCTTGAAGTAAACCCAGTAGACTGCATTTTTGTCTGCGAGGGCGAGTATTCAAAGGCTAGGCGTAAAGCGATCTACGACGGATACAAAGCCGGTCGAGACTCCCGCCCTCCTGCCGCATACGAGCAGTTTGCGATATGCAAGGACAAGCTGACATCTGCATTTTTGAACCTTGGCGCACAAGTCGTTAAGCAAGACGGGGTCGAGGGCGACGATGTCTTGGCCTTCTTGGCAAAACATCTGAAGGGCGAGATTGTCATCCTGACAACTGACGGCGACATGGCCACTCTGATTGACGACAGGGTGTCTCTGTGGCGCGGAGGTTGCCTGACCAAGGCAAACCCATACGGACCCTTCCTGCACAAATACATCCCTGTGTATAAGGCCCTTTGCGGGGACGGTTCGGAGTACAAAGGGGCTTCAGGCTTCGGGCCAAAGAGCTTTCTCGACCTCCTGGTCTGGGCCGGAGAGCCCGGCTTGGCAGCGCTCGAAGGAATGATAAAACGTCGGACGCTGGAAGAACTCTCGGACGATGTTGCTGAATTTAAACCGGCAAAGAAAATCATGGAAAGTGCCAAGCACGTGTACGAAAGTTACGAATGCGCCATTCTTCACGACGAGTGGGTTGATACGAAACGTCAACCACTTCAAATTACTATAGGAGAAGTTGTGAGCAAAGAAGCTGTTGCAGACAAGCGACTTCTTAAGTTCATTGAAAACCCTAGTCCGAAAACAGAAGATCAGTCCGATTGGCTTGACATCATTCAACCCAAAATCTTACTTAACAAGAACCACGCCGTATATGACTGCGAGCTTATCGGAAATCGCTGCCCTGTATTCCTTGTTTGTTACGAGGTGGTTGAGACCGGCGAAACCGGTTCTTTTTGGCACCATGAGCCCGGAGACATGGATCGCCTTTTTGCAACACTTAAGAGAGAAGACCTGACTTGGATCAGTTTCAACGGCAACAACTTTGACGTACCTGTGATTTCCGCTGCGATCTCTGGTAAAAGCGTCTTTACGTTAAAGGAAATTGCAAACGAGATCATTCTCAGGGGTGGAAAGTCCTGGGAAATGTCGAGTATGTTCGACTACGATCATGTCAACTTCGACCACATCGACCTTATTGAGGTTGCCCCTGGAGTTCGTACTTCCTTGAAAGCTTTTGCCGGCCGCATGGGATACAAGACTATGGTCGACCTTCCTTTTGAGCACGACCAAGACCTTGACCCTTCCGATATGGAAGTTCTGGAGTCGTATTGCAAAAACGACCTTGGTGTTACAAAGGCTCTGTTCAACAGACTCAAGCCTGAAATTGAACTCAGAAAAGAGATGAGCGCCGAGCATGGGATCGACCTGCGCAGTAAAAGCGATGCTCAGGTCGCAGAGGCTGTGCTAAAGAAAGCCGCGAACATCAAAGGCAGGAGCACGGTTCACCCATCGCATGTTAGTTACACAACCCCGTCCTTCATTGAAACGAACAGCTCTGTAATAAACGAATTGATTGAAAGGTTGAACAGAACCAACTTTTCAATTAACATGGCTAACGGTCAGGTTGAAGCTCCTGCTTTTTTGAGTGAGCCAATTGAAGTTGATGGCGGAACATATCAATGTGGCATCGGCGGGCTTCACAGCACCCACGACAAGAAGCTGTATGCTGAGGCTTCGGAAGATGTTTTGATCAGCGACTTTGACGTGGCGTCCTACTACCCAAACATCATGTTGAATGCCGGTTTTGTTCCTCACTTTGAAGGCGGAGGCGGTCCAAGGTTTATTGCCGCCTACCGGGATATATACGAAAAGAGGATTGAAGCCAAGCATGCTGGAAATAAGAAGGTCTCAAACGCCCTCAAGATTTCCCTGAATGGCACTTTCGGTAAGCTCGGCAGTCCGTACAGCGCTTTCTATTCACCAGACATGATGCTGGCCGTAACGCTGACTGGACAACTGAACCTGCTATGCATCATTTACGATCTCGGATTCAACGCAAACGTAAAGGTTCTGTCTGCAAACACGGACGGTGTCACTGTCCAATATCCCCGCAAGTATCGCGACAGGGTGTTGCGAGTGTTCACTCGCAATCACGCAAGAACAGGTTTTGAATACGAAGAGACGCATTACAAAACAATCGCAATGAAGGATGTGAATAACTATATTGCGGTCACGGCGGTTTGTAAAGGCTCCGGTGAGGCAAAGCAAGACGGGCTGTATGAAGTTAGGACTTCTGGTGAGGTAAAGAGAAAAGGTCTCTACGCCGAAGCTGGCCTGATGAAAAACCCGACCATGCAAGTTTGCTCAAACATGGCTGCGGACTATCTGAAGTCAGGGGTTTTGCCAAGTGAGGCTATTGAAAACTACACAGATATCAGAGACTTTGTAGCAATAAGGGCTGTGAGAGGCGGTGGAATTCAATACGACTCCCTTGTCGAGGTCGATGACTGGGTGCAGGTTAAACCGGGAGAGTGGTACAGGCAGGCCTGGCTGGACGATGGCGTTAAAAAATCGACCGTGAAAAGAAAGTCGCCGCCAAACCCAGTGCTCGTCGGTACTGGTGGGATTAAGTTCGGCAGGATTGCTCGCTGGTACATGTCAAATCTTCAATCGACGCGGCCCTTAACAATCAACTACGTCGGCAGCGGCAATAAGGTGCCTAAAACTGACGGCGCTATGCTGTGCATGACGCTGCCAGATTCTTTGCCGGACGATCTTGATAAAGAATGGTACATCAAAGAGACTTTCTCAATGTTTAAGGACATGGGAGTCCCAATCTGAACAAAGGACAAGGTAAATGACAATGCTCTGTTTGTCGAACAAAAAGTGGCTCGGCAGAGACATTACTCTGGACGAGGCTTTGGATGTATTGTTGCCAGAAAGCTATAACGAAGAAGGTAGGCTTGAGAGTCTGGAAGCTGAACTGAAAAGAGTAAAATGGGTGTTGCGAACCATTCTCAGCACAGAACAGATTTTGTTTCTGATAAAATGCAACGGATACCCTGACGCTGTTTTGTGCAATACACCGCCAAAGAACTGAACCATGGCCTCCTATTACAACGAAATAGACCCGTTCGCAGCCAAGTGGTTGCGTAATTTGATTTCTCTCGGTGTTATAGCTGCCGGGGATGTAGATGAAAGGAGTATTGAAGATGTCCTTCCCTCGGAATTGTCAGGATACACGCAGTGCCACTTCTTTGCAGGAATCGGAGTCTGGTCCCATGCCCTCAGAAAAGCAGGATTCGATGACGACAGAGCAATCTGGACAGGTTCATGTCCGTGCCAACCTTTCAGCGAGGCAGGCAAGGGCCGAGGGCATGCTGACGAGCGGCACTTATGGCCGGCGTTTTTCCATCTCATCGAACAGTGCCGCCCTCCAGTTGTCATTGGGGAACAAGTTGAAGGAGCAGTTAAGCACGGCTGGGTCGATCTTGTACAATCTGACCTGGAAGGTGCTGGATACTCCTTCGGGTTTGCGGGGCTGCCTGCTGCGTGCGTCGGTGCGCCGCACATCAGAGGTAGACTGTTCTGGGTGGGTAACTCCAACCACAAGGGATTGGAAGGACACCCCGGGCATGGCAACGAAACAGGGCGACAGAACCAGGCTAGACCAACTGCCGAGACAAGCGGCTCAGTGCACCGGCTGGGTGACTCCGACAGCAATGGACGGGGTTCGAGGGGGATTACCTCCGCGCCCTCACGATACGGGAATCCCGTTGACACAACAAGTAGCAGGATGCTCAACCCAGATCGGGGAAATGGGTTTTGGGAGGATGCTGAATGGGCGTATTGTAGAGATGGAAAGTTCCGCCCTATTGAACCCGGCACATTCCCGCTGGCTCCTCGGTCTCCCACACACATGGGACGATGCCGCGCCTACGGAAACTCGACAGTTTCTCAGGTAGCGACCGAGTTTATAAAGGCATGCAGTCTCGTTTAATGTCAATGGTAGAGGTTGCCACCAACATTGCAATAGGGTTGGCGGTTTCCTTTATCAGCCAGATCGTTATTTTTAGGTTGTACGACATTCACATTTCTGTAATGCACAACGTAGAAATAACGCTCTGGTTCACTTTAGTTAGTATCGTGCGTAGTTATTTGGTACGACGATGGTTTAATTCCATGAGGGCCATATGAAGATAAAAATAGATGACTTTGCTGTAGTTAAATTGACTGATTACGGAAGAAAGGTTTTGGCTGACTGGGTGCCAAGTTACTACGAAACCTCGGTGTATTCCGTAGAACAATTGTTCCCAACTAGGGCTAACGGCCGTACTCAGTTCGCCCTTTGGGAATTAATGCTTATCTTTGGGAAAGAGTTGCGACCAGATCAACCAAAGTGCTTCGATGACACATTTGAACTGGAACGCTGCCAAAGAGATATTTTTTATGATGTAAGGGATTCTACAAAATGAAAAAGTATTCAATTGAATGGTGGAAGAGTCTGACAGGGGCTCAAATCGGCAACGAAACTGAGGAATTGGTTGAAGCTGTTCTAAAGAAATGGAACACCAGTGTGAGGTTTGCGTGGCATCGTTTGCCGGATACAAAAGCAGCCAGGTTGTCGACAATCAGCGCGCAGCCAGCGGACTATATGTATCGTTGCGGAACGCACGCGGGTTTCATCGAGGTCAAAGCCTTGGCCCACGCTTATCGGCTGCCCAAGGCGAATCTATCGCAACTGCCGACGTTGCATAAATGGGAGTTGGCAGGCAGCGACGACGTGCTGCTAGTGTTCCATTATCTTGTCGGAGAATGGCGAGCGATTGATCCTAGATTGTTGGGTACCGGCGTTCCTTCGTGGGATTTGAGTGAATACCGCACGCATCAAAATGTAGAAACTGCATTGCGAAGTATCGGATATTTCTCGTGATAGATCGGAGACCTTGCATGTACTGCCAGCGGTTGAAACCGGCCGACACTTTTCATTTAGTTGCCAGAGGTCGCGGAGGGAAAAACAGAGTGTATCAATGCGACGATTGCTTCCAGGCCAGAAAGACACCTGAGAAAAGCAAAGAGCGACTTAAAACGCTGATCGAAGAAAACGTAGCATCCAACAAATCTGCATATAGAACCGTTACTAAGTGAGGTTAAAATGAAACCAATGTTGGCTTATTCGATCGAAGACACGAGCAAAATCAAATTCCCGGTTTTGGTTAGTCAAAAGCTAGACGGTATCCGCTGTCTGATTGTAGACGGTCTTGCCGTTTCTCGTAGTCTGAAACCAATCAGAAACGAGTACGTTCAAAGTATCATAGGTAAGCCTGAACTTAACGGGCTCGACGGGGAACTGATTGTCGGCAGCCCTTTCGCTAAAGATTGCTATTTGGCAACTAACTCCGGTGTTATGTCTAAAGACGGCACGCCCGATTTCACATACCACATTTTTGACAAATGGGACGACAAGCGTGCGTTCGCAGATAGATATGCGTCGCTTTCAGCGCACAAAGATCAGGCCCGTGTTGAAATTGTTCCACACAGATGGGCCTACGCAGAAAGCGGACTTCTTAATGTAGAAACCTCGTTTCTTGAAATGGGTGCCGAAGGTATCATGGTCCGCAGCCTGCAAGGTATCTACAAGCACGGGCGTAGCACTGAAAAGGAAGGGATTCTTGGTAAGCTGAAGCGCTTTTGCGATGAAGAATACGAAGTGATCGGCTTCGAGGAAAGGATGCATAATGGAAACGAAGCAACAGTCAACGCGCTGGGTCACACTGAGCGTTCATCCCACAAGGAGAACAAGACCGGTCGTGGCGACCTCGGGGCACTTGTCCTTCAAACAAAAGAAGGGCTGGTATTCAAATGTGGGACCGGTTTTGACGACGCCGCGCGATACCACATTTGGGTCAACCGTCAAAATTACATTAGAAACTTTGCCAAGGTAAAGTCGTTCAAGATTGGAGTTAAAGATGCTCCGCGCTTTCCTGTGTTCATTGGTTTCCGCGACGAGATAGACCTATGATGCGGCCAGCCATAATCTACATCGGGGCGCTATTAGTGCTGGATATTGTCGGGATCATGCTCAATTGGTACGCCGTTGTTAGCTCGATCGTCAACGACAACTGGCTCAGCCTCGTCCTGTCCTCGCTAGGGCTTGCACTTGGTATATCTGCCATGCCTAGTTTACTCAGGTTGTATAGGAGAAAAGCGTGGACTTCAAACCGAGCGTGATAGAAGGCAAACCTGGGGACTTAATAGACCTCGTGTTAAAAAACAAAACAAGGCTTCGTATTAGAGCGGAGTCCTTGGACATCAAGGATGATTTCTTTTTTGGATTCACAGAAGATGGCAGGCGCTTTGTCGTGCCTGTTGAAAATGTGAATTTTTCTGTAGAATATCGGTTTGAAACATGAATAATGAATAATGAATAATGAATAGTGAATAGTGAATAGTGAATAGTGAATAGTGAATAGTGAATAGTGAATAATGAATAGTGACTTGTTACTAGCAACAGAGTGGGAAGTGCGCAAATGCCCTCTCGCAGATGCGCAGGACTTCATCTCGAAGCACCACTATGCCAAGGGCGGGAGCAACACTGCGGTTTATACATTCGGAGCGTATCGACTTGGAGACAGCACCTTGCGTGCAGTTGCATGGTTCCTGCCACCAACAAAAGTAGCCTGTGAGTCAGTAAATAAGGCCGAGTGGAAGCGTGTTTTAGGGCTTACAAGAATGGCTGTTTTGCCTGGTGAACCAAAAAACATGTGCTCTTATCTTTTGGGCAAATGCGTGAGAATTATAAGGGCAGATGGGAGGTTTGTAAGTCTTGTAACCTATGCGGACGAATCGCAAGGTCACACAGGGCATGTCTATAAAGCGTGCGGGTGGGATTACATTGGCAGGACAGGTCCATACACCAGATGGGTTGATAAAAACGGGCGCCAAGTTTCACAAAAATCTACAAATAACAGGGTTACATCTGTTATGTTAGAACTGGGCCATACAAAAGTAGGTGCATTTTATAAGCACAAATACGTTAAGCATTTGCAATAGCCAATACACACTTAATCCATTTTGGAGAAATGAACTGAAATGCTAATCATTAACGATTTGCACATCGGAGTAAACAGGGCCGGCGGCACCACTCCGCAATCTCAAGCTGCGTTGCGCGAGTATCTGCGTGACGGGTTGAGAACATTGTTGGAGGGCGAAGAAGAAATTGTCGTAGTAAACGGCGATCTATTCGACAGCTTTGATGTTGGCAACTTTGAAGTAATCAAGACTGCCAAGATATTCTTCGACTGGCTCAATAAAAACAAGAGCGGCAATCTGTATTTTATTGCTGGGAACCACGACTGGCAGCCGAAAGCCGAGAAGGTTTCTAGTTTCAACACTCTCTGCTACATGCTTCAGTTTTCAGGCCGCTCAACTTGGTTTGGTACCGTCGGATTTTCTCATGTGTATGAGAACGTGAGTTGTATTGCGCACATGCCAAATCAAGAGATGTTCAACACCGAGATCGCCAAAGCCGTCGAGTTCGACGGGAAGGGGCGTTATCTTCTTCTGCACTGCAACTACAAAAACGGATTTGCAGAAAACAGCGACCACTCCCTTAACCTTTCCGACGAACAGGTTGGGGCTTTGATGGAGTCCGGCTGGACCCTCGTGCTTGGCCATGAACACATTGGCCGCACATTTCGTGGCGGAAGAGTGATTATTGTTGGAAACCAGTTTCCATCTTCCGTAGCCGATTGCATTGGAGATGAAGACAAACACTGTTTGCGCATCGTTTACGGAAAAGCGCATCTTGAGCGCACCTGGTCGTCTTACGAAAACTATATCGAAGTCGACTGGCGACTGCCCCCTGTATCGGATAAGTACCGTTTTATCCGTGTGACAGGGAACGCGACCGCTACCGAATCAGCAGAGGTGATCAGGGCTATATCCAAGCTCCGGCAAACTCATCAAGCGTTTGTCATCGGTAACGCTGTGAAAATCGAAGGTTGCGACCTCAACGATGAGATTGCGTCTAGCGTCGAAGATATCGCCGTTTTTGATGTTGCGGCAGCAATCATGGAGGAGTTGACAGAAGAAGAACGTGCTGTTGTGAAAGGTCTGCTAGAATGACAACTAGAGTGGAACCTGTCGATCCGCACGAATCGCGCCGGATTCGCAACAAAGCAGCCTGTTCACTCAGAGAAATGGCAGACAGGCTGGATACAGATGAGTACGCTTCAGAGGCCACTGTTACTATTGACTTCTTTTACGAGGAAGCAACCGAGATTAATTGCTATCCAGACCTGTCTCCTCGTATACCAACTGGTTATCTGATTACCATAAAGGCGATGTTCCCAAGAAAGGCAACAAATGCTCAATAAACTAACGTTACAATACTTTCGTCGCCACGAATCGCTGAGTATTGACTTCACCGCCGGTATAAATGTGATGAGGGGGGCTAACGAAGCCGGAAAGAGCACAATCCATCAGGCGATTTCCTATGCCTTGTTTGGGGCCAAAGCATTGGGCCAGCCCATTGATGAGGTTGTGACGTGGGGTATTGAACCGAGAAAGCTCAAGGTCACACTCGTGCTGACGGCCGGCGGCGTGAAGCACACCTTTACCCGCAGTAAGGGTGGTGCTGAGGTCGTCGTCGATCTTTTCAAGGGGCCGTTTGTCACTGGCCAGACAGAGGTCAGCAACTTTGCCGCGTCCCTTCTCGGTGCCGACGCGACGAGCGCATCCAAGCTGCTGATGGCGTCACAAAACGGCATTCGCGGGGCTCTCGAAGAAGGCCCGAAGGCGTTAAGCGAAATGATCGAGGATTTGGCTTCGTTCGACACGTTCGACCGCATCCTTGACGCAGCCTCGAAGAAGCTCGCGCTGGGGTCCGCGACCCTGATCGAGGCCCAACTCAAGGGAGCGGAAAGCACGCTGGCGACCGCCACAGCCAGCGTTCCGCCCCGACCGGATGAGGATGCCCATGCCTCTGCAATGCGCTCTCTTGAAGCCAAGGCGTCGGCCACAGAGGCATCGCTGCCCGGCTTGAAGGCTGCAGCCGATGCGGCTCTGTCAGCCTGGCAAAAGGGATCGGCTGACTTCATGCGCAAGTGCGTGATGCAGGGCAAGATCGATGAGTTGCTACGCAACCTCACCAGCGCTCAGGACCAGGTTGCCTCGCTCACTAGAGAAGCAGACAGGCCAATTGACACTCAGCAAATCGAAAGTCTGAAATCTCAAATTGTTGATGCCGAAGGTTATGCTGCGCGAGTCGAGGCCTACACGTTGTTTCTAAACCTGCCAGCAGGCCGCACGTGGAAAGGTACGAAGGATTCTTTCTACACCTGTAGGAATATATGCAACTCGAAAATCTCTCAGCTTGAAGCAGAGGCCGCTCAATTGAGATTCGATGTAAAAACCTACAAGGCACAAAGGTTCGATTCAACTACTTGCAGCAAATGCGGGCAGACCTTGCCAGACATCGACAACATCGTCGCCGTTAACGCTGAAGTAGACAAGAAGCTAGCGGAATGCGCGGCTCTGCAAGCCGTAAATTCAAAAAATCTTGAGAGTGAGCGCGATGATAAAAGTAAGCTCGAAGAGATCGACGCTTACGCTAAGAAGCTGAGTCCCAGTTATAAAAAGCTAATCGGATATTGCATGTTCGACGACGATTACTATCCGATGAGGCTAGTGTGGCAGGGCGCTACGCCATGCGGAAAAGCACCGGACCTAAACGGCCTGCGCCAGGCCCTGGCCATTGCTCAGAGCGAGGTCAGGCAGATTGAATCGGCGCGCGCTCGCCTAGAACTGGTAAAAGAGCAATTCGCAAAAGCGGCGTCCGCCTACAACGATGCTGAAACCGAACTGCGCATGTTTTCTTGTCCAGATGAAGAAGGTGTGCTGAAGCTGACGGCGGATAAGGACTGGGCTCTTGGAGCAATACAAGATGCTCAAGACGCGATTGCCAGCTACAAACGGGAGATTGAAAATGCAACGCGCGAGTTTCAAACAGCAAAAAGTATGTGGGCCAGCGCTCAGGCTCGCGTAGAGGACGCAAATAGGCTCATCGAATCGTGTCGTTCTGACCTCAAGGTGCTTGGGTTCAACAACGCCCTGGTCGCCAAACTTAGAAAGATTCGCCCACTTGTGGCCAACAAGCTGTGGAACACGGTGCTGGCTTCTGTCAGTGTTATGTTTTCGCAAATGAGAAAAGAGGAGTCCTGGGTAGTTAAGGATTCTGGAGGTTTCAAGGTCAACGGTCAGGCAGTAGAATCTCTTTCTGGCAGCACACTTGACATTCTCGGTTTGGCCATTAGGTGCGCTTTACTGCGCACGTTTCTTCCGCAGTGCGGATTATTGGTGCTGGATGAGCCGATGCATGGTTGCGACGCAGAAAGGTCCGAAGCTATGCTCGGATTCCTTAAAAGCGCCGGTTTTAAGCAGACGCTGCTGGTGTCCCACGAAGAGGTCAGCGAAAGTGTTGCTGACAATTTAATTCAACTGTGATTGGAAATCAAGATATGAGTCAGTTAGTAAACGTTGAAGCTTTGAGACTTAGGATGCGCAAAGCAGAGGACGAAATCAACACTGCAATAGATCAGTTCAAACTAGATACCGGATTGTTTGTAAAAGCTGTCACCATAACCAACCTGGACACCTCAAATATTGTGGCAAAAAGCGCGTATTCTTACGCGAGCATAGAAGTGTCTTTTGAGTTGTGAGCAAACAATGAGCGAAGATAGATTCAAAGGTGTCATGCTTGGGTTACTTGAAGACGACGAGGGTGTTCAGCATATCGGTATTTCAATCGGAGGAACCAAATGTGTTCTTACCCTGAGAGGTGCTTTTTTACTGTTCGAGCAACTTGGAGACTTTCTTGAAGCAGCCGGAGTTCTGGAAACAGACGAGGAAGAAACCGAGTGTGCTTTCACAGAAAGGGATGGTGACGTAAAATGCCATTAGAAAAATGGGACATGAGAATGTTAAGGCTCTGCTTCCACATTGCAGAGTGGTCGAAAGACACATCAACAAAAGTCGGTTGCGTCATTGTAAAGGGGCGTAACAAAGTTGTCAGTATGGGGTACAACGGCCCGCCGGCCGGTGTCAATGACCAGTTTGACAATAGAGAGCAAAAGCTGTTAAGAACTCTTCACGCTGAAGATAACGCAATTTTGTCAGCAAAAGAACCTCTTGACGGCTACACGGCTTATGTGACCCATCCGCCATGCAGCAACTGCGCGGCTAGGCTGATTCAAAGTGGCATTGTCATAGTTGTATTCCCAAAACCCGACCCTGCTTTTATAGAAAGGTGGGGGGCCTCTTACAATGAATCCATTGAGATGTTTAACGAAAGTGGTGTAAAAATAGAGACAACAACTGACCACCAAACTCTTAACAATTTCCTTTTGACAAAGGAAGAAGAATGACAATATCAGCCCACATCATTGCAGACTCAATGAACACATCTGGCGTCCGTATCACAACAATGGAGCTGATATATCCAAGATTCATTCATGCCGAACTGATGACTCATAGGGTATTTAGCAGGAACGCTAGTTCGAGCAGGGCTATTCCAGTAAAGAAGATGTTGTCCGATGTTTGGCACAACCCGGCCGACCCTATCCACTGGGGTGCGAACCAGCCTGGCATGCAGGCCAACGGCGAGTTGGAAGGTCTGAAACTGAGAGTGGCAAAGCTTCTGTGGAGGGCTGCCGGAAAAATGGCATGCGTTCCGGTCAAGCTTATGTCAATGATTGGTTTGCATAAACAGGTTGCAAATAGGATACTGGAGCCTTGGCAGCATATTCATGTCGTCGTAACATCAACGGAATGGGATAACTTTTACGCCTTGCGTTGCCATTCAAACGCTCAACCTGAGATGCGCGAACTGGCAGAAGCCATGCAACTAGTACAGAACTTGAGCAGCCCGAGAATCCTGAGCGTTGGCGAATGGCACCTTCCTTATGTAAGTCACGAAGACAAGAAAGAAATGGAAATCGAGGACGCAATTAAAGTCTCTGCCGCTCGTTGTGCCAGAGTGTCTTATTTGAACCACGGAGGGGTCAAGTCAAGCCTTATTCAGGACCACAGGCTGTACGATAGGCTTCTCGGTGCCTCTCCACCGCACATGTCACCGGTCGAGCACCAGGCTGTGGCGACCACGGGGGCGATGCGGTACGCGAACTTCCGTGGATGGATTTCTCACCGCTTCATGGTGGAAAACAGGCCAACCTGACGCGCGCCAGATTCGCTAGAACGGGCTGTGGGCCACAAAGTTTTGAACTTTTGCCCACAGCCCGTTTTTGGGCCATTGATTTAATTGAGTTATTTCACACGTCCGCTGTTATGCGAACGACATTTGTTCCGTCCGCGAAAAGGATGGCGCGCTTGGTCTGAGCCACGACAACCCCTGTCCCGCCCGATGTCTTAAAGGTGGTTGTGAAAGCTCCTGTGTTACTGCAAAACACAACTGCCTTCCAGTGATTCGGAACAATTACATTCCTATTGTCTGTCAGCACCCCAGTGGTCGTAAGGTATTCACACCTTGCCTTTTCGGCCGTCAATGTAACATCAGCGGTAGTTACGCTCTGGCTAGCTTTACTGGTTATATCTGCTGGTTGATAAAAAGCCCGATAATCGAAATGATCTGTGACTGTACTTGCTCCGGTAACAGCTAGGTACAACGGCAAGTTTCCAGGGGTAAATCCAGTTGTGTTACTTGAAACAACACCGGCCCGAGTTGCTTCGATATAGTTATTCGCATTTGCAGTTAATACCAGTGCGGATGCATTATTTGCTATTGGCGTAAGAACCCCATCAGTTAGCATATATCCGCCGTAATAGAACCAGTTTAGTCCTGTGCAAAGAGATTCCCTCCTTGCAAAAATAGTGGCCGGGCTCCCCGCATTAAAAAGGTTGTTTGCAGTGACCTCTTTGCTGGCCTGCGACTGGACAATCAAATCCAAATTAGATGTACTTGAAGACATTTTATATCCTTAAGATGTTGGAAGAGGCAGACTTGGCTCTGGGAACAATACGGCAGATATCCCTTTTACAATCCTAATCGGTCCAATATAACCGGTGAAATATTGCGAAGCTCCATCTGACGCCCTACCAATATAAGTTGTCCCAACAGGTGTCGGCACAGAGCCTGACACAGAGCCTGATGTTGCAACCGCGTCGATACCGACAAATACAGTGTTTCCAGATTTCTGCACAGTAGCGTAATGCCATGTGTTTATCGTTGTCGCTGGACCAGTGATGCTATAAGAAGAACCGTTGTTAAAGCTAAACACAAGGTTGTTGTTTATCACCGCGAAGATGTACCCGGTGGAGCCGTTCCACTCGTTGACAAGGCGATAGGTTCCAGAAGACATGTCTATTGTTCTATTGAACCACAGTTCAATAGAAAAATCGTCTGAGCCAAAATCAAGATCGCCGCTGACCGTGGGTACTGTCAAATAATCACCAGAACCGTCGAAATAACCAGAAATAGAGAACGGATATCTGTTTGAACTAATTGTTGTGTTTCCGGTTACAGTTACTGTTTTGCCTTTTGTATCGAGCAAATTATCGCGCAGCGGCATTGAAAGGACCACGCTACTCCAATACGCATCACCAGAACCTTCTTCGTAAGGCGAAGTTGGCGGAGTGAAAGCTCCAGTATACCTAGCCACGCCTTTTGTTATTCTGAGACCTGAAATGTTTCCAAGTAGGGCTTGCCCACTGTCCTCTCCAATAGCCAAGCTATACGTTGTTGATGGAAATGCTGTAATAGTCCCGTTAAACTTAGAAACTCCGTTGATATAACAAGCCGCGCTAGTGGATGATGCTAGAACAATAGCGACGTGGTTCCACCGATTTAGCGCATAAGAACCGGCCCCGGCTGTAAATCCGCAAACTGGAGAGCCTGTAGCTTCAAAAAACCAAATCGCTCCATCCGACCTGAAATTTACCTGACAACTCGACGAGCTTCCGTTTGGACCAAACAGCAATACACGGCAGTCTGTAGTGTTCGTTCCTCGATAAAGCCAAAACTCTATCGTCATCGCGCCACTGGCTAGGTTGAAATCGTTTGTAGCCGACAAAGACAACCTATCGCCTGAACCGTCGAAATAAGCAGACGATCCCCACAGGCCGTGGGCAGATGCCTGGTTCGTATTCCCAAAAGTTGTGATTGTATTTCCCTTTACGTCAGTAAATGTTGTGCTTCCGATTGCTGCATTCATTTGTGCCTGAAAGACGACATAAGCAAAATACGAATACGAAGCTGATGAAATAAAGGCTCCTACAGTTGAATATCCTCTGCCGACAACAGATGAAAGTTGATAAAGCTTTGCGTAAATACGACTTTGGGCAGCCCCAAAATCAGTAATTTGTTGTGAAGCAGTATACGCACATGTTTGGTTAGAGGAATTTATTGTTCGCTTAACTGTTGAGTACGTATCGTTTGAATAAATATCAAGCTCGTAAGCTTCTACGGTCTCTCCCAATCCCGCGTCAACCAAATCCCTCCACTCACCATCTGTCCTTGATCTACGAATCCAAGAAAAATTCCAATCCGAAGAAGTAGGCGAGTTACTGCCAACAAAATACACGGGCGATAGCGGCTTCAAATTCACACCGGTATATGTAAAAGAATAATCCGTGTCTGTGTCTATCGACTGCCCGTAAGTTATACCGCGATACTCTCTAGCCAATCCTATTGTAGAAACATACATACCTATAAAAGACAAGGCCGTGTTATCTAGCAAAATCAACTTATCGTCAACGGCATGCGTGCTCATTACCCATTCTGTTCCAAATCTGCCGCGCAGCATGTCGGTCAATACGTAACTGTCTGTGCCAACTAAAGTGCATTTGGCAGCCGCAATGATCTCCCATCTGCCGACATTTCCGTAAGCAAAATAATTTGATCCGTTTAGAACAGCTAATTCAGAAACACTAGACAAATCACCATTAAGCATTGTAACTGCCAAAGAACTCGACTTGTCCCAAAGCCTTGAATCGACAGCGCCAATTGTATTTGTCGCATTTCCGACATCAACGCCTGGGGGTCCGAACAACTCAATATCAGTCCATGTAGTCCCGCCGTCGTCTGTGCGGACAAGAAGGCCTCCTCCCCATCCAGCATTTTCACCATACATACCTGCGATAAAACCAGGATCGTCTTGAACGTCATCCATGTTTGGTATATCAAGTAGGTGATAAAACGACTCACCGACAAGTGGAATTGTTTGAGTGGGCAGAGATGAACTGCTTACCCCTACGGCGGCAGGAGTGTATACAGCCGTCTCATTGTATCTACCCTTGCACTCCAGCCTGTCGTCGCTAGTGTAATCTATCGCGGTTAAGCGAACACTCGCTGTTCCTTCTGAAGTTGGCAGATTGATTACGTCTCCTGGTTCAAGATGATTATAAGTTGCCGGCAATGTGAACATAATCTGCCAACGCTCAAGCCACGCCAAATACAATAGCACTTCCGCCATCCCAGCAGCCTCTGTCGCGGTCAGGGAAATCGGAAGTTCTCTGGCAATTACATTGGTTGCAGCGGTGTTTCCGCGCTCTGCAAACTGTTCTCCGCGTTCCTGGTCGCGCTCTACGTCGAGGTATTGCAAAGCGATTTTTCGTGGGAGCTGGGTGTCTATCTCGCGGACAGAGGTGATCGTCACCGGGATTTCGTCTCCAGTGTGAGCACCTAGATCGGCGGCGGCAACGGTGGCAACCGCCCCACTCCCGCGGACCTTGAAGGTGATATTGTAGCCTGACGGGACTACGTCAAATGGCCACGCAGCTTGTAACGGTTCGATGGCGGAGCGCAGGCTGGCGCGCGAGCCAATGCGGTAGCCGCGGACTTGCTGGGTAAGTGTCGTCACGTCGATGTCGCCGGAAGTGAGAATGCCGGAGCGCAGGCATTCAGCCGACACTATGCTACCCAACTCGACCGGGAGGGCACCTGAGGATTGCTTGGTTATGCGAAAGCCCTGGCCCGTGCCAGATGGGACAGCGATCAGCAGAAAATTCCCATAGAACGCCATGTGGTTCAACCCGAGGTTGGGTCCGTCGTAGTAGGTCCAGTTATCAACCCCGTCCGGGCTGTAGTAGCAGGTTCCATTCCCTCCGCCGTCTCCTACCCAGACGTTGTCTCCGTCTGAGAGCATCCAATATTCCCTAATCGGTACGTTTGTCTGGTTCCACGTTGTTCCATCGTCGGACCAAACCATCATTGGCCCGGCACCACTAGGCCCGGTACCCTGTCCGATGAACAAAATCCTGCCCTTGTGAACACATCCTTGCGTGAAATTATTGAGGTCGCCGGACATCGTATAAGCAATTGTCCAGCTACCAGACACGGCAGTCGACGACTTGTAGACGATAGGATCGCTTCCTGCCTGTCCGACGACGTACCAATTGTCTGATTCTTCATGCCATAGGGGAGTATCATCAAACCAGATTCCAGGCGGTGGAGTTTGTACGGTCCAGGAAGACCCGGTTGGCGACGTGTAAAACGATCCAGAATCAGTCGTTGCGAGGAAATACGATCCGTTCCATTTTATTTCTGTGACAGTGGTCCACACGGGAAGTACCTGAACCCAGGATACGCCGTGGTTTGTAGATCGCCAGATACATCCGACAGCACTACTGGCGCTGCCGTAGCATAGCAGCGTGCCGCGGCCGTCCGATACGACCCCGTAGCGGGCAAAAGCGCTATCCGGCAGCGCATATTGCTGCCACGAGAGGCCGTCTGTAGATACCGCT
>ERZ761603.516-NODE-516-length-32378-cov-35.428642_pt1 | contig 32378 bp, 25 predicted proteins | sample MGYA00511879_ERZ761603 | MGnify/ENA primary metagenome ERZ761603 (study PRJEB28899, sample SAMN02850040) | bioreactor sludge metagenome | biome: EBPR Sludge; feature: EBPR Bioreactor; material: flocular biomat | place: Australia: Thorneside Wastwater Treatment... | reverse complement strand
CGGCAGCCGACCGTGCGACGGACATTCCAATACCAATCGCGCTATTGGCGCGAGAGTTTTGTTTGCACACTTGACACGGGCCGGCTAATGGGTGACCCCTTCAAGCCACTGCTTTCTACTGGAAACAGTGGCGCCACACGCGCACGAAGATCGGCCATCTTCTGGCGCTGGGCGTCAGCAAACGCACGGTGATCTTGACGGGGATCAGCAGCAAGAGCTACTGGCACTTGTCGCGGTCGCGGGCGACGCAAACCGGGATGACGAACGATTGGTTGAAAGCACAGGGCCTGGTGAGTATCCGTGATCTTTGGATGAAGGCTCATGGCTACGGTTGAGGAAATCGTGTGCGCCCTGTTGATGAACCGCCCGGTGCGGACCCGAATGCCGGGTGGTGTGGGGAGGGCCGGTTAGACGCCGGCCCTTACCCGATTCGACCCCGTAGGTGAATGAGGCAATGGCTTATGCCGGAGAATGATGCTTGAGCCACTCGCGCAAGGCAGCATCTACGCGGGTTTGCCAGCCCTCGCCACTTTCGCGAAATTGGTCAACCACTTCTCGCGACAAGCGGATGGTGATGCGCTCTTTGGTCGGTGTTTTCTGAGGACCGCGCACGCCAAGCTTCTTTTTAAGTGATGACGGCAACACGTCAGCCGCCGGCCGAAACTTCTCCATATCTTCGGCGGTCAGTTCGCGAACTTCACCTTCCGCATCAATCAAGGGTTTGCGGCTTGCCATATCTGTTTGCCTCTCTCGTATTTGCCTTACGGAAGCTGATTACCCGAATTCCCGTCCCGGTTTCCGTAAAGCACAGCACATGCAGCCGGCGGTCCAGGTAGCACAGCGCGATGTAACGAGTTTCGCCATATGCCTTTCGGGTGTCAGGAAACACCAGCGCAGTATTGAAATCGACTTCTGCCGCTCGTTCGAACGAGAGCCGACGCTCTCTGATGTTTCTCTCGTTCTTGATCGGGTCGAAGTCAACTTTCATGCGCTAGAGTGTATGCACAAAAAAGGGATGCGTCAAGGTTTGTTGTATGCACAAACACACTGCGCCTTCGCGTGAAGGTGGGGTCGAACGGCTGAATTAACCGGCTGGCGCGGTTATATCGCGCCAGTCCAGGTTGAATGAAAAGTTGGGCCCTTAATCGACCCTGGCTTCTTTTGTTTCCTTTTGTTTCCTTTTGTTTCATTTCGGAGTGGCCGCTGGCGGCAGCCAGCGCGGCGCGCGTCAGGACATCGGGGATGGCTGGGTCCGCATGGGAACGCAGCAGTGTGGCGCTCCCTTCTCTCCCCTGGGGGCGGCCAAGGTTTTACAGGAAGCTCAATCGTCGGCAATGAGGATTGTCGTTGCCACTGGCGGGGATGGGCTGCGTGTAACGCGGGGATCGGCGCGAAATCGAGTTCCGCCCGGTCAGGCGACGGACACGGCTGCCTGCTTCCCAGCAGGTCAGCTGCGGCGTTTTCCGGGCCAACTCGGCTATAATCAGCCGCGAATCCTGCTTGTCTTCTCTCCATCGCGGGCACGCCCGAGGGACTTTCTGCCATGCGCAAAGAATCGCTGACGCCGGAAGCGGTTTCCGAGTCGCCGATCGGTTTAATCCCGCCCCCTTCGCCGACGGCTTCGCGGCACACGGACGGGACGCTGGTCGACAGGTATGGGCGGCACGTTACCTACCTTCGCTTGTCGATCACCGACCGTTGCGACTTCCGCTGCGGTTACTGCATGGCCGAGGAGATGACCTTCCTGCCGCGCGCGCAGGTGCTGACGCTGGAGGAATGCCTGCGCATCGCCAGCGTTTTCGTCCACCTTGGCGTGAGCAAGGTGCGGGTCACTGGCGGTGAGCCACTGGTCCGGCAGAATGCCGTCTGGCTGCTCGAACAACTGGCCCGCCTGCCGGGTTTGAACGAGCTGGTGATCACCACCAACGGTTCGCAACTCGAGCGTTTTGCACCGGCGCTACGCGCTGCCGGCGTCAGGCGCATCAACCTCAGCCTTGATACGCTCCGCGCCGACCGCTTCCGGGAGATTACCCGGGTTGGTGATCTTGCCAAAGTCCTGCGCGGTCTTGATGCGGCGCAGGCGGCCGGTTTTCAGCGGCTGAAGATCAACACGGTGATGATGCGCGGCAGCAACGACGACGAGTTGATTGACCTCGTCGCATTTGTCATGGAGCGTGGCCTCGATATCGCCTTCATCGAGGAAATGCCGCTCGGCGACACCGGCCACGCACGTCAGGCCAGCTATTTCAGCAGCGAAGAAGCGCTCGCCCGGTTGCAGACGCGTTTTGTCCTCGTGCCTTCCGCCGAGACCACCGGCGGACCGGCCCGTTACTGGCGGATTCCAGGCAGCTCGACGCGCGTCGGCTTCATCTCGCCGCACAGTCACAACTTCTGCGACACCTGCAACCGGGTACGCATCACTGCCCGCGGCGAACTCTACCCGTGCCTCGGCAACAACCAGTCCATCCAGCTGTTGCCGCTGCTGCGCGCGCACCCGACCGACGACGTGCCCCTGCGCGCGGCCATTGTTGACGGCATGGGGATCAAGGCCAGGGGGCACGACTTCAGCAGCCAGATGGCGGCGCCGCAGGTGCTGCGCTTCATGTCGATGACCGGCGGTTGATCGCTCGTCGCCGCCTCGGGTTTGGCCATGCGGCACCGGCCATTGCCCGACGCGACTCACCTGGATGCCTGAATCGACCGGAGGACCGATGGACACCCTGATGCAAAAGACCTGGGCGTATTTCTGGCTGCCCGAAACGAAGTACGTCATCGCTGCGGCAGTCATGCTGACGCTGATTACGTTGCCGTTGCTGACGAAGGAACGGCGGCGGGCAGTCACCACCTTCCTGGCGTTTGTCCTCTGCCTGGTCGGCCAGCTGGTCGGCGCCCTTTTCGAAGCGCTCGACTACTCGCGTTTCGCAGTGATGGTCCACGAAATCTTCGTCATCGGTTCGGGACTGGCGCTGGTCCGGCTGCTGGCCATCTTCGTCTTCCGGGGGATTCTGCCACGGCTGGGCATCGTCGTCGTGCGCATCGCCGAGGACATCAGCGTCCTCCTGTTCTACGCAGCATTCATTCTGGCGCGATTGCACTTCGTCGGCCTTGACCCCTCGAGCCTGCTGACGACCTCGGCGGTGATCACCGCGGTACTGGCCTTTGCCATGCAGGACACGCTCGGCAATGTGCTTTCGGGTGTTGCCCTGCAGCTCGATAATTCGTTGCGCACCGGCGACTGGATACGGATTGACGATATCACCGGCCGCGTGGCGCAGATACGCTGGCGGCAAACAACGATCCGCACGCGTAACGGCGAAGTGGTCATCGTTCCCAACAGCCAGTTGATGCGCGGCCGTTTTACCGTCTATGGTCGGGCGGACATCCCGAACTGGCCCTGGCGGCGCTGGATCTGGTTCAACATCACCCATGACTCGGCGCCAAGGCAGGTAATCCAGGAGGTGGAGAAGGCGATCAGCGCGGCCGACATTCCCAACGTCGCCGCCGACCCCCCGCCGACCTGCGTCCTGATGGAGTTCGGTCCGGGTTACGCCCGCTACGCCCTGCGCTACTGGATGCTCGATCCGCAACCGGACGATCCGACCGACTCGGCGGTCCGGGTGCATGTCCTCGCGGCCCTGCAGCGCGGGGGTATGCAGTTGGCGGTACCGGAACAGTCGCTGCTTGTGACCAAGGAGAACGAGGCTTACCGCAAGTCGATCCGGCGGCGAGAAACCGAGCGCCGGGTGGCCGATCTGCGCAAGCTGGAGCTGTTTGCCGGCCTGCAGGAGGAAGAGTTGCGGACGATCAGCGAACATCTGATCTTCGCCCCATTTGCCAGCGGCGACGTCATCTATCACCAGGGCGACGCGGCCCACTGGCTCTACCTGCTGGCATCCGGCGAGGCCGAGGTGTGGATCGAGATCCCCGAACAGCCGAAGCAGCTCTTTCGTACCATTCACGCCGGCAGCACCTTCGGCGAACGCGGTGTGATGACCGGCGAGAACCGGCGCGATACGGTCATCGCGAAGACGGAACTGGTGTGTTACCGGCTGGATCAGTCGACGGTCGACGAGATCATTCACTCGCGGCCGGAGATCTCGCGGGCCTTTGCCGAGATTCTTGGTCGCCGCGAGCGCGAAATCAACGCCTTCATGCGCCAGTTCGTCGATGTGCCCCACGCCCCCGTGCCGCAGGAACACGGGATGCTGGAAAAGATTCGCAGTTTCTTCGAGCTGTGAACGCGCTTGCGTCGTCGCTCTCAGCCGTTGGCGACGGTGTCGGGGGCGACGGCGACCCGCAGCGGCCCGGCATAGCCGGTCATTTCCAGGTAGCCGCGACCGCTGAGGCTGCCCTCGACCCTGACCAGCCCCTCCCAGTAAACCACTGGCGCCGGGCGACTGGTCGACAGTTCCTGGTCGTCGAGGACCGGCAGCGTGCGCAGCGTCTGCTCGCCGCAGCGGATTTCGAGCTGCACTGGATAGTTGGCGCCGCTGCGTGGTGACGACCAGTGGCGCCGGGGCGTGAAACTGACCTCGTCGGCAGCGAACTGGCGCAGGCGGCCAGCGGCATCACGCCAGGCCGCGTGCGCGTAGAGCGTTTCGCCGGCGGCATCGCGCATGCGGAACGCCATCAGCGCGCCGCCGTCGGTGAGGTTGATTCCCAGCCAGTCCCAGCCGACGGCGCGGTCGCCAAGCAGTGTCGTCGACCACTCGTGGTCGAACCACGCCTGGCCGCTCACCGCCTGTCGGCGGCCTTCACGCAACAGGGTTCCGCCGACCTGCAGCTGCGGCCAGCTGACGTAGTAGCTGGCCAGTTCCGGCCCGTGACCCTTGCGCGAGTAGCCCTGGTCACCCTGGAGCAGCAGGGGCTGCGATGGCGTCAGCGTCAAGTCAAAGGAGAACTGCGGGCTCTGCATCTGCAGCCGGAGTACCTCGCCAGGAGCCTGCAGCTGCCGGACCATCCGCCAGGCGCCGATCGAGACATCCAGGTCGAGGCTGGAAAAGCTGGCGCCGAGGTTCGCCCGGGCGGCACGTTCCGCATGGCGCAAGCGCTCGCCGGGAATGGTCAGTGCCGCATGGGCGAAGAGGATCTGGCGCGCGGCAATCGGCGAGCGCAGCCCTTCGGCGGTTCCCGGCCGGCTACGGAAAAAGGTTAGCTGAAAGCCGACGTCGGCGAGTGGCGAGTCCAGTGCGCCAGTCACGTACCACCATTCGGTACGAAATTCCGGGTGCGCGCCGTGGTCGCGTGGGAACGCCAGTCGCACGCCAGGTGTTACCGGCGCATAGGCGACGGTGGCAGCAGCAGGTGCAGCGCGCAGCAGTGCCGGCAGCAGCAAGGGAGTGGCGAGGAAGTGGCGGCGGCGCATCGCAGTTGTCCTTACTGGGCGCTGGCGAGAACCTGCGCCACCGGCAGCCGGGTCGCCTGGCGCGCCGCGTAGTGGCTGGCGACGACGGCCGCAGCCAGGGTCGACGCGCCGCCGGTGAGCAGAACCAGCCAGGGAATGTCGAGCGGCATCCGCCAGTAGAAGGCCTGCGGATTGATCACGTGGGTCAGGATGGCGCCAATTGCGACGCCGCAGGCGAGACCGATCAGCAGTCCGACCACCGCAACCAGCGCTCCTTCGAGCATTACCGCGCGGCTCAGCATCCGGCGGCTGAAACCGAGGGCACCGAGCGTTGCCAGTTCGCCGGCGCGCAACCAGACGCCGGCCGCCAGCGTCACGGCCAGTCCGAAGAGGCCGATCAGCATTGCCGCGGCTTCGAGCGCATAGGTGACGGCGAAACTCTTGTCGAAGATTGACAGGCTCAACTGCCGAATGTCGGCAGCCTCGGCGAGTTCGAGTCCGTAACCGACCGTCCACGGCGCCAGCCAGGCGACGGCAGCGGCTTCCTGGCCAGGCAAGGGCCAGAGCGCGAGGTCAGTCGCCTGGAAGACGCCACCGAGTCGCAGATAATCGTCGCGGCTGATGGCGACAGCGCCGAACTGCCTGGAATAGTCGCGCCAGACGCCGCCGACGAAGACCTCGAACTCGCCTCCGAGCAGTGGCAGGCGCAGCGTCTCGCCCGGGCTGATGCGGTAGATCTCGTGCAGGGGTTCGCTGATCCACACCACTGCCATCTCCGGCGGCGGCGTCAGCACTACGCCGGTGAAGGGAAGCCTGGCCGCCGGGTTGCGGCGGTCGATTTCTCGCACCAGCAGCCCAACGTTGGGTCGCTGCGGATCGAGTGTCAGTGAGGCGTGCGCCGTTCGTTCGACGCGGGCGAACGGCGCCTCGGGCCGGGTCAGGGCAGCGAGCAGTTCCTGCGGCAGGGGGGTTGCCTTGCTACGCAGATAGAGCGGCGCTGGCAGGACTTCGTCGAGCCAGTGGTCCACTGCGACGCGAAAGCTGGCGACCATGATCACCATGCTGGCGGTCAGCGCGAAGCTGACGATCAGCCCGCTGGCTGCCACCTGCGCCATCAGCGGCGCCTGCGCGACGTTCTGCAGCGCGATCTGTTGCGGTGCCGGCAGGGACTGTCGGGCGAAGTAGCCAAACACCCGCTGCGTCAGCAAAGGCGCGGCGGCAATGCCGATTACCAGTACCAGGGCAATTGCGGCATAGCCGGCAAGGGGCAGGTCGAACAGCGGTGGCAGGCGGGTCAGTCCAAACACGCCCAGGGCGAGCAGCATCGGCAGCAGCAGTCTGCTTCGTGCGCTGCCTCTGGCAGGCGGGCTCTGCGCAAAACCCGTTTTCAGAGCCTGCGCCAGTGGCTGCATGCGGTTCAGGTAGGCCGGGTAGAGCGCGCCGGCGAGGCTGGCGATGCAGCCGAGGGCGAGAAAGCCAAGTGCCGGAGCGAGTTGCGGAACAATCAGCGGGGCACTGGCCGAGAAATAACCACCGCCGAGATCGCCGCCGAGAAGCTGCGTGAAACCCAGTGCCAGGCCGTAGCCGAGAGCCAGCCCGAGCAGCGCGCCGGGGAGGCCGATCGCCAGCCCTTCGAGCAATATCTGCAGCAGGCGCATGCGCGGAGACAGGCCGAGCACACCGAGCAGCGCAAACTGCGTCGAGCGCTGCGCGACGGCGGTCAGTTGCGTGGCGAAGACCAGGAAGGCGCCGGTCAGCAGGGCGACCAGTGCCACGACGTTGAGGTTGACGCGGTAGGCGCGTGACAGGTTCGAGACGCGTGCGCGGTCGTCGTCGGCGGCCCGCAGCAGCAGGCCGGCCGGCAGGCGCTGCGTCAGTGCTGCCCGCCAACCGGCGGCATCGGTGTCCGGCGCCAGACGGACGCGCGCCTCGCTGACCGCGTCGTCTGGCCCGAAGTGTTCCTGCACCCAGGCGATGTCGGCGACCAGCAGCAGATCGTCCGGTCCGGTGGCGGGCAGGTCTCCGGCGACGATGGTCGACCATTGCTGATCGCCGCGCTGCAGCGTCACCGGGGTACCGATCGGCAGCCCGAGCTGGGCGAGCAACGCCGGCGACGCATGGACGCCGCCGTCGACAATACTGCCTGTCGCCGGGCGGGAATCCTGCCTCGGTAGCAGTCGGGGCATCACCGCTGCGGCACTGAAGACATCCAGTCCGATCAGGCGGATCGGCGTGCGCGCCTGGGCAATGCGGACCCGCGTCTCGATCACCGGGGCGATGATCAGCACCGCCGGGTCGCGCGCGACTTCGTTCACGGTCGCCAGCGGCACGGCGCCGGCGCTGTCGCGAGCGGCAATCACCGCATCCGGATCGCCCTGGACGGTATTCATGGCGCGCGAGAAATCGGCCAGCGCCGCGTCGTTGATCAGATGAATGGCGTAGCCGAGCGCCACGCCGAGGGCGATTGCCAGCAGCGATAGCAGCGTCGCTGCGCGGCGGCTGCGGAACTGGGCGCGGACCAGCCACCAGGCGAGGGTTTTCATTCGAGACCGTCGGGAGTCAGCGTCAGGATGCGGTCACAGCACTGCGCAACGTGCTGCGAATGGGTGACGACCACTGCGCTCGCCTGCTGCTCGCGAACGCGCTCGAGCAGCAGCGACAGCACCTCGCCGGCGGTACGCGGATCGAGATTGCCGGTTGGTTCGTCGGCCAGGATCAGCGACGGGCGGTGCACCAGCGCGCGCGCGATCGCCACCCGCTGCAGTTCGCCGCCCGATAGCGAAGCTGGCCAGCGGTCGCCAAAGCCCGGCAGACCAACGCGCTCGAGCAGCAGCCGAGTGCGCGGCGCGTGTTCCCCAGCCGGCACGCCGCCGAGCAGCAGCGGCACGCGGATGTTCTGCGCCACGGTCAGCGTCGGCAGTACATGAAAGGCCTGGAAGACGAAGCCGATACTGCTCGCCCGCAGCGCCGCCCGGGCTGCCTCGTCAAGCTGTACGATGTCCGTTGCCTGTGGTCCAATGCGGATCGTTCCGCTGTCGGCGGTTTCGAGCCCGGCAATGCAGTTGAGCAGGGTGCTCTTGCCGACGCCCGACTCGCCGACCAGGGCGACGATTTCGCCTGCCGGGACGGCAAAACCCAGGCCGCTGAACAGCGGCCGGCTGGCCCTGGCATGACGCTTCGACAGGTCGGCAACGGTCAACATCGGGTAGAGGCCAGTCGGCAGGTCCGGGTCACTTCTGTTTGGCCATGTACGACCAGTTGATCTTGCGCCGGGGCAGCAGATAATCCAGTTCCTCGGCCGGGCGATCATGCAAACGCAAGGGACGGTCGATCGTGATGCCGTCGGCGCGCGCCAGATCGAGCATGATCGATTGCCGGCGCGGCACCTCGGGGGCGTAGATCATTACCTGCGGGCACAAGGGCCGGTCGGCGGAGGCCGAGCTGATCACCGCGCCGATGCGCCCGTCGCTGAGCTGGACGATCGAGCCTGGCGGATAGACGCCCATGGCGCGCACGAACAGGGGCAGCAGCGTCGGGTCGAAGGCCTTCTGCTCCCGCGTCCAGAGGGTCGAAAGGGCTTCGGAGGGCGACATTGCCCGCCGGTAATCGAGCGGATTGACGAGATTGTCGAAGCGGTTGGCAATCGCCACCAGCCGCGCCGCCAGCGGGATGGCGTTGCCACTGAGCCGGTCGGGAAAGCCGCGGCCGTCGCAGCGCTCGTGATGGCGGAGGATCGCGTCGAGCATCGGTTGCGAGAGGCTGCCGGCCCGTGCGGCCTGGTCGAAGCCGCCGCGGCAGTGCGTCTGGTAGATCGCCTCTTCGTGCCGGTTGCGTTCGCTGTTGCGCAGGATCGATGGATTGATTCCCTGTTTGCCGATATCGTGCAGCAGGGCGCCGATGCCCAGTGCATGCAGCGCCGCTTCCGGCAGCCCCGCCTGCTTGCCGAGCAGGAGCGCCAGGGTCATGACCGACAGCGAGTGCGCCGCGTGCCCATCGTCGTGTGCCTTCTCGGCGATCAGCACGATGGCGCTGTCGGGATCGGCCAGCAGGGCCGCCGTCGACGCCTCGCTGACCCGGGCGACCTCCTGGATTGCCTGGCGCGGATCGTGTGCAAAAGCCTTTATTGCGCAGCCGACTGTTCTGGCGGCGCCAAGGTAGTGCTGCTGCGCCTTGTCAAGCCTTTCCCTGAGGACGTTCGTGGCCCGTGAACGTTCCAGCTTCTCGGCCAGGCGAGCCGCTGCCAGGCCTGCCAGTCGTTCGCTTTCGGCCACAGACTCACTGTCTGCCAGCGCTGCTGCCTGTCGCGGCAGCGGCAGCAGCTTGCAGCGCGTCGGGTCGCAGAACAGTTGCGGCAACTTCATCGCCGCGATCAGGCGTACCTGCTCGGCATCGGCGATGACAAACGAGCTGAACATGAACTGGTGCTCGATCCACGGCAGCGGCAAACGAACGTGCACCCCCGGACGCAGTTGCGATGCGTCGATACAGATTTCACCCGCTCGCTGGGTAGTGTCATCCGGGGTTGATGACATGTCCCTTCCTACCTGCCGGGCGGTGTTGCGCGCAGGGCGGTCAGCAGTTTCTGGCCAGGACGGCCGTCGACGGCCATGCCGAGGCGCTTCTGTTCGGCCTGGATCGCCTGTCGGGAGTTGGCGCCGATCATGCCGTCTATCTCGCCGATCGGGTGTCCCCGGCTGGCGAGCAGGGTTTGCAGTTCGCGGCGCTCCTGCCGCGACAGGCCGGGGTCGTCGGTCGGCCAGGGTGTGGCAAACGCCTTGCCGCCCTTGATCCGGTCGGCGAGGTGGGCGATCGCCAGGGCATAACTCTCGGCGGCGTTGTAACCGTAGATCACGTCGAAGTTGCGAAAAACCAGGAACGCCGGGCCGCGCGGACCAGCGGGCAGGAGCAGGCCGGCGGCGGCATCCGAGGCGGCGATGGGCTGGCCATCGGCGCGTTGCACGCCGCGGCCCGTCCAGTAGGACAGCGGACGCTTGTTGCGCCGTCCCGAGACGCTGCTGTCGAAAGCGGCCGGCAATACCACTTCGTAACCCCAGGGCTCGCCCTTGCGCCAGCCCGCCTTGTGCAGGAAATTGGCGGTCGAGGCGAGGGCATCGGGGACGCTGTCCATCAGGTCGCGACGGCCGTCGCCGTCGCCATCGACCGCCAGTCGCAGGAAGGTCGACGGCATGAACTGGGTGTGGCCGAAGGCGCCAGCCCACGAGCCGACGAGACGCTCGGGCGCGATGTCGCCAGTGTCGAGGATCTTCAACGTGCTCAGGAACTCGCCGCGGAAGTAGGCTTGCCGGCGGCCAAAACAGGCCAGGGTGCCGAGCGAGGTGAGCAATGGGCGTTTGCCGAAATTGCGTCCGAAGTTGCTTTCGACGCCCCAAACGGCGACGACGGTGTCGGCATCGACCTGATAGCGCTCGGCTGCCTTGGCCAGCGGGGCCGCCCATTTCTCGCGCATGGCGAGTGCATCGGCCACCCTTTCCTCATCGACGAGGCCGGCAAGGTAATCCCAGATCGGTGTCCGGAACTCTGGCTGGTAGTCGAGGAATTCGAGCACGCTCATGTCGGGCGTCAAACCACGGGTCAGGCGATCGAAGGCAACCGTCGAGACGCCTTTCGCCGGCGATTCTGCGCGCAGCGCCGCCATGCAGGTGGCGAAACGCTCGGCCGGCACGGCTTCCTGAGCAGCGATGGTGCCGGTCATCAGAGTCAGGGAGAGGAAGAGGTAGGCGGTTTTCATGGCAAGGTTCACAGGGCAAAGGTGGCGTAGCGGCGCGTCGAGACAATGAAAAGCGCTTGCCGCGTGGCAAAGGCGTCATCACCGTCAGCGCGGGAGCGACGGCTGCTCATGCCGCAGCCAGGGAAGAATCCAGCGCCTGTCAAGCGTCCGCGCTCTTGCCAGGTGCTTCGGGCGGGCGGGCCGGGAGGTCGTTTGCCGGTTGAGCGCTGGCCGCGGTACGCGGCTTCGCATCGTATTCGGCATCACCGATCACTTCGCCCTCGATGATCAATCCGCCCGGCTGCTGCTCCTGCCGACTGGCCTGCTGCTGCATCTGCTCGTTCAGATGTCGGCGAAGGTGGCGGGTTTTCCACTTCAGGTAAGCAAAGACCAGCAATCCGCCGATGACCACGACAGTGAGTGCCAGCAGCGAAAACATGAACGCGACGACCACCAGCACCGCTCCGGCGGCAATCGCCAGCAGTTTGCCAAGGATGCCGCCGGGCGGCGCTGCCAGCCGAGTGCCGGCAAAGCCGGATTGTTCGTGATTGTTTCCCATCCAAACCCTCGTTGTCCCGTTCCGACAAGAACGACCTTGGCGCTTATTGTACGGTGTGGGCAGCGCTCGGACCACTCTGTGGCAACCTTGCTCGCGGTGCGCGGTGGTCTCTGCCCGACAATAGAAACGGCCCGCGCAGAGGGGGAGCTGGGCGGGCCGGGTGATGCTGTCGCCGTGACACTCCAAGGGAGGGGGGAGGGGGAGGGGAGTGCTCCGGCGACAGAACGAATGCTATAGATAAAAACGAACAAGATCTGTGCGGTATTTGTCGTTTTGTGTCACAACGTGTACGTGGCCACCCGGAGAGGCGCTAGATCAGGAAGGGATTGGCAGCGCCGGTAAACAGCCTGGTCAGCAGCTTCTGTTCCTTGCTCTCGATCGAATCGAGAAATTCGCTTGCCGAGCCCATTCCGCGGAAGGCGTTGAAGCCGCGCTCAAGGAACTCGTGCAATTCACCGAGGCCGGTGAGGTGGGCAGGACCGCGCATCAGCTTGAGCATGCCGCTCAACAGCGGCTTCCTGGCCAGTCTGTCGAGCGCTTCACCGGTTTCGCGAATCAGCAGAATTTGGCGTTCCCGCTCCGCCTGGCAGCCGACAACCCGGTAGGCGGCAGCATAGGCGTCCTCGTCGATACAGTCGATCAGCCCCGCCCGACACAATTCGGCGATCATGGCCGAATCGAGTTCTTCGGACAGGGCATCCAGTTCGACCGCCAGCGCGATGGTGCGCAGCGCCGAAGCCGGAAGCATCTTGATCAGGAGCGGCAGGATGCGCTCGACCTCCTCGTCGCGGCTGCTGAAGTCCTTCGGGCCGTAGAGGTCGGAGAGAAAGAACTGCGCAGCTTCTCCGAAGCGCGGACTGGCCAGCAGAACGGCATGGGTGCGGGCCAGTCGCCCGGCCTGCCATTCGCGCAGCCGCAGGCGAGCACGCGCGGCCTCAGGCTCGGTGTTGGCCTGCAGGCGCAAATGCTTGGCCGTCTTCAGGTGTTGCCGTAATGCGTCGGCGCTCTGCTGCATCTCCAACGAGACCGTCGAACTGTCCATGGCGAAGCATTATGCACCGCCGGGGAGAGTCTGTTTAGAGGACATCGCCTAACGGCAACACGCCGGGGAGCATACACTTGATCGCGAAAGAATCTTCGAAAGGACAAGCCATGCCTCATCCCGATTCGCTGGCGAGCCGCTTCGCCCGTTTGCAGGGCGCCGCGCGAAGCGATCCGAATCCGGACCGGGCGGTGCGCGATCGCCGACTGCAGAGTCTCGACCGGCTGCTGCTCGACAACGAGAAGGCGCTCGCCGACGCCGTTCGGGGCGATTTCGGCCATCGCTCGCTGGCGGAAACGCGCATGCTCGAGCTGTTTCCGGCGCACGAGGCCATTCGCCACACCCGTCGGCACCTGCGTCGGTGGATGCGGCCGCACGCCCGCTCGGTATCACGGTGGTTTCAGCCGGGCAGGGCCGAGCTGCATTATCAGCCGTTGGGCGCGGTGGGCGTCATCGTGCCCTGGAACTACCCGATTTTCCTCGCCGCGGCACCGTTGGCCGGGGCACTGGCGGCCGGCAATCGCGCGCTGGTCAAGATGTCGGAGGTCACCCCGGCGACGGCATCACTGCTCGCCGAACTGGTCGGCAGATACTTCGCCGACGACGAGGTGTCGGTGGTCGAAGGCGATGCCAGCGTGGCACAGGAATTTTCCAGGCTGCCCTTCGATCACCTCCTGTTCACGGGTTCGACCGCGGTGGGTCGACACGTCATGCGCGCTGCAGCCGATAATCTGACGCCCGTGACGCTGGAACTCGGTGGCAAGTCCCCGGCGATCATCGGCCCCGGATCGGCTGCCAGCGCCCATTTTGCGCACGCGGTGGAGCGCATCGTCGTCGGCAAGTGCCTGAACGCCGGGCAGACCTGCATCGCACCTGACTACGTCCTGTTACCGGCCGGGCTGGAGCAGGCATTCATCGAACGGGCGCGAACTGTCGTCGCCAACTGTTATCCGGAGATCGACAAGAGCGCCGACTATTCGACGATCATCGATCAGCGTCAGTACGCCCGCCTCTGCGCTTACGTGGACGAGGCCAGGATGGCCGGGGCAAAGGTGGTTGATCTGGCACCGGCCGCCGTCGCCGACCCGGGCCGACGTCACCTGCCGCCGCGGGCCTTGCTCGAGCCTGGCGACGATCTGCGCGTGATGCGGGAGGAAATCTTCGGTCCGCTGCTGCCGGTGCTGCCCTATCGTGATCTCGACGCGGCGATTCGCTACGTCAATCAGCGGCCGCGGCCGCTGGCGCTGTATTACTTCGACAGCGAGCGCAGGCACATCGAGCGCGTGCTCAAAGAAACCGTTTCCGGCGGTGTGACGATCAACGACACCATCCTGCACATTGCGCAGGACGATCTGCCCTTTGGCGGTGTTGGCCCGAGCGGCATGGGCTGCTATCACGGTTTCGCCGGCTTCGAGACCTTTTCGGTCAGAAAGGCGGTCTTCCGGCAATCGCGTCTGTCCGCCATCGGCCTGTTCAAGCCGCCTTACGGTGCCCTGTTCGAACGCTTGACGAGGATCATGCTGCGATGATTCTCTCCCGACGGCAGTTCATCCAGACCGGTCTCGCCGGCAGCCTGGTACTGTCCTTTGCCGGCTGGCTGAACGCGGCCAGTGCGCGTCGTCTGAGCGCAGCCGAGCGCGAGATGCTCGCTGCGCTGTGCAGCGCGCTGCTCGATGGTGCGCTGCCGAAGGACGCCGAGCAAAGGCGCCAGTTGGTGGCGCTGACCGTCGACGGCATTGCCACCGCGGTCGACGGCCTTTCGCTCGCCACCCAGAAGGAACTCGGCGAGTTGTTCGGCCTGCTGGTGCTTGCGCCGGCGCGGCTGCTCCTGGCCGGTGTCGGCAAGCCCTGGCGCGAGGCCAGCATCGCCGAGGTGAGCGAGTTTCTGCAGGACTGGCGGTCGAGTCGTCTCGGCCTGCTGCAGAGCGCCTACGGCGCACTGCACGATCTGACTTTTGGCGCCTGGTATGCACGTACCGACACCTGGGAAGCCATCGGCTATCCCGGTCCACCACGGGGGTATTTCTGATGCAGGACCCGATCAAGACCGGCCTGGCCAATGGCTGGAAGCATGTCGACGCCTCAACCCTCACTAGGAACCAGACGGTGGGGGCCGATGTGGTCATCGTCGGCACCGGCGCCGGTGGCGGCGTCACCGCCGACATCCTCAGCGACGCGGGCTTGCGTGTCGTACTGATCGAGGAAGGTCCGTTGCGCTCGTCGAGCGACTTCCGGATGCGCGAGGCCGATGCCTACCCCGAGCTGTACCAGGAATCGGCCTCGCGGAAGACGGCTGACAAGGCGGTGAACATCCTGCAGGGGCGCTGCGTCGGCGGCTCGACGACGGTGAACTGGACGAGCAGCTTCCGCACGCCGCCGGAAGTGTTCGACTTCTGGCAACGCCAGTTCGGCCTGCGGCAACTGAGCGTCGAGTCGATGAGTTCGTGGTTTGCGGTGATGGAGCACAAGCTCTGGGTACGTTCCTGGGATACGCCGCCCAACCAGAACAACCAGGTCCTCGTCGCCGGTGCCGAGAAACTCGGTATCCCGGTAGCCGGAATCAAGCGCAACGTCAAGGGTTGCTGGAACCTTGGCTACTGCGGCATGGGTTGTCCGACCAACGCCAAGCAATCGATGTTGCTGACTACCATTCCGGCTGCGCTGAACCGTGGCGCGACGCTGTACACCCGGCTGCGCGCCGAACGCCTGCGTTTCACCGGCAGCCGGGTGAGCGCGCTCGACTGCATGGCCTTGCAGCCAGACGGCATCCATCCGGCTGGCAAGCGCGTGCAACTGCGCGCCCGCCATTTCGTCGTCGCCGGTGGCGCCATCGGCAGCCCGGCACTACTGATGCGCAGCGGCATTCCCGACCCCTATCGCCTGCTCGGCAAGCGCACCTTCCTGCACCCGGTGATAATCTCGTCGGCGCTGATGCCGGCGCGCGTAGACGCCTACGCCGGTGCGCCGCAGTCGATCTACAGCGACCACTTCCTGCATCGGGCGCCGATTGACGGTCCGCTCGGCTTCAAGCTCGAAACACCGCCGTTGCACCCGGTACTCTATGCGACCACGCTGCAGGGCTTCGGCGAGGCGCACGCCAGGCTGATGCGCGAGTTTACCCACGTCAACGCGCTGCTGGCGCTGCTGCGCGACGGTTTCCATCCGGAAAGCCGCGGTGGCCAGGTTCGTCTGGGCAGTGACGGTCTGCCGGTGCTCGACTATCCGCTGGGTGACGTCATCTGGGAGGGGGCCCGGCGGGCCCTGCTGGCGATGGCCGAAATCCAGTTCGCGGCTGGCGCGCGCTGGGTGACACCGGTGCATGAGACCTCCCCCGGATACTCGAGCTGGGCCGAGGCCAAGAAGGGGATCGCCGAGTTGCCGCTCAAGCCCTTCCTCTGCCGGGTGGTCAGCGCGCACGTGATGGGCGGTTGCGGCATGGCCGATACCCCCCAGCGCGGTGTCGTCGATCATCGCGGGCGGCACTTCTGGCTCGGCAATCTGTCGGTGCACGACGGATCGGTTTTTCCGACCAGCCTGGGGGCCAATCCGCAGCTTTCGATCTACGGCCTGGTCGCCCGCAATGCCAGCCTGCTGGCTGCCGAACTGTCGGGCCGGCCGCCTCCGGTCATCCCCTGAGGAGAACCGTCCCATGCTCGCACGCGCCCTGCGTCTGTCCCTGATGCTTGAAATTGCGCTTTACCTGGCGCTGGCGAGGTTCGCTTTCGATGCCTCGCCAGCCACCGCCGCCCTGGCGGCCCTCGCTGGCGTGCTTTGCCTGCGCGCTGCGCTGCTCACGCTGATCTACGCTTATGCCTGGGCCTACCATTCGCCGGCGTCGCGGCTGTCGCCGCAGCAGGCGCTGGTGATGGTCGCTGGCGAGTACGGTGCCCTGCTGTTCGCCTTCGTCGCGATCTTTCCTTTCGAACGCTGGTGGATGGGCGAGGATCGTCTGCAGCCGGCCGCAGCGGATGGTGCCGACCCGACCGGCCGCCGGCCGCCGGTTCTGCTGGTCCACGGTTACGGCTGCTCGCGCGCTGCCTGGTGGTGGCTGCGCCGCCGGCTCGAGGCAGCTGGCTGGAGCGTGGCGACGATCAACCTTGAGCCAATCTACTCCGGGATCGATGATTTTGTTGAGCCACTGGCCCGGCGCGTCGACGCCGTGCTTGCCGAAACCGGCGCCGCACGAGTGATTCTTGTCGGCCACAGCATGGGCGGCCTGGTGGCACGGGCTTATCTGCAGCGCCACGGCGAATCGCGGGTGGCCGGGCTGGTGACTCTGGGAACGCCGCATCAGGGCAGTCGGCTGGCGCACATCGGCTATGGCGAAAACGCCCGCCAGATGCGGCCCGACGCCCCCTGGCTGCAGACGCTTGCCAGCCCGGCGCCGGTGGTCGATACTGTCGTCATCTACAGTCCACACGACAATTTCGTGATGCCGCAGAGCCACCTGCAACTGCCGGGAGTACCCGGCCAGGCGATCGACGGACTCGGTCACCTGGCGATGCTTTTTTCACCCCGCGTGGCGCAGGCCCTGCTGGCGGCGCTCACGCGGCTCGGCGCGCGCTCTCTCGCGGCAGACAGCGCCTGAGCAGGCAATGAACAGGCTGGCGTTCGCCCTGTCGATCTGCCTGCTGGCGGTTCAGGCAGTGGCTCTGGCGCAGGAGGTGTTTGTCACGCGCGGTGCCGGTGGCCCGGTCTATTCCGACAAGCCGCAGCCCGGTTCTCGGCCGGTCACCTTGCCGGAACTCAACGTGTCACCAGCCGTGCCGGTGAACAAAACGGCGGTCCCGGCGGTGAGAAAGACCCCGGATGAAGCCGGCAATCGCGCGGCGGCAGTGCCGGGCTACCAGAAGTTCAGCATAGTCTTCCCCGAGAACAATGGCAGTGTCGCGGCCAACACCGCGCTCTTCGAAGTGCGGGTCGCCCTGGATCCGGCGCTGCAACTTGGCGAGGGGCACGCGATCATGGTCAGCGTCAATGGTCGGCCGGTCGGCCAGCGCTTCACGGCGACAGAGTTCATGATTCCGCCGGAATTCTGGGGCGATACCTTGCCGCCAGCCAACCAGCGCCATCAGGTCGATGCCGCGATCGTCGACGGCAATGGCGCGGTGATCAGGCGGGCGGAACCGGTGACCTTTTATCTGCGCTATGTCGAGTTCAGGCATCACCGGCCGGTGCACCGGCCGCAGCCACTGCCGATACCCGTCGAGAAGCCCAGGCCGCCACCGGCATTGATGGAGAAGGGCCCGGCGGTCAGGAAGTCAGAGGAGCCACAAGGGCAAGCCCTTCCGCGCGGCCTGGGCGCCAGCCCAACGCCACCGCCGCGGCAGTAGCACGGGAGGTGCCGGTGCCATGCGACACTACAGCAGATCGCGGGCCATTCCTAAAGCAGCCGCTACAGGTCCCGTCGAGGCCGAAGAAGGCTGTCCGAGGACTGACACACCGACCCGGGCGCTGCAGCGATCGCCGCGCTCACAGAAGCCGACAGAAGTTAACAGAAGCTGACCGAGGATAAGCTCACCATGGGACCACAAATTCGTATCATCACCTCCGAAATCTGCCAGGTTGGTGGCCCTGGGCAGACCGATCAGAGCGATGCGGCGATCTACCTCGTCCATTTCGCCGATTCAGCGGCTCTGATCGATGCCGGCAGCGGTCGTGCCAGCGATCGCGTGCTGCTGAACATCGAAGCGGCCGGTGTCCTTCCGGACCAGGTTCAGTACCTGTTGCTGACACATTGCCACTACGATCACACTGGCGGCGCAGCGGCGTTCCGGCAGCGCTTCGGCTGGCGGGTGGCCATCCACTCGCTCGAGGCCACCGCCCTGGAAACGGGCGACAACAAGCTCAGCGCGGCGTCCTGGTATGGCGACCATCTGGCCCCGTGTCCGGTCGATGTCCGGCTGGCCGACGGCGATCGCATCCTGCTCGCGGAGCGCGAGATTCAGGTCATCCACATTCCGGGACACTCACCCGGATCGCTGGCCTATCTGGTCGAATCGGAAGGCAAGCGCGTGCTCTTTGCCCAGGATGTGCATGGACCCATCCACCCGGCGCTGTTGTCGAACCGGACCGACTATCAAGCCTCGCTGCGCAGGTTGCAGGCCCTGCAGGCCGACATCCTTTGCGAAGGGCACTACGGCGTTTTTGTCGGCCAGGCCAACGTGGCGGCTTTCATCGACGGCTTTGTTGAGGACTGACGGCGGCCGCCACGTTGCGTACCCGGCTGGGGCCGGCAGAAGCGCGCAATACCGGAAACCGCACACCGTCCGGCGCAGTTCATGGCCAAACGGCGCTTTGCGAGCGCACCCTGACGCGTTACAGCCGTCCGGCTTCCAGAAAGCTGACGTAGCCAATCCGGTTGAAGATGATGTGGTCCAGCAACTCGATGCCGACAACTTCACCTGCCGCCTTGAGTTGCGCGGTGACGGCGATGTCGCTGGGCGACGGTTCGAGGCCGCCGCTCGGGTGATTGTGGGCGACGATGACGGCGGAAGCACGATCGGCGATGGCATCGGCGAAGACCTCGCGGGGATGCACCGGGCTGCGATCAATCAAGCCAATGGACACCACGCGGATATTCATGATCTCGTTCGCGCCATTGATACTGGCGCAAAGGAAATGCTCCTGCTTGCGGTTGGCGTAGTGGCGAACGTGGGGCAACAGGTCGGCCGGGGTGATGATCTGCGCGCCTTCCGGCTTGATGCGGCGTCGGGCGAATTCGATGGCCGCGAGGATCAAGGTCGCCTTTGCAGCACCGACGCCGGCGAATTGCGAGAGGTCGTCGGCTTTCACGCCCAACCCCTTCTCGTCAATGACCCGCGCCAGCTTGGCGGCCAGCGTCATCACGTCCATGCCTGGCGTGCCTTTGCCGATCAGCATAGCCAGTAGTTCCTGGTCGCTCAGCGCGGTCGCGCCTTTGCGCAGGAGCTTCTCGCGCGGTCGATCGGCCTCGGGGATGTCATGGATCGTTTTGCCCATGGCCTCAGGCAGCCTGGAATAAATGCGTTTGGATGACGGTCACCGCCATGATGTCGAAAATGCCGCCAGTATCGATGTATTTCAGGTCGGCGAGTTCGTCGTAACGGCCGCGTGCATCGTAGGTTGCCTGAATGGCTCCGTTGACCTGTCCGCGATACGGGCCTTCGAGGTAAATGACTTTGTCGCGGTGCGCCTGGACGGTCGTGCGGATGACCGGGTCGGCGATCTTCTCTTCCGTGACCTGCCTGATGTAGAGTGCCTCTTCGTCCGTGATGTCGCACCTGGCGCGGATCTGCGCGATCACATCCTGCACGGAGACCTTCACCGGCACCGGGCCTACGCCGCCTTTTCCTCTGCCCGGCTGGAGTTTCACCGGGCCGCCGGTGGTGGTCACGCCCTGATATTGCACCGCCGCCTTGGTGACCACGGTGGCGCGAATCTGCTGCATCAGGTCGGACACAGTCCCGACCTTGATGATCTGCGGGCCAATATACTCAGCGAAGGTGGCGAACTCCTGAATCGCCGCCGGGTAGGTGAAGAAGCAGGTGAGGAAATGGAAGCTTTTCACGAAGCGGGCCAGTAGAGTGACGAACGCCTTGCGCTCTTCCCAATTTGGTGAGCTTCGCCTGAAAGCGTGTCCGCAGGGCGTTCACCTGGAATTGCACCCGCGCATCCGACTCCCTCTTGAGCAGGGCGAGCAGGTCGCCAGCGTCCTTCTGCGTGAAAACGCCCGCGGCGAGAATCTCCGCGTACAGGTTCCGGCAGGTCTCTTGATCCGGTTCCTCCGGCTCGAACGGCGTACCCTTCCGATACTTCGCGAAGGCTTGGAGGATTTGCTTCGCGTTGTTGGTGAAGTCCACGACCACCACAATCTTCTTGCGGGGGTGGCAGCGGTTCAGCCGCGAAACCGTCTGCACGGCATTGCGCTCCAACACCGGGTTGTCCAGGAACATCCCCGCGAGCAGGGGCTGGTCGAAGCCGGTCTGAAATTTGTTCGCCACGACCATGATCCGGTAGTCGTCGCCCTCGAAGCGGTCTTCGATCAGCTCACCCGTCTGCAACTCATTTACGGCGTGTTCGCTGATGGCGGCGTTCGTCTCTGGGTGGACGAAGTCCGAGAAGGCATAGAGCACCTTGTAGTCAGCGCCGCGCTCCTTGAGCTTCTCCTTGATGATGCTGAAATACCGCAGCCCGGCCACGCGCGACGAGGTGACGATCATCGCCTTGGCGCGTCCGCCGATGAGCGGCTTCACGTCCTTCTCGAAGATGCGCAGCATCACCTCGGCCTTGTACTGGATCAGCCCGTCATCCTGAAAGGCCACGTTCTGGAGCACCCTGGACACCACGCCCTTGGGGTGGAGCTTCTCCTCGTCCGGCTTCGAGACGACGGGGCAATGCAGGTGGTAGAGCGTCTTGTAGGAGATGATGCTCGCCGCCACGTCCAGGATGTAGCCCTCGGCGATGGCTTCCGCCTCGGTGTAGCTGTCGAACGGCTGGCCGAACATCGAGATCGTGGCCGGCGCCGGTGTGGCGGTGAAGGCGACGAACAGCTGATTCAGGTCGTGCTCGCGGATGACCCTGGCGATCTGCCCTTCGGGATCGTCTTCGGGGGCGTCTTCGTCCGGCTCGCCCTCCTTGCGGAACGGCAGGCGGATGGCCGCGCCCATTTGGCCCTCCTGCGAGCGGTGGGCTTCATCGATCAGGAACGCCACCCGCAGCTTCTTCAACTCCGGGTTGTTCTGAATCTGCTCCAGGACCCAGGCAAACTTCTGCTGCGTGGTGACGATGATCGATTTCCGCTGCTGGAGGAAGCGCGGGAGGTCCTCGGCCTTGTTCGCGATGCCCACCACGTCCTTGAGATGGGTGAACTTGTCGACGTCCTCGCGGATGTTCGTGTCGAGCGACTTGCGGTCGGTGAGGATGAAGGTGATGTCCACCAGCTTCTCGATGGTGGCGGGCTTGAACAGGCTGTGCAGGCGGTCGGCCAGCCAGCAGATGGAGAGCGTCTTGCCGCTGCCGGCGGAATGATCGGCCAGATACTTTTTGCCGATGTCGCCTGCCGTGGCGAAGTGGGCGGTGATGTCCTCCGTCACCCGTCGCACCAGGCGGCTTTGGTGATAGCGCGGGAAGATGGTCGAGGCTGGACGCGCCGGTTTGTCGTCCTCGGCATCCCGCTCGGGCACCCGGATGAGGAAGAACGATAGCGCCTCCAGCAATTGATCCTGCGACAGCACCTCGCGGTAAAGAAACTCGACCGGATACTCGTCGGCATTCGTGGGCGTGTTGGTCAGGCCCATGTTGTGCCAGCGGAAGTTCTCTTCCCGGCGGGGGTCGGTAGCGGCCATCGCGTCGCTGGTGTCGGCGGCGAGGTGGAGGAAGGGATGCCGGAAAATCTTGTGCGCATGGTCGCGCCGGGTGAACTGCGCCACGGCGTCATGCACGTTCTGGTTGGCCTCGTGTTTCAGCTCCAGCGCCACGATGGGCAGGCCGTTGAGGTAGAAGACGAAATCAATCTCCTGGTTCGTTTCGCCGAGGTAGAAGTGCGGGCGGAAGGTGATGCGGTTCTCGGTGTATTTCGCGGCGGCGGCGCTCGCGGCGGAGCGCGGCTTGGGATAGAACAGCCGAAACTCCAGACCGCGCACTTTGAGGCCCTGCCTGAACAACATCCATAGCGGCGTGTGCTCGAGATCCTTGCGCAGCGCCTTGAAGACTTCCTCGCGTGCGTCCGTGCCGTAATCGTCTTCCAGCTTCTTCAGCGTGTCGGTCTGGCTGGCTTTGAGAAAGCCCCAGAGCTGATCTTCGGCGATGAAATGCTCGGTGTCGGTGATGTCGGACTGTTCCAGCACGCCATACTTGTGCTCGCGGACGAGGTAGCCCGCAACGTGCTGCTGAAACGTCAGCTCCGGGGCTTGCTTCTTTTTAGCCATGGGACTCGACCCGGTTGAGGTCCGCCTCCGTGACCCGCCGCTGGCCGGTGACGCATTCGTGAATCAGGGATTTTCGGTAGGCGGTGAGCGTGGCGATCTGGGTTTCAATTGTGCTGCTTATCAAATGCGATTCGTGCTCTTTCGCATCCAAGTATTCGGCGATGGCAGCCTGCTCTTTCAACGGCGGGACAGGAGCGAAGTTTGCCCCAATGCGGACGTAGTTCAGGTTGAGCTGTGTACTCTGAACGGCCGAACGTAGCATGATGCTCTGCATGGAGCGCATGAGGTAAAAGAGGAAGTCGAGGTTCGTATTGTGGCCGGGAATCATGCCGATCATGCTGTCCGGGAAGCAGGCTTCAAAATCGAGGATGGCCACGTCGCCGATATTGGCCGCGATGGACATGACGAGAGTGCCGCGTGGAAACTGCTTGCTCGCGCTCAACCCAAGCTCGTTGAGCGTTTGGGAATGCGTGCGGATGTATTTCCCTGCGGCAGTGATGTTGCCGGTCTGGATGAACGGATACGGGCCGTCGTATAGGGCAGGGTCATTCCTCGGGCGGTGAGTAAACTGACCGCGAACCAAGCGGCAAAGTCGTTTGATCTGCTGGACCTTCCAGTGAGCCGGAATTTCAGTAACCCAATCTAGGCCGGAAAGCTTCATCGGCGCTTTCGCACTCAAGCCCTGAGTCACGGTACGGCTGATGATCGAAGATCGGAGTTTGTCGAGGGTATCGAGTTGGCGGCGTTTGGCGGCCACCGCCGCGTTAATCGCCGCGCAACTCGCATCCAGATACGCCGAGATGCACTGTTGCTCCGGCAGCGGCGGGAAGGCTACATGGGTATTCAGGTAGTCCGAAACGCGGAGATTTTGGATTCCGGTTGTCTGTTGAATGTGCGCTACGTTGGCGCCTACAGAATACGCAGCAGCGAGTAAGTAAACGACGAATAAAGGATCAAGAGTCGGGCCGCATTCCGTCTTCGCCATGAAATTGGAGCAGATGGCATCGAAAGGAAGGTTTCAGCCGAGCACCGCGCGACCCACGGGCTTTTGCTCACCGCCACCAGACTTTTCAAGGAGCACCGTGCGCTTCCCGATTAGACGACCGGACAGCTTGGATTCCTTGACGCGACGAACAGTCAGAGCTGCAGTCTCAACGTCCAGTCCCCGGATATCGGCGACTCGAATCACCGGAATCTCTACGCCCTCATCATGGGCGTCCGGGTCGTCACCCCACTCACCGCCGACAATTGCAGCGAGCCGGTCTCGTATCCTGTCAATACGCCAACTTACTGGAGTTTTTCCAAAGATACTCGCTTTATCCGCAATCGGCACTGTTCCGATCACTTTCCTTCCCCCATTTCCCCGCGTACCACATCCGCGAGTTGCTTCGCGGTCGGCAGCTTCCCTTTCAGTTCCCCCGGCAATTGCGACTGCAATTCATAGACGGCGACGCCGATGGGGTTGGCCTTGGTGCGCAGGGCATACTCGACTTCCACATCGTCCTTTTCGGCGCAGAGGATAATGCCGATGGAGGGCTGGTCGTCGAGGCCGCGTTCCTTGTCGTTGAGCAGGTTGAGGTAGAAATCCATCTTCCCCGCGTGCTCCGGTTCGAAAGCGCCGACCTTGAGGTCGAAGGCGACCAGCGCCCTGAGGAAGCGGTGGTAGAAGAGCAGGTCGATGAAATACTCCTTCTTGTTCAGCGCGACGCGGTGTTGCCGCCCGACGAAGCAGAAGCCGTAGCCCAGTTCGAGCAGGAAGGATTGCAGGCGGGAGATTAGCCGATCTTCGAGTTCGCGCTCCTTCACGACCTTCTTGATGCCCAGAAATTCGAGGTTGTAGGTACTCTTGAGCATCTCATCCGCCTGCTCGGCGAGGTATTCCGGCATGGCAAGCGGAAAGTTGTGGGTCTTCTTCTCGGTCACCGCCCGTTCGTAGGCGCCGGCCTTGATCTGATTGAGCAGGACGTTGCGCGACCAGCCAAACCGCGCGCTGGCGCGGAGGTACCAGATGCGCGCGGCAGGGTTGGTCAGCTTCTTCAGGATCAGCAGATTCTGGCCCCAGGGGATCTCTTTGAGCAGATCGAGTATCTGTCCGTTGGCGCCGGTAACCGCGGATGAGCGGGCCGCTGGCATTTCTGGGACAGCTTGTCCCAGAACAGCAAGTGGAGTGGGTTTGGAGCCAAGGGCAGGGGCTTCTGGGACGGGTTGTCCCAGAAAATCAGCGCTGGAATAGGCCAGGAAAAACTGACGCATGCGCCACACGTTGTCTGCCGAGAAGCTGGTGCTGCCGGGAAAAGCATGTCGGAGATCCGCCGCCGCCATCTCCACGACAGAATCCCCCCAACCGTGCGATTGTTGTTTTTCGACGATGCCCTTGCCGATGTCCCAGTAGAGCAAGGTTGCCTCATGGCTGATGGCCCGGGCAGCAGAGATGCGGGCACCGATCACCCGCGCCTTCAGTTCTTCTATGAAATGCCGGTAATCGGCGTCGCTCGTCAGGGTGGTAGCCGATGGCATTTTCATTTCGCGAGTCCCTCCAGCATCTTCTCCGCCTCCTTTTCCAGCCGCCAGAATTCGGCAAGCAGGTCTGCCGCGGGCGTGGGCGACTGGTAGCGGTAGAAGTATTTGTTTGGCAGGATTTCGTAGCCAAGGATCGGCTTGCCGTCTTTTTTCGTCTCCTCCCAGCGGATGATCGGCTTGGCGATCTCCCGTTTCAGGAAGGCCGTGATGTCGTCGCCGTGCGGGATGTACTCGTCGTCCTGCACATAGTGCCGGTGCGTCCATTCGACGGCGAGGGTCTCGTCCGCGCCGGCCAGGGTTTCCTTGAACTTTCTGGCGGCATTGTCGTTGGCTGTGATGGTGAACTCGACGGTCTTCTCCTCGCCCTTCGCCTTTACTCGCAAGCGAAAGCTCAGGTCGCTCTCGTGGAAGTCCTGTTCCTTCTTCACGTTGGCGGCGGTGAACGCCTTCACGTAAGGCTCGGTGACGATGGCGGGTTGGTCGTGCTCGTCGGTCTGCCAGAAGACGACGCTGACCTTGTGGTAGGCGAAGTCCTCGCGCGGGAAGATCTTGATCTGCTCATCGGCGTAGCCCGCGGCCCAGCCGTCGCGGTAGCGCTCCTCGATCCAGGAGCGATGGGCGTCCGTGATGCGGTGGCGTTTGTTGCCGAACGACTTCGGCTCCTTCTCGAACTGCTGGCGGGCGTCGATAAGCATCACGCGGCCCTGGTGGTCGGCGGGCTTGTCGTTGCGCAGCAGCCAGACGTAGGTGAAGATGCCGGTGTTGTAGAAAAGCTGGTCGGGCAGCATGACAATCGCGTCGAGCCAGTCGTTCTCCAGAATCCAGCGGCGGATTTCGCTCTCGCCCGAGCCGCAGTCGCCATTGGACAGGGGCGAGCCGTTGAAGATGATGGCGATCCGGCTGCCGCCTGCCTCGGGCGGGGCCATCTTGGCGAGCATGGTTTGCAGGAAGAGCAGCGCGCCGTCATTCACGCGTGGCATCCCGGCCTGGTAGCGGGTCATTGCCAGCTTTCGGGCTTCTTTTTCGTAACCGTCCTTGCCACCCCAGGTGACGCCGAAGGGTGGGTTGCTCAGCATCCGGTGGAAGCGCCATTTGGTCTCCGGCCACTGGTCGCCCGGCTCCCGGCTGTACGGCTCGTGCGGGATGAGCGAGTTACCGAGGTGGACGGTGGCCTGCTGGTCGTTCTTGATCAGGAGGTCGGCCTGACAGACGGCGTAGTTGGTGGGAGAAAGCTCTTGCCCGTGAACCGTAACGTATTTCTGCACCCGTGCCTTTTCGTCCGGGGTGTCGGCGCGCTCCAGCAGGTGCTCCTTCGCCACCGACAACATGCCGCCGGTGCCGCTGGCAGGATCGTAGATCGAGAGGTGCCTGTCCGGGATGGGAATATCCAGCAACTCGACCATCAACCGGATGACCTCGCGCGGCGTGAAGTGTTCCCCGGCCTCGCCGCCACTCTGCTCCGAGAATCGCCGCAGCAGTTCCTCGTAGATGTAGCCCATCTCCAGACCGGAGAGCTGGTCGGGGCCGAGGTCGAGTTCCTTGTACTGGTTGAGAATCGGGGCCAGCCGATTGTTCTTCACCATCAAGCCGATCGTGGCACGGTAATTGAAGTGCTCGATGATGTCATCAATGTTCTGCGAGAAGCCGTTGATGTAGGCACGGAAGTTCTGCTCGAGCAGCGCGTGGTCTTCCTCATAGACCGAGCGGAGTGTCCAGTCGGTGATGTTCGAGAACGGGCACTGCCGGGGATTCAACTCCAGATCCTTGACCAGTTTGGCGAGTTGCGTCGCGGTCAGGGTAGGACGATTCTTCAGCACCTCGGCGGACTTTTTCGCCCGCCAGTCAATCAGCACGCACTCCAGCCGGCGAATGACGATGATCGGCAGGATGACGCTCTGGTATTCGTAGGATTTGAACTTGCCGCGCAAGCGCTCGGCGGATTTCCAGATGTCGGATGCGAGATTGTCGAGCTTTGGTTTATTGAGCGAGAGAGCCATGGAGAACTTGTACCTATGGTTTCAGTCCGGGCACCAGGTGTTTGTGCCGTTAGCCCCGGATCACCAACCGGAACTTGATGCTTGGCGGCGGTGGCCTGCGCGAGCTGGTGGACCTGGTAGGCGGGACGGGGCGGGATGGGTGCCACGCCGCCCGCTACCCGGTATTGCGCAACCCGGCGGCAACGCCGTTGATCGAGATGTGGATGCCGCGCTTCACACGTTCCATTGCGGCCGCGTCGCCTGGTGAACTGCTGCGGTAGCGCCGCATCAGCTCGACCTGCAGGTGGTTGAGCGGGTCGATGTACGAGAAGCGGTGCTCGATCGAGCGCGCCAGCGAGGGGTTCGACGACAGACGCTGCTCCTCGCCGGTAATCAGGGCGAGTGCACTCTGCGTGCGTCGCCATTCGGCTTCGATCAAGCCGAAGATGTGCTCGCCGAGTGCGTCGTCCTCGACCAGTTCGACGTATCGTCGGGCGATGCCGAGGTCGGTCTTGGCGAGGACCATGTCCAGGTTGGACAGCAGCGTGGTGAAGAAAGGCCACTGTGCGTGCATCCTCCGCAGGAGCGCCAAGCGTGCCTCGCGCTCGTCGTCCTGGCCGCCGAGGTAGGCCTCGACCGCCGATCCGAAGCCGAACCAGCCCGGCAGAGCGACCCGGCACTGCCCCCAGCTGAAGCCCCAGGGAATCGCCCGCAGGTGCTCGATGGCGTTGCTTGCCTTGCGGGCGGCGGGGCGGGAGCCGATGTTCAGTTCGGCGATTTCGCGGATCGGGGTAGCGCTGAAGAAGTAGTCGGCGAAGCCGGGTGTTTCGTACACGAGTTGTCGATAAGCGGCCATGCTGGCCACGCTCAGAGCCTCGGCTGCGGCCAGGAAGCGCGCCGGTGCCCGCCGGGCCGGTGGCAGCAGGGTTGTTTCCAGGGTTGCTGCGACCAGTGTTTCGAGGTTGCGGCGGCCGATCTCCGGGTTGGCGTACTTGGAGGCAATCACCTCGCCCTGCTCGGTGAGGCGGATCTGGCCATTCACCGTTCCCGGCGGCTGCGCCATGATCGCCTGGTAGCTCGGTCCGCCGCCGCGTCCGACCGTCCCGCCGCGGCCATGGAAGAGGCGCAGCGTCACGCCCTGCGACTGGTGAAGCCCGGCGAACAGGGCGGCCAGCGAGGTCTCGGCCTTGTACAGCTCCCAGGTGCTGGTGAAGGTGCCGCCGTCCTTGTTGCTGTCCGAGTAGCCGAGCATCACTTCCTGCTCGCCGCCCGAGGCCCCGATCATCGTGGCGATACCGGCGGTGGCGTAGAAGCTGCGCATGATCGCCGTCGCGCGGCGCAGATCGTTGATCGTCTCGAACAGCGGCACGACGTTGAGTTCGCTCTGTGCTCCCTCGCGCAGCGTGCCGCGCAGCAGCCCGGTTTCCTTGAAGAGCAGGAGGACTTCGAGCAGGTCGCTGACTTCCTCGGTGTGCGAGATGATGTATTGGCGGATGGCGTGGTTGCCGAACGCCTGTCGCAAGCTCGCGGCCGCTTCGAAGATCGCCAGTTCGCCGTTGGCCAGGGCGCTGTAGTCGCCGCCGCGCACACGCAGCGGGCGCGCATCGTCGAGCAGTCGCAGCAGCAGGGCGCAGCGGGCCGGTTCAGCCAGACCGCCGTAGTTTTCCTCCAGCCGGGCGACGCGCAGCAGTTCGGCGAGCACGGCCTCGTGCTGGTCGGAGCTCTGCCGCAGGTCGACCGTTGCCAGGTGGAAGCCGAAGACCTCGACCGCCCGGATCAGCGGCGCCAGCCGGAGGGCGATCAGGGGATCGGCGTGATGGGCGCGCAGCGAGTGCTCGATCACCCGCAGGTCGTCAAGGAAATCTGTCGCCGAGGGATAGGCGGCGGCACTGACCACCGCGTGGCGCAGCGCGGACTGGCCGGTCAGCGCCTGCAGCGTCACCGCCAGGCGCGCATACATGCCGATCAGCGCCCGCCGGTACGGCTCGTCGCGCCGGTGCTCACTGGTGTCCGGCGAGCAATCGGCGAGCGCCGCCATGGCCGGCGTCATGCGCACCCATTGCGCCGACATCGAGAGTTCGCCGCCCAGCTGGTGCACTTCAGAGAGGTAGTGTTGCAGCGCTGTTTCCGCCTGTCGCTGCAGCGCCATGCGCAAGGTCTCCGCGGTAACGAACGGGTTGCCGTCGCGGTCGCCACCGATCCAGTTGCCCATGCGGAAGAAGGGCGCCAGTTGCTCGCCGGGAAGCGCTTCCTCGAGCGCGCGGTAGAGGCGCGGGATCTCGCGCAGAAAAGTGGCGTGGTAATACTGGAGAGCGTTCTCGATCTCGTCGGCGACCGTCAGCCGGGCCAGGCGCAGCATTCGCGTCTGCCAGATCTGCGTCACCCTGGCTTTGATCAGCGCCTCGTTGTCAGCCAGTTCGCCCGCGCCGAACAGGTTCTCGCGGCATTCCACGAGTTCAGCGATGGTCCGTTCGGCGGCGAGGATGCTCTGCCGCTGGACCTCGGTGGGATGCGCCGTGAGGACGGGTGAGATGTGCGCGGAACGCAGGCTGTGGCCGATTTGTCCGGGTGATACGCCGGCCGCTGTCAGCCGCCGCAGGCTCAGTGCCAGCGAGCCTTCCTGCAGGTGTCCGGCGCGCTCGTGAAGGCGGCGTCGGCGAACGTGCTGCCGGTCCTCGGCGATGTTGGCCAGGTGCGAAAAGTAGCTGAAGGCGCGGATGACGCTGACCGTCTGGTCGTTCGATAGCCCACGCAGCAGGTCATCGAGGTCCTGCCCGGCCTGAGTGTCGCTTTTCAGGCGGTAGGCGATCGACAGTTGCCGCACACGCTCGACCAGTTCGTACGCTTCGGGGCCATCCTGTTCGCGGATGACCTCGCCGAGCACGCGCCCGAGCAGGCGGATGTCTTCGATCAAAGGGCGGTTCTTGTCGGCGGCGGCGGAAGCAGGGCTGGAGTGGCGGGTCATGGCAGCGGGAGGGGAGGGTGGTTTTCGTGGCATGGTATCAGGTCCAGGCGCTGAAAATTTCATTGCGGCACCTGAGTGCAGGGCAATTGCATGAAAGCCAAAGTCGTAAACCGCTCCCCGAGCGGACGATCAGAGCAGAGGAAAAGCGGCTTCGACTGAACGGCGTTTGTATCTCAGGAGCTTGCCGCCTGATGCTCAGCGGATGAACCAGAGCGTTCGCCTCCAAGGGCGTGTCGAGAATAGCCTGCACGGGTGCATCGACGTGGTCCTTGGCGACGACCAGATGCGGGCCCGCGGAACTGGCAGGCAGAGTAGCTGCCAAAGTTACTTGAAGAAGTGATTCCACTTCCGTCAGCAACCGGCCGAACCCGTATTCCAGCAGACTGCTTCTCTGGCGCTGAATGCCATTTTCCGCCCACCAACAGACCAGCTGCCTGAGCGATCGACCCATCAAGCTAAGTTTTCACCCTCTAACGTTATCGACGATTCGGAAGCGTCTGACAACGCGTTAACAGCTGCGGTTCGGCAAAGGAGGAGAACGTGAAACTACAATCCACGAAGATCGACGCGTTCAAAGGAAGGTTCAGGGGAGAAGTTGTTTCTCCCGGCGACGAAGCCTACGACGACGCGCGCAAGATATGGAATGCGATGATCGACAAGCATCCCGCGCTCATTGTCCGCTGCATCACCACGTCGGACGTGGTCCTTGCAGTGAACTTCGCGAGAGACAACGAGCTCCTGCTCGCGGTCCGTGGCGGCGGGCACAACATCGCCGGTAGTGCCATGTGCGACGACGGCATCGTAATCGACCTGTCGCAGATGAAAGCCGCCAGCGTCGACCCCGTCGCGCGCCGTGTCACGATCGAGGGCGGCGCCACGCTCGCGGACCTCGACGCCAGCACCCAAGCCCACGGCCTCGCGACGCCGCTTGGCATCAACTCCACCACCGGCGTCGCCGGACTAACGCTTGGCGGCGGCTTCGGTTGGCTCAGCCGCAAGTACGGTATGACCATCGACAACCTCGAGTCGGCCGAGGTCGTTACCGCCGCTGGCGAGGTGGTGCGTGCCAGCAACACCGAGCACCCCGATCTGTTCTGGGCCCTCCGAGGTGGCAGCGGCAATTTCGGCGTTGTTACCCACTTCGAGTTTCGCCTCCACCCTGTCGGCCCGGACGTTCTGAGCGGCCTGATCGTCTACCCGATCGCGGCGGCAAAGTCTGTGCTGCGCCAGTACCGCGAATTTCTCGCGCAAGCGCCGGACGCCCTCTCCGTCTGGGCCGTCCTGCGCCAGGCTCCACCGCTGCCGTTCCTTCCCGAGGAGGTCCACGGCACGGGGATGATTACGCTTGCGCTGCTCTACGCGGGGGACCCGAAGCTTGGCGAACCGCTCATTGATCCGCTGCGGGAGTTTGGCACTCCTCTGGGCGAACATGTGGGCGTTCAGCCGTACATCGCCTGGCAGCAGGCCTTCGACCCGCTGCTTACACCAGGGGCGCGCAACTACTGGAAGTCACACAATTTCTCGACCCTCCAGGACGGGCTGTTCGATGCCGTCATTGAGTCCATCGAGAATCTGCCATCGCCCCAGTGCGAGATCTTCTTTGGCGCCATCGGCGGAGCCACCACACGGCCAGCGCCCGAGTCCGCAGCCTATGCGCACCGCGATGCCCAGTTCGTGATGAATGTGCACGGACGCTGGCAGGAGCAGGCCGACGACGAACGTTGCATCGGCTGGGCGCGGGAATTCTTCAAGGCTTCAGCGCCTTTCGCCAGCGGCGGAGTCTACGTCAATTTCCTCACCGCCGACGAGGGCGATCGCGTACGCAGCGCCTACGGCCCGAACTACGATCGCCTTGCACAAGTGAAGCGAACCTATGACCCGGACAACCTGTTCCGCACGAACCAGAATGTCCAGCCGGCTTGAGAGATGGTGATGAAGTGTTGTACCTGATACAAGGCTACTGGCCCCCGTAATCCAAGGAGACAACCTGGCCCTTGTGACGGCTAGTCGCACGATCGCTCTTGCCGGCGGCTAGTCCGCGTTCCCTTCCCTAATCTGACCGGGCCCGCTACAGTCGCGCTTTGGTACCGGCAGCAAGCGCAGGCCGGCGGCAGCAGCGAGGGTTGGTGAATGAAGAACATGAGTGGGCTGGACGGAGTCTTTCTGCACCTCGAAACACCGGCGACGCCGATGCACGTGGCTGCCCTGTACCTGATCGAGCCGCCGGCGGACACGCGCCTGGACTTCGCCGGCGAGATCGAGCAACAGTTGCTGCCGCGGCTGGCGCTGGCGCCTTTCTTTCGCGCCCGGCTGGCGCCGATGCCGCTGCAGTTTGC
>ERZ761603.513-NODE-513-length-32477-cov-15.475696_pt1 | contig 32477 bp, 30 predicted proteins | sample MGYA00511879_ERZ761603 | MGnify/ENA primary metagenome ERZ761603 (study PRJEB28899, sample SAMN02850040) | bioreactor sludge metagenome | biome: EBPR Sludge; feature: EBPR Bioreactor; material: flocular biomat | place: Australia: Thorneside Wastwater Treatment... | reverse complement strand
CCACCGAGATCTACACTCTTTCCCTACACGACGCTCTTCCGATCTATCAGCGCGCCGGCGCAGCCCAGCATCAGCGGCACGCCCGGTGTGGGGACGGGCGCGACATCGCTGATCGCATCGATAGAGAACATACCGCCCGCGTTGCTGATGCGGACGTAGGAAATCGCCGCGAAACCCGTGGATGCCAGGTCGATCCCTACGCCTCCACCCGAGCCGGCGTACCCGGAGACGAGTTCGGCGTAGGTCTTTCCGAAGGGATCGAAGGCGGGGTTCACGGGTTTGGTGAAGTCCGTCGGAAGAGCACCGGCAACCAGTGAGTACGGGTCGGTTATGTCCGCGTAGCCCATGTTCGGGAACATGCCTACCGGCTGCACTCCGAAGATATCGCGCCATTCGTTGCCGTCTGGGCTGACCTCGACCCGTCCCGCGCGAGAGCCGCCGAAAAGACCCAGCGCAACGCCGTCGGGGTATGAGGCATCGATGAAAAAGGCATTCCCGAAGATGAGCAGATCGATCCCGAACGGGTTGAGCGGGTCGTTGACCACCGGCTCATCGAACGCCACGGTCAGCCAACCGCCCGCGCCGATGCTCACGATCTCATCGGGATTGAACGGTGGATTGAACGGGGTCACCGCGCTCGGAAAGACACCCTCACCGGTAAAACGTTCGGGCGAGCCGAGCGCCATTGTCGGAACATTGTACGGAGCGGTCACTCCGGCTCCGGGCTCGTACTCCACCACACGATCCGCGAACGGATCAGCGCCGAACGCCGAAACGGAAGACGACATCACAAAAACAAAGAATGTCGTGCGCACGGTCTCTCTCTGCCGCGAACAGCGGCTCGACCCCGATTCGCGCGGGATCGGTCCCCAGGAAAACCCTGAAAGGCCGTGACGCGGTGAAGATTCCGGGAGGCGCGGCGTGGAGACGGTTTCGCCGAGCGGTTCGCCGGGACCCTTGCCTGCTTTGTGAGGTCTCCTCCACCTCACGCACACAGGCCCGCGAGGGCCATCCGATACGCTTCTTCGGCAGGTCTTCCGGCTCCGGGCTTCGCGGGGTTCGCCTTCCCGATGGTGTTCGCTGCCCATGTAGGGCTTCGCAAACTGACCCATCAGTGGCCGCGGATGGTCTCGCCGCAATGGCAATTCCTGATCCGCATGAACCCGCATCAGCACCCGTTACGGCGGCGCGTCCGCGGCGGTTTTTCACCGCACTTCCCTTTTCACCGGGGCACCAAGCCAGTCCCCGGCACCGAAGAGACCTTCAGAATAGCAAATGAAGGCGGGGTGTCAAGCCCAATTCGTTCTTCTGAACTGTCATTTTGATATCCAAGTTCTTGTCGGATCAAAGTTTACAAAATATCGACGAGGCGGGTACGGTTCTCGTAATATCCCCTATTTGGGTTATAAACTCATACCCCTCATGCATAGACGCCGCCCCGACTTCACCGTCTTTACGAATGGCATAGAGCGTTACGTTGAACTTCGGCTGTCCGTTGGAGTTCTTGAGCCGCGCTTCGTGAGTGCGGGCCGCGATGCGGCGCAGGACCTCGAAGCATGCTTCGGTGGCCGTTCGTCCAGACTCCATGAACCGCACGGTGTCGAACGCGGCGCAGTTGTGCAGCGCGGATTCCCCGCGCCCCGTTGCTCCGGCAGAGCCAAACTGGTTGTCGGTGTAAATGCCCGCGCCGACGAGAGGGGAATCACCGACCCGACCGGGGATCTTGTACGACAGCCCGCTCGTGCTGGTGCAGGCGTAGAGATTCCCCTCTGAATCTCGCCCCGAGACATGGATGGTGCCATAAGTGAACGGGACGCGGGGTGGTTGGTTGGCTTCCGGCGGACCGCCGGGCGTCGGGTTCCCCTGAAGGCCGGCCCAGCGGGCGTGACCGAAGTCACTCGCCGATTCGTCGGGCGAGATCCATCCATCCCTGGGCGAGAGTTCGGCCTTCCAGTTCAACCACGCTTCACGCGATTTCGGAGTCAGGAGATTCTCCTCCGTGAATCCGCACTGACGGGCGAACCGCGATGCCCCCTCACCCACCAGCAGCGCGTGGTCTGTGCGTCGCAGCACCTCCCTCGCCACCGCCGCGGCGCGCCTGTACCGGCGAAGCCCCGCCACCGCGCCGGCCTTGTGCCTCGGCCCGTCCATGACCGCGGCGTCGAGTTCCACTTCACCTTCTTCATTCGGCAAACCGCCGTACCCGACGGAGAGTTCCTCGGGGTCGTCTTCGACGAGACCGATCCCTTCAACGATCGCGTCGAGCAGGGGCATGCCGGCGGCGTGGAGTTTCGCGGCCAGCCGTGTGGCCGGGGCGCCGTTCCAGGAAGCGACAAGGATCGGGGGTTGGGTGGGCATAGCTCATTCCGCTTGATTGGGAGACATCGCCGCGACCTTCTCCAGCGCCGGGCCGCAGAGGCGTTGAACGGTCCACTCGCTCATCGGCACCGCGCCCAGCGAGCGATAGAACCCCAGCGCCGGCTCGTTCCAATCCAGCACGCTCCATTCGAGTCGTCCGCAGCCGCGGTCTACCGCCAGTCGGGCGAGGCGGGTGAGCAGGGCCTTGCCCAGACCTTTCCCGCGAACACCCGGCCGCACGAAGAGGTCTTCGAGGTATAGCCCGGGTTTGCATAAAAACGTCGAGAAGTTCGTGAAATACAACGCGAAGCCCTCGGGCTTGCCGTCGACCTCTCCGATGAGCGCGCCCACGATGGGCATCGGCCCGAAGAGGGCCGCCGCGAGACCGGCTTCATCGGCGCGGCACTCGTGCTCGAGTTTCTCATACACCGCGAGGTCGCGGATCAGGCCGCAGAGAAGCGGTATATCGTCGGGTTCCGCGGAACGCACTCGAACCGAGGGATGGTCATGGGTCTCGTTCATGTCAGTCAGGTTGTTCGGGCGGGATGAGGGCCTTGGCCTCGCGCACCGCGGCCACGAGATCCTTCATGCGGGGCGAGAGGTCCGAGAGGATACTTGTCTCGTCGAGCACGCGCAGGAGCGTGGGGCTGTCCATCACGGCGCGGATGGCCCCCACCGAAGCCTCACCCCGCTCGAAATAGGGCGCGAGGCTGCGGTCGTTCTTGACCGCCTCGATGCCGCGGGTCACGCTTGGTAACTCGGCCACCGCGACCATCACCGGTGTCGAGAGAAAATACTCCATCGCCGGCGGATGACGGGATACGGCGGCGAAATCTTCGGCCAGACCGAGGAGTTCGGATTCCGAGAATGGGTTGGTCGCTCGGGCGAGGGCTCCGAGGGCCGAATCGCCAACCTCCCGGTTCAGACGCATCAACGACGCCGCGAGCGCAGACTCGGGCCGGTCCTCGCGTGCATCTGCCTCCAGTCTGTTCTGCGCCACCGGCGCGAGGGCCAACGGAATCCACAGGGCCAGCAGGGCGAGGAGCACGCCCTCGATCCCGCCGAGCACGCCGCCGGCGACCCGATCCCACGATTGCCATTCGGGCTTTCGTTGCGAGAGCTTCCGTGCTGCCAGCCCCGCGAGTCCGCCCACCACGCACAGCACCGCCGCCGCGGCCAGACTCATCGAGAGCAGGCGGTTGGTCAGCCCCGTTGTGCCCGCGATGGAGCCGACGACTCCTTCGCACCCGCGTCCGAGTGGCGCGGCGAGCAACGCCGCGAGCACCAGGCCCGCGACCGTGCCGGCGAGCCGCGCTCCTCCCCGCCACACCCCGTGCAGCACGGCGAGCGCGAAGACCGCACCGGCTATTTTTACCGGAAGCGATGCGAACACAAGACACGCGAGCCCGATGAGCGCGGCCGAGCACACGAAACCCCGAACCGCGGCTCGGGCGGTGGTGTTTGGTGTGTCGTGCGATGCGCCCATGCGGCGGACTATATCAGAAACCCGGCGGGGCGATCGGGCGGTGCTTCCGGCTCACCCCAGCGGACCTGCCAATAGCCCACATCGCGCCATTGTCCGAGCTTGAATCCCATCCGTCGAAGGGTCCCGACATGACGCATCCCGAAGACTTCGTGGAGTCGCACGCTCGCGGGGTTGGGCAGAGTGATCCCTGTCACGATCGTCCGCAGGTTCGCACCGCGCAGGCGTGGAAAGAGCGCCTTGTGCAGCGCCCGACCAACGCCGCGTTCGCGGTGCTCCGTCGCGATGTACACGCCGTCTCCGCCATCCAGGCGTAGGCCCCGCGCGGCTTCCTCGGGGCGGCTTTGGCAAAGCCATTGACCGCGCCGTTCGTCTCGCACACCACCCACGGGTATCGGCCGCGTGCGGACTCGATCTCGCACCTCAGGTCGTCGAGCAAGAGCGGTTCGGTCCCGAAATGCGCCGCGTCGGTGCGGATCTCGATGTTGGTGATGTCGAGGATCGCGGGCAGGTCCCGTTCACACGCTTCGCGGATCATCAGGCACCACCCCCGCCGTGGCCAGCCGCCGCGAGCAGTTCCCGCGTGTATTCATGCTTCGGGGAATCGAGCAGGGCCTCGGTCGGGCCGTTTTCGATGATGAGGCCCTCGCGCAGCACGGCGATGCGAGAGCAGAAGTGAGATACGACAGCGAGGTCGTGACTGATGAAGAGGTAGGCGATCCCGTGGGAATCGCGCAGTTCGGAGAGCAGGTTGATGATCTGGGCCTGGATCGAGACATCCAGGGCGCTGGTCGGCTCATCACAGATGATGAGCGACGGTCGCAGCGCCAACGCCCGCGCGATGGCGATGCGTTGTTTTTGACCGCCGGAGAACTGACCCGGCAATCGCGTGGCCGAATCCGGCGACAGCCCGCAGTCCGCCAGGAGCGAGGCGACCCGAGCCGCCAGCCACTCCCGCCGCGGCAGCCCCGGACGTGCCTCGTCGTACGCCCGGTGCACGATGAGCGGCTCGGCGATGATCTCTTCCACACTCATGCGCGGGTTGAGCGAGGCGCCCGGGTCCTGGAAGATCACCTGCAACTGCCGCCTGGCCCTTTTCCAATCAGCGGTGCCGGCCCGGGTCAGGTCCGTGCCCGCGAACCGAACCACTCCGGCATCGGGGCGCGTCAAACCCAGTACGACGCGGGCCAGCGTGGACTTCCCCGACCCGGATTCCCCGACCAGCCCCAGGCTTTCGCCGCGGTTCAGATCGATGTCGAGGCCGCGCAGAATCTCTCGCCCACCGAGCGAGACACGGATGCCGCGCAGGTGCAGAAGAGGATCAGGGCAGGGAAGGACTTCGCTCACTGTGGATGGTACAGACCCTCAGTCCAATTACAATCGACGAAGTCCGCGGATGGCATCGACGTGCTGATCCGCTCTTAGATTTTCTGGTGTCCTGCAATCTGTTGAAATCGTGGAAATCCACGACTCCGTAGGTACCAAGCGTCTCTCTCTCTGGAAAGAGGTCGAACGACCGACGAACCATTGCGTCGTCTCCCCTGTCAAGGTGGAAAGCGGTCGCAGACCATGCTATGTTTCGCTCAGACAGAGACGGGGCTTTCATCCTGGGTGTTCGCGTGAAAGGAAGGCTGTCGTGGGTAGAGCGATGAAGCGTGTAGTGGGCATGGCCGCTGGGAGTGCCGCGCTGGCGGGGGCGTACACGGTGATGGCCGAGCCGTCAACGTTCACACCACTCGAGGGAGTGCCGACGAACCCGTATTATTTTTACCGAGGATACTCTCAAGCCTTCGGTGTTTCAGGGGACGGGAGTGTCGTGGCGGGGCGCGCCTATTCCTCGCAATACGACGCGTATGTGTCTGTGTACTGGATCGGGAACGAACTCAACATCATACCGCCTTTTCCCGGCAACGTGCCGGCGGAAGGGCAGGCGAATGCCGCATCGGAAGATGGGCGATATATCGTTGGTGGCGCGCGATGGAGCACCCGATTTGATAGGCGAGAAGCCTACCGGCACGACCGCGTGTCCGGCCTGACGCGTCCTCTTGGCGATCTGCCGGGCAACGAAATTTTCGAGAGTTACGCGGCGGATGTGAGCCGGGACGGGCGGCGTGTGGCCGGTTATTCTTCATCGAGCCGGATTCGGTTCTACGACCCCGTAGTGTGGGATGTCCCGACCAACTCACTGCAACCCGTGAATACGACCGCGCTCGGGTTGCCCGGCTCGTTTAGCTTCTATACCTACGCACATACATCGGCGATCTCGGGTGACGGGCGGCGTGTCTTCGGGTCTTTCGATTCACAATCGGCGAACTTCCGGGATATCTTCTCGTGGGCAGATCCTGCTTCGGGCGGTGCCGGAAACATGGTCGTTCCTTCGACATACGCGGGCAACTCATCGGGACGAACGAACGGTGACGGCGGCATCCTCGCGGGGGCGGTATACGCGGCGGGGCCTAACTTTGTGCCCGCAGTCTGGATCGACCCGCTCACCGGTGGTACGGGGTTTGAACTGTTGCCGATTCCCGGTGATGCCACGGGGGGATACGCCTCAGCGGTTTCCGATGACGGCAGGACGGTTGTGGGGCGTTCGTTCACCACGTTCTTCGGATCGGAGAACAACCGCAAAGCCCTGATGTGGCGGCCCGAGTTCGGGCTGATGGTCATCCAGGACTTCCTGCAGAACTACTGGCAGGTGGACCTCGGCGGCATGGTTCTCGAGAACGCGACGGATGTCTCCGACGATGGACAGACGATCGTGGGTGAAGGGTATCGCTTCGGCATCCCGCTGGCGTGGAAGGCCTTCATCCCCAACTGCCCAGCCGATTTCAATGCGGATGGTGGTGTCGATGGCGGCGATATTGAAGCATTTTTCAACGCATGGGAGAACGGTCGCCCCTTCGCCGATGTGAACTTTGACGGCGGCATCGACGGCGGAGATGTCGAATCGTTCTTCGCGGCATGGGAGTCGGGCGGGTGCCAGTGACGTGAGTCGCTCTCACAGTTGGTCCGGAGAGTCGCGTGCCGCGGGCTGGTTCGCCTCCTGTGCCGCGGGTGCGCTCTTGGTGTTCCTGTCCCTGACCACGCTCTGGGATGTGGACTTCTGGTGGCAATGGAAGACCGGCGAGTTGATCGCTCAGATTGGTGTGATCCGCACAGAGCCGTTCGCCCTGACCCGAGAAGGCGTGCCGCGGATCGAGTCCTCGTGGCTTTATTGTCTCGCGGTCTACCGAGTGTACAACGCGCTGGGAAGCGCGGGTTTGATACTCAGCAAGACGGTGCTTGTTCTGGCGGCGTTCGTGCTCGCCGCGTTGTCGGCACGCCGCCTTTCCCCGGTGCGACTCGCCGTAGTCGTATCGCTCGCGGCCTTGGCGTGCAGCCAGCGATTCGTGGTCCGGCCCGAGGTGGTAAGTTACGCCATGCTCGGGCTCTACCTCTTCGCTCTGTCGCGATTGCAGCGAGGGCGGCGGTGGCCGATCCTCGTGCTGCCGCTCGCGCAGATCGCGTGGATCAATGTGCATAGTTACGCCCTGCTCGGTCCTGTTGCTGTGGGGCTGTTCATCGTCTGTGGGGCGGCGGCGGCGCTGGGAGCGGCATGGTCGGGCGAACGGATCCGTCGATGTCAACCCCGCATCCTCACACGGAGCGCGATCGTCCTGCTCAGTGTCGGCGCGGCGACTCTGGTGAACCCATACGGATGGATCATGCTCCGCGTGCCGATCGACCAACTGCACACGGTGCTCGTGGATTCCCGTGTGTGGCTGTGGGGTGCGGGGGGGGTCGGGCTGCTCGTCGCGGGCGCGACGTTGGGGCGGCGAGCGGCGCGTGCGTTCCCGGGGGTGTGTGCGGTGATTCGTGCAGTTGCAGCCGCCGCGGCGTTCGCGCTGGTCATCTCGGCCTTCGTGTCCGGCGTGAGAGAATCGGCCGGCGATTGGATCGCATCCCGCCTGCCGACCGCGACCGTGGGCGAGAAGGCCGTGATCACGGAACTGGCCTCTCCCTTTTCCATCGACCGGCGTTTTCTCGCGGTATATTACTACGAATGGATGGTTGTGCTCTTCGCCGCGGCGGTGCTGCTCAGGCCGCGGCTCACGTTTCCCGTATTGTTCGCCGCGGGACTGTTCTCGCTCTCATTGGTCGCCGTTCGGAATGTTCCACTCTTCTGCATCGCCGCGGTTCCGGTCGTGTGTGACGGGATTGCTGGTGGGTGGGTGTGGGCTGTCGCGAGCCGGCGGGCGTGGGCCCGTGTGGTCACGGGGCCTGGGCCGCGCGCTGCCGCGGCATGCCTGATCGGATCGCTCGCAATCTTCCAGTGCCGCCAACTCATCACCGACCGGTTCTGGGTGAGGCAAGGGGCTTCGTTCCGTTTCGGGTTGGGAGAGACACCACATCACTTCCCGCGTGCCGCGGCGGATTTTCTCGATGCTCATGCTCTCACGGGGCGGATCTTCAGCACGCACGGCGCGGGATCGTTCCTTGTGGCGAGGGGGAACCGCACGTTCATCGACTCTCGCGCGGTAGATGGTTTGATCGACGAGTACCGCGTGCTGCTCGCCGATCCTGCGTTGCTCGCGTCATGGTGCGATGCGCACGGTGTCATGACCTGCGTCATTGAGATCTCGCACGCGGAACTGATCGCGACGATGATCGCCGGAGATGCATGGAGGCTGGTCGATGCCGACCCCGTTGCCGCGGTGTTGGTACGAGCGGGTGAGAGACCCGACATTCCCGCGCTCCGGCTGGATGGATCGGCCTGGAGAACCGACATGCGCCGCCTGCTGCCGCCCCCACGACCTTACTCCACCGTGGGATGGCTGGGGCAGGTGACGAATCCCATTCCGTACCACCGGATGGGGCGCTTTTGCCATGCGGTCGGGGCGCACGATGCCGCGGAAGAGTTCTTGCACGATGCGTACGCCGCGTACCCACCGCTATTCGCTGCGTCGGCGCGCTGAGAGATGCACGAGCGTGCGGAAGGCCGCCGCCGATGCCGAGGTCGTGATCCAACGGGGAGGGTTCGAGACAATCCCCTCCCAGGCCCCGCGAACGGCGAGCGCGTGCGCCCGCGCCCTCCATCGAGCACGGCGGTGTGAATCGGCCCACGCCAACAGGGCTCCCAGCGGCCAGAGTCGGCCGGCGTGTCGCCGAGCGTTCCAGATGCGGTTGCGGGTCGCGAGGCGGAACCAGGGGGCGGGCCGCTCAAAGGCGGTCTGTGTGTCGTGCAGCACACGCCACGCGGGGTCAAAGGTGACACCCCGCCCGGTGCCGAGCAGTTTGAGCGCGAGGTCGGTGTCGTTGCCGTAGAGAAAGTACCTCGCTTCATACCCCCCGACTGCACGCCACGCCGCCGTCCGGACGATGTGCCCGCAGCCGAGCAGCGGCCAGTCTCTCCGACCCGCATCATCGGTTCGGGCAAACGGCCACTCCGACCTCTGAGCCGGGCCAACGACCGGGTGCAGCGCCGCGGCACCGAGAGTCTGATCCGTCCGCAACACATCCAACGCAGCGAGAACGACCCCCGGCTGAGGAGCCGCGTCATCGTCGAGCACGAGCGCGAACTCGCTCTTCACGAACGTCATGCCGTGGTTGTACGCATCGACGCCGGTATTCTCACGGAGACGAAGTACGGTGTCCGCCCCGGCGAGCAGATCCCCGGTCATGTTCGCACCGTCGCCGTTGATGACAACGATGAGCCGTGCTCCGTCTGTGTCTGGTTGTCTCCTGAGTGTTCGGATCGTCTGAGCCAACACATCGGGCCGCCGGTGCCCCACGACGACGATGGACAGTTCATCACGCATCGGTAGACGGCACTGATGGCCGGAGCATCCCGCAGATGAAGGCGGTCAGCATGGTCTGCACGCCCATCGCGGCGACCGTTGCTCCCGCGATGGTCGGGCGAAGCGTTCGTGGAGCATTCAGTTCGCCGAACCCTGTTCCGGCCCACCGCAGCGTGATCCACGCGATCACGCCCAGCCCGGTGACCAGCAGGGCAAGGCCGAAGAGTAAACCACGCTCGAGCGTGATACCTCGCGCCGCGAACGCGACGGACTGAGGCGCCGGCCCCAGTTCCGCCGTCAGCACGTACGCACGCATCGCCACCGAGAGCAGGAGTGTCTGGTACCCCGTGGTGACGGCCAGGCTCGCGACGACCATCGTGTGAACATCAAGTGTGATCCCACCCGCCTTCAGCGGCCCGGGGAGAAGAAGCATCAAGACCGCCGAGCCGAGCGCGAACGGGATGGCGCCGGGCAGTGCCAGCGTCCACACCGGGCAGAGCAGGAGCATGAGGCGCGTGTGACGCCATCCATCTCGCCAGGGCCGCAGGTGCGGGGTGCGTTCGCGTTGGTCACGCCGGTACGAAATCGCGGCCTCACGGATGGTCAGGCCGCGCACCGCCGCTTTGGCGATCATTTCACTGGCCAGTTCCATCCCGTCTGATCGAAGTCCCATCCGATCGAACGCGTCGCGTGAGAAGGCACGAAGCCCGCAGTTGACATCCCGCACACGATGCCCGAAGAACAACCGACCCAGCCCGGATAGAACCGGAGTTCCGATGTGCCGGTGTTTCCACGGCATGGCACCGTTCTCGATCTGCCCGCCGAGCCGATCTCCGACTGCCAGGTCCGCACCCTTCCGAACCAGAGCCACCAGGTGCACAGCGTCCGCGAAGTCGTAACTCCCGTCGGCATCTCCCATCACGATGATCTCGCCGCGAGAAGCCTTGAATCCGGCGAGCAGAGCTCTCCCGTAGCCTCGACCCTCGACGCGAACCACTCGGGCCCCCGCGCTCGCCGCGATGCGGTCCGAGTCGTCCGTGCTGCCGTTGTCGGCCACGATGATCTCGCACGGGAAGCCTCCGTGCACCGCGGCGCTTCGGGCCTGTTCGATGCAGAACCGAACCGTGCCTGCCTCGTTCAGGCATGGCAGCACGAACGAGACCAGCCCGGGTGTGGGGGGAACGGTCGTGGCGACGGGGCTGGTGCCGAGGGAAGGGCGCATCGAGGGACCGGACATCAATACATTGACGATAGGTCATCGTACCGAGCACCCCGCTACGGTTCGGCCTTCGAGTGCCAATCCGGGTCGTCGCCATCACTCCCTGCTACAACCGCCCTCGCGATGTGCGGGACTTGCTGCGCGATGTGCGCGCGTTGAAACTGCCGGGGATCGAACTTCGTGTCTTGATCGTGGACAACAACTCCAAGCCACCGCTGGCCGATCCGGAGCCGGATGCCCGTGTTCCGGCACGCCTTGTACGCAGCCCTGAGAACCGGGGCGGCGCGGGGGGGTTCAATGTCGGCATGACCGAGGCCCTCGGCGATCGTGATTTCAGGCCGCACTACCTCTGGCTGCTTGATTCCGATGTGCGCCTCGACCCCGACGTGCTCCGGCTGCTCGTGGAACTGCTCGAACGCCGCGGCGACCTGTGCGCTGCCGGTTCGGAACTGCGCGACACCACCACGGGCATCACGTACGAGATCGGCGGCATGATCTCGCGCGAAACCGGGCACCTCTTCCCCGCGCACTTCGGCCCCTGCGAGCCTGGGACAGTGGTTGGGTGCGAGTACCTCGCCGCGTGCTCGATGCTCGTGCGTGCCGAAGCGGTGCGCCGGACAGGCCTCATGCCCGATGTCTTTCTCTACAACGATGATGTCGAGTGGTCCCTCGCGCTGCGGGAGGCAAGCGGACAGAATCTCGCCGGAATCGCCGGGTCGATCGTCTATCACCCCTGGCGGAAGTTCCAAGGGGTCACGCGCTTCTACGCCTCACGGAACGCGTTCGGACCCGCGTTTCGACTCGGCCTGCGGCGAAGAGCGATCTTCAAGCGCGGTATCATGGAAACAGGCTACGCGATCTCGCTGGCAATCACCGGCCTGGTCGAGTTGGCCAATGCTCACATCTTCGGCCTCGAGGCCTGCGCGGCGGGCCGACGCAGCGGACCGGGGCCGGGACTCACGGCCAACATGCCCGAGGTTCGTGCCTTCACTTCACTTATTGAAGAAGTGGAGCGACTCGACCCGGGCCGGCGGGCCACCTTTGTGCATCCCTCGTTCGGAGACCCCTGGGCCGGGTTCGACGATCTGCGTAAGCAGCTGCGACGCATGTACCTCGATCCCGGGAACTACAGCCTGTGGCACTCACGATCGTTGGTGCCGCTGCTTCTGCGGACCGTGCCGCGGGTCCTGCGAAGACTCTTTGCCGGGGCCGTCTACCGAGTCGCGATCGTGCCGATGGGATGGACGACCAACTGGCTGCACGGCGAGACGATGATTGTCGTGGTGGGCAACGGGTTCATCACCATGCCGGTTGAACCGTGGAAGGCGTTGCCCAGAACGTTTGCTATCGGTATCAGAGGTCTGTGGGCCTCGCTGCGCATCGCGTTGGGGCGTCGGCGGGTGCTGCCGCTTCCGCCCGCACCCCCCGATCCGCGGGATGGAGTTCAGCAGAAATAGCGTTCCGTACATCCGCGTCGGCGCGCGAGGACGATATCCTCTGCCCCTATGCACGGCGATGACAACATCCGCGGCGTACGTTGGCGGCACGGGCCCCACATCTGGACGCTGAGCCTGCTCATCGGTCTGGGGCTTGGGGCGTTGCTCGCGGGGTTCGTGCCGCAGCGGCTGAACGAGTCGGGCGAACCGGTGATTCCTCTCTGGCTGGTGGCCCCCTTCGTGGCGATCCTGCTGAGCATCGCCTTGATGCCGTTTGTCAGCGAACGCATCTGGCACCGGCATTTCCCGGACTTCTCGTTTTTCTTCGGCGGCATCACCACCGGCTACTACCTCCGCGCCTTCGGCGGCCCCTCGCACGGCATGACCTTCGGGCAGTACAACGTCGTGCACGCGCTCGTCGAGTACTACTCCTTCGTGGCGCTGGTGTGCGGCCTCTTTGTCGTCTCGGGGGGAATTCTGATCACGATCCGCGGACGCGGGAGGCCGGCATTGAACACCGCCCTGCTCGCCTTCGGCGCGGTGCTGGCGAACTTCGTCGGCACAACCGGGGCCTCGATGCTGCTGCTCAGGCCGTACATGCGGTTGAACGAGGGCCGCCTCCGCCCGCTGCATGTCGTGCTTTTCATCATGATCGTCAGCAACTGCGGCGGCGCGCTGACGCCCGTCGGCGATCCTCCCCTCTACCTCGGGTTCCTCAAGGGCGTGCCGTTTCTGTATTCACTCTCACACTTCTGGCCGCAATGGGCCTTGGTGGTCGGCCTGCTGCTGGGGGTGTATTTCGTGGTGGACACCTGGTATGAAAAGCGGCACGCCGCCGAGGTTCCCACCGCCGACCCGGAGACACTCCGGCCTCACCGCTTCGGCGTCAGCATCGAGGGTGGGACCGGTCTGGTCTGTCTCGCGCTGATGATCGCGGGGGTCTTTATCGATCCGCTCCTGAAAAAGTACGCGAAGATCGAGGGCATCCCCGCCGGGGCGACGTTCCAACTCCTTGTCGCAGCTGCGGCCTTCTTTCTTGCCGACCGCCGTCTTCACGAAGCCAATCAGTTCTCATTCTTTCCAGTCAAGGAAGTCGGCCTGCTCTTCTTCGGCATCTTTCTGACAATGATCCCGGCATTGGGGTTTCTGTCGGCCAACGGTTCCGCGCTCGGCGTGAACAACCCCACGGCCTATTACTTTGCCACCGGCGCCCTCAGCGCCTTTCTCGACAACGCTCCCACGTACCTCAACTTCCTACAAATCGCGGTCGCGCCGGAAGCGGTCAATGCCGCCAGCATCGAAGCGCTCCTCTCCGAAGAGGCGGGGCGTGCCAAACTCGCAGCGATCTCGACCGCGGCGGTCTTCTTCGGAGCGGCCACGTACATCGGCAACGGCCCGAACTTCATGGTGCGCACCATCGCCCAGACCAGCGGTATCCGGATGCCCAGTTTTTTCGGGTACTTGTTTCTGGCAATCATCATCCTGGTCCCCATTCTCATCCTGAACTGGTTCATTTTCATCCGCTGATGAACTGAATTCCGATCCGTTCGGGGAATAATCGCCTTGCGGACGCAGCCAAAGTCCGCTATTCTCATTCCTACAAGCCGCACCGCAGCGCAGGGCACCCCCCTGTTCCGGCGGCTCGGGCCGAAGCATGAGCCAGTCGCACACGCCACTCTCCACCAGTCGCGGCTACTCGCCGCCGACCGTGACGCAGTTCAGCGTCTTTCTCACCAACAAGGTGGGAAAGTTGTTCGACCTCGTCGAAGCCTTTGAGACGTCGACCTGCTCCATCTGCGCCTTGTCGGTCCACGAGGCCAGCGACCACGCCGTCGTGCGGATCATCACCAGCAACTCCGACGCCGCGGCGGAACTGCTGCGCAAGGAGAGTCTACCGTACAGCCTGAGGGAAGTCCTTGTGGTGGAGATCAGCGGGGATCACACCCTGGCGAGCATGTGTCTCTGCCTGCTCGCGGCGGAGTTGTCCATCCACTTCGCCTATCCGCTCATGATGCGCGACTGCGGCACGCCGACGATCGCCCTCGCCGTCGATGACATGCACCTGGCGGGGCAGATTCTTCGTCGTAAGGAGTTCAAGTTGCTCGGAGAGGCCGATCTCCCCCCCAAACGCTGAGTCTTACGGCAGGTGCAGAAGTACCGTGGCCGGGTTCACAAGGTGGATGCGTTCCACGGTTTCCGCCGCGAGAAACACGCAGAGCACCAGGGCCGACTCCATGACCGCCCGTCCGAAGAGTCGGGGTGAGATACTCACCAGCGCGGGAGCCGGTGACAACACCCAGGGGCGGGGCACAAACCGGGGTACACGTTCAGCATACAGCGTGAAATCGTCCCCGTACACGCCGCGCAGATAGTTCTCCTCGCGGACGATGACAGGCCAGTGAGTGATAAAAAAGAGCAGTCCGAACAACGCGGCCAACGTCCACGACTCGAACGCCAACCCGGCACCGACGAACCCGAGGAAACTGAAAAAATAGAGCGGGTTGCGCACGATGGAGTACGGACCGTCCGTGACGAGCACGGCGTTCTTCCGCCCGGAGATGTAGGAGGCGGCCCACAGGCGGCCCAGCGCCGCGGTCACAAGAAGAATAAAACCAGCGGTCTCCATGCCGGCATCGATGTATGAACTCTCGTCGAAGGTGTGATGAGTGACCAGCGCGAGGGCGACGACGGGAAACGCGAGAAGTTTGGTGAGGTGGATTCGCCGCGTCTTCTTCGGAAGCGAAATAGTCATTTTCGTTGAATCATAAGCGATTCAATCTGTTCTCGTAGCCTCGCCAAGAAAAAAACCCGGGCGAAGCCCGGGTTGAAGTATCGAGAGAGGGGGTTACGTCAGTTGGCTCTCAGCGCCATCGGTTTATTCGCGGGCTTCACGCTTTCGGGCGTGATCTCGATGACCGTGGGCGAAGCGGGCACGGAGGGAAGAGGCTCGAAGTCGGGTGTGAGGTACGTCGGGCGGGCGTCGAGTTCGAACTTCGCCCGATCCTCGTAGTTGAGGGCGTTGGTGGACTGGCCGAGGGATTCCAGCTGGGCTTCCTGCTTGGCTCGGATATCCGCGAAGCGGGCGGCGAGTTGGTCGAGGCTGTTGGTGGTGTAGCGGCCCTGCTCATCGAGCGTGCGCTGACGCTTCTCCATCATGGCGATCAGCCGATCGTTGCGGGAGATCGTGTCCACCTGGCGGTCCATCTGCCACAACTGGGCCTGGAACTCCTGGTGCTCGGTCTCCAACTGGGTGAGCAGGGCCGACAGGCGGGATTCCTGCTGCGCCAAGTAACCAAGGTCGCGTTGAATCTCGGTGGCCCGCGTCGCGTAGGCGTTGCGGACCTGCCGGATCTTGTTGCCCTTGGCGAAGGCGTCCTTCACGTCCAGCGATTCGTTCCCGAAGACCACGCGGACGACTTGGTTCGTGCCGGTGAGCGACGCCTGCGTCGTCTGGGCCTGGCCGATCATCGCCTGCATCTGCGAGAGGTCGCTGTCGGCCAGCGCCACGACACGCTCCGAGACGGCCATCTCGCGCTTGAGTTGCGCCGATTGCTCGCGGAGTTCGGCCAGGTCGCCACGCACATCGGCGATCCGCTGCGGGTACTGACCTTCCAGTTGTTTCATCTGGGCCCGCAGCGCGACGGGATCGTCGATGCTCTTGTCGATGCACTGGTTGATCGAGTTGCGGGCCTGCGTGCAGAGCGCGCTGACACGGTGCGGTCCGGCAACGAGCGCCGCGGCCCCGCCGACCAGGCCGGCGATCACGGCGTAACGAACGAGGTGCTTGGCGAGACTCACGGTACAACCTCCTGCGAAAACGGCCTTTCTCCCGATGGTCACACGCCGATTCGGGGGTGGCGAGTTTGGATGCTTCAGGTGGTTGTTGGGAATCAGGCGGCCGGAGTTTCGAGATTCCGAGCCGGGATCCGGGGCGGGTCCGGGGTGAAACGGTCGGTGATCTTCGATCCGCAGGGCGTTGATTCCGTCCTCGATACTCCGCCCTTAGCCCTGCTCCCAGGCCATAAAGAAGGCCTCGACATCCGCCCCGTCCACCCCGCCGTCGATATTGAAATCGGCGATCGTGTCCGCTGCCTCCCAGGCAGTGAAGAAGGCCTCGACATCCGATCCGTCCACCCCTCCGTCGAGGTTGAAATCCGCGCCGGGATACACAAGCACGCTGAACTCCAGCCTCGCGATGTACCCCGCCGCCTGTGCTACAGCGTTCTCCTTTGTAAAGAACGCGGGGTAGTTCGGATTGCCCGTCCCACCGCCCGGCCCACCAGCGGCGGCGTGAAGCCCAGAGATCATGAACGTGACCCGACCATCATCAAAGCCCCGTGCCAGGTACACGCTGTCCGCGAGACGGCCCGTATCCGCTTCAAAGACCAGCGGCGTGCCGGCTGGGACTGTCTGGCCGGGCGTCAGTTCTTCATTGCGACCGATCGCCATCGGTAACGCCTCAAACCCCTGGCGCACTTGACGTCCGATATCCGTCGCGATGCCCGCATCGTCGTAGACGGCGGCGAAGACGCTGCGCACGCCTTCTCGTGGGGGGAAGGACGGAAATGGGCTGAACGGTGAGTTTTCCTGGTACGTCAGAGCCGTCCACCCGTTGCGATACCCGGCAGCGAACAACTCCACAGGCTTTCCGGCATCGAGATCGGGTGTATAACCAGCCTGCGACGGCTCGTACGAAGTGGTCACGGAGTCGAACGTCGGATCGTACTCAAACTGATTGTCCGCGCTGACCCACGCCGTGACCCGCAGCGACGATACCACGTATCGATCCGAACCTACGCCCGATGGAACGAGTGACCCCGTGTCAAAGGCGAGGTAGAACATCGCATCCCGATCATCGAAACCTGCCTGCTGCAAGGCAGCGAAGACAGTGACGTTCGGCTCCGATCCGGGTTGCGCGGCGAAGGGGTAACTCCACCGATCGATTGTCGGCCCGTTTATTGTTCCGACGAAGGGTTGTGCGGCAGCGAATGACGCCGTAATGCAGACCAAGAGCAACGTAGATTGACCGACTACCATTTTGAATATCCTTGAAATACCTATCTTAATACAAACAAATATTGTAAGTTAATAGAAGATAATGGGGCTTTTGCTGGATGATTGCAATAATTCTTGTCAAACAAGTATAGCGACCTAGAATCAATACATCTCATGGCCAGTGACTTGTTCATCCAAAAACAGAGACGGGACATACGCGGCGTAGCGCTCCATCACGTACGACTTTTTACAGGTCGGATGTCCTCTCCACGCTGGCCCATGGCTTCGGAATCGCGTTGCCCTGTAATGCGGGCGTGCGCCTGTGTGCGCCGGGCCGGGTTCTCGCTGATTGAGTTGTTGGTCGTGATTGCTGTGGTCGCGCTCTTGATCTCGATGCTGTTGCCCGCGCTGGGGCGAGCCCGTGCGATCGGCAGACAAACGCGAGAACTGGCCGGGGCTTCGCAGCAGATGGTGGCATTCAACTTGTACGCCGATTCGAGCAAAGGCCAGGTCATTCCCGGCTATCCGCCGCGGACCTGGGTCAACGGCCCGATGAGCGTACTCGATGCCGATGGTCAGCGGCTGTTCAATGAGGATGCGCAGCGGTATCCATGGCGGCTGGCCCCGACCCTCGACTACAACTTCCGGGGTTTGTACCAGAGCGACCGCCTGCTCGCCGATCTGCGAGAGCGGTCGGACGAGTGGGCCTCGTACGGGGTGACATACAACTATGTGGTCAGCCTGTACCCTTCGCTGGGGATGAACATCGCCTTTGTCGGCGGCAGCGACAGGCACCAGGAGTTCGATCCGATCTTCCGTCGGACCTTTGGCCGGGTCTACATCGAGCGAATGGATCAGGCGGTGCGTCCGAGCGGGGTGCTTGCCTTTGTCTCGGCCCGGGCCGAGGATCAGGCGTCGTTGAGCACGCTCGGCAAGCCGGAAGGCTTTTTCCGTGTCGAGCCTCCGCGCTTCGCCGCGGCGGGTGCGCCCGCGTGGCACGCGGCGTACGACGCGAACTCCGATCAGCCCGGACTCAACTCCGGCTTTGTGTCGCTTCGGCACGGCGGCAAGGCGGTGGGGGCCCATCTCGACGGGCACGGGCAGATGCTCGGGTGGGACGATCTGCGCGACATGCGCCGCTGGGCCGATCAGGCCACCAGCGCCGAGTGGGGTATTGCTCCCCGTTGACTTCGTTCAAGACGCCCAGATGGCGGGCACATCACCGTGCGTAGCGCGGATCACGGAGCGGATGCCGCCCCTCCCTTTCCAATCCGTGCGCACCAGCATCCAGGCAGGGTGCATGAGGGCGGCAAGGTCATCACGGATCCGGTTCGTGACCGCTTCGTAATAACTACCTTCGTTGCGGAAGGATTGAAAGTACAACTTCAGGCTCTTGAGTTCCACGCACACGCCCCCAGCGCGGGCCGCGCGTGGCTCGAACCGCACCGTCACGCTCCCGAAATCCGGGTGTCCTGTCACCGGGCAGACAGATGTAAACTCCTCGGCGATGTGCTCCACAACGAAAGGAACATCGCTCGGAGTGGGGAAGGCTTCAAGAAGAGTGGCGTTCGGCATGGCTTTGCGCGGTGTGTGAATCGGCACGTCAGCGGTACCGGCCCAGGATCTCGAGAATCCGCGGCTGGTTGGGGTCGATCTGCAGACTGCGCCGCAGTGCCCTCAGCGCTTCCGAACGTGCCAGTTCATCGGTCTGCTTGCTCCACTCCCATTGATTGAGCAGGCACACGCCGATCCCGTTGAGCGCTGGGAAATGGTTGGGATCAATCTCGATTGACTTGCGGAACGCCGCCAGCGCATCGGGGTATTGCCGCAGCCGGAACAGCCCGAAACCCAACCGCTCGTACGCCGCGGCGGTCGGTTCCGTCGCTACCAGTTGCCGGAGGGTGTTGACCATCTCGTCGTACCGGCCCGTCTTGCCCAGGCTTTCCGCCAGGTTGAGGAGCAGGGGCGAGGAGAGTTCGGCGAGTTCCGCCGCCTGCTGATACTCGATCACGGCTTCCTCGTGCCGGCCCATCGCGCCGTAGATCGCGCCCAGGTTCGAGCGTGCGGCGGCGCTGCGGGAATCGAGTTGCACCGCCCTGCGGCCGTAGGGAAGGGCCTCGGCCGGCTCGTTGAGTTGCAGGTATGCCGTGGCCAGGTTCAGGTTGGCGTTGAAGTCATCGGGCTTGATCGCCAGCGCCCGCAGATACGCTCGCACGGACTCGGTGATGCGGTTGAGGAGTTGCAGCATCAGGCCGTGCTTGTACTGCGCGCCGAAGTTCTGCGGCTCGAGTTCCGCCGCCCGGCCGTAGTTCTTCTCCGCGCTGGTGTAATCGCCCCGCTCGCGGTAGATGTCCGCCGCGCCCATGTACGCCACGGTCAGTCGAGGGTTGACCTCGATGGCCTTCTCAAACTCTGCCAACGCCAGTTCGTATTGACCCTGTCCTTTCAAAGTTTCGGCTTTGGCGACCTGGGCCTGTCCGGGCGTTGCTGTCTTGTCCGCGGGCGGCTTGACCGCGGGTGGTTTGCCCACGCTATCGGCGGAGACGGTCGCCGAACCGCTCGTTTGTGTTGGAGAGGGCTTGGGTTTCGTGCGAGAGGCGTCCCGGTCGAACAACTGACACCCGCCCGCGCCGACGAGGAGGGCGGCGACGAGTCCGAGTGTGAGTGTGTGGGGCGTTCGCATAGGGTGTCGATTATTGGTGCTGTGGATCGTGCGGGAAGGTCGGCGCAGACAGCCCGTCCGACAGACATCTATCGGGCCGATCCGCTCCGAGGGAACGGCCTTTCACGCCAGCAGAGCCTTCAGACGTTTCAGGTTGACCCGATCCCAGGGCACATCTCCATCCGTCTTACCTTTCGGGGTTTCGAGAATCTTTGGTACGCCGCCTAGATGGGGGTTGTTCACCACAGTGTAAAACCCGCTCTTGGCGAGCCGTGCTCCGTTGAACTTCCCCACGCCGTTATGCAGAGTCGCCCCGCCCCCGATCCAACCCTGGCCGATGTGCTCATGGCGGTCGAGATGGCTGCCCACCTTGCCTTTCGAGTCGTTGAGGTGCATGACCCTGATGTTCGAGATGCCGCAGAGACGGTCAAACTCTTCCAGCACGCTCGCGGCGGAGTCTCGCGTCGACAGGTCGTACCCCGCGGCGTGCATGTGGCATGTGTCCAGGCAATACCCCAATCGCTCGGGCTGACCCGTGCGGTCGAGGATTGTGGTGCGAAGGGCGGCAAGGTGCTCAAAGGGGCCGCCGATGTGGCTGCCCGCGCCGGCGGTGCCTTCGAGGCAGGAGACGGTCTTGTACCCCGCCGTGCGGCGGAAGAGTTCTTTGTACGCCTCGCCGATGCGGGAGATGCCCTGCTCCAGAGTCCAGCCCACGAACGAGCCGGGATGATGCACGAGGTACGGGATGCCCAGCATCTCACACCGTTCGATCTCATCGGTCATCAGGTCGAGGCTCTTGGTCCAGAGTTCATCGTTGTGGGTGGCGAGATTGATGAGGTACGAGGCATGGCTGACGGTTCGTCCCTGCCAGTTCAATCGCGCGATGCCGGTGCGCCAGTCCTTCACCACGGCATCGTCCAGCGGCTTGGCTTTCCATTGCTGCTGGTTCTTGGTGAAGACCTGAACGGTGTCAAGCCCGAGCGCTTCGGCCTCGGCCAGGGCGTTGACCATGGTGCCGGCGATGGAAAGGTGGGAGCCGAACATACGGGGCTTGATCTTCCGAACCGTGTCAAGGGCGGCCCGTGCGCACAGGGCCTCACGATGAGAAGTGACGCGTGATCCTACGAGAAGTCCGTCGTTGTCATACGGAGGTGCTGTCTCCGGGTTGCGGTCAGGAACAGCCCAACTCTTGCTACAATCACTCGATGCCCGAACGCCAAGCGCCCTCTCAAGCCCCGACCGAGCCGAATGTTGCTGTTGCGCAGAGTACGCCACGGAAGGCCGCCGAAGGTGCCGAGGCCTTCGCCATCGAGGCCGCCCGGCTCATGCACGACGACAAGACCACCGATGTTGTCGTGCTCGATGTGCGTGGCCTGTCGCAGGTGTCCGATTACATCGTCATCGGCAGCGGCACCAGCGACCGGCAGATGCGCAGCGTGCTGGACCATGTGCAGGAACTCGGGGCCGCGCGAGACATGCGGGCCTTCAAGACCCACGCCGACGACCGGGCGACGTGGCTCCTGGCCGACTTTGTCCACGTTGTCGTTCATCTGTTCGAGCCGAACGCCCGCGCCCACTACGACCTCGAGATGCTCTGGGGCGATGCGCCCCGCATCGCGTGGGAGCGCCCCGACCAACTCCGGCGTGACATGGCCGGGCTTTCACCCCAGCGCCGGTAGCCGCGCATGACACGCACCGTCCGCGTCGAACTCGGCGAGCATGCGTACGGCGTGCATATCGCGCCGGGCCTTTTGGAGCGCGCCGGAGAGTTGGTGCGGGCCTCGCTGCGGCACACCGCCTCGCGCGTGCTGGTCGTGAGAGATGCCGGCGTCGCGGACACGGACGCGGGGCGTCTGCGTGGATCACTCGCCCGCGCCGGGTTCGAGGTCTGTGAACTGATCCTGACACCCCGGGAACCCGACAAGTCCCTCGGCACGCTCTCGATCATTCTCGAAGCCCTCGCGCGACGCCGCGCCGATCGGCACGATCCCGTCATCGCGCTGGGCGGGGGCATCATCGGGGACCTCGCGGGCTTCGCCGCCGCGGTCTACCGGCGGGGTGTTCCGTTTGTTCAATGCCCTACCACGCTGCTGGCGATGGTCGATGCGAGCGTGGGGGGGAAAACGGGAGTGAATTTCGACGTCGGCGGCGTGCTGCGCAAGAACTTCGTCGGCGCGTTCCATCAGCCCGCGGCGGTGCTCATCGATCCGGCGGTTCTTGCCACTCTCCCCGCGCGAGAACTCCGCTGCGGCATGGCCGAGTGCGTGAAGCACGGCCTGATCGGCGCGCACGCGGGTGAGCCGGCCCTGCTCGAATGGACCCGCGCGAACACCGACGCGATCCTCGCGCTCGCCCCCGAGAAACTCACCGAACTCATCGCACGAAACGTCGCCGTCAAGGCCGCCATAGTCGCGGTTGATGAGCATGAAGAAGCGGACGATACCGCCGGGGGAAGGGCGCTGCTGAACCTCGGGCACACCTTCGGGCACGCGATCGAAACCATCCCACACCTCTCCCCGGACGGTGACCCTTCACACGCGCCCCTGCGTCACGGCGAGGCCGTGGCGCTTGGCCTCATCGCCGCCGCGCGGTGCGCGGTGGTCTTGGGCTTGTGCGATGCATCACTGTCAGGTGAGGTCGCCGAGCTGCTTGCTCGCATCGGGCTGCCTGTTGCTGTGGCGAATCTGCCCGAGTCGGGGGATGTGATCTCCCGTATGGGGCATGACAAGAAGGTGATCGGTGGGAGGATGCGTCTCGTTCTTCCCTTGAACAAAGGGTACGCAAGAATCGTCGCCAATCCCCCCATCGAGGCGGTCGGAGCCTCTATTGAGGGGATACGGTTACGGGACATCACCTGACTTTCGTGCAGGTTCTGCGCGAGGTTTCAAGAGCGGCTCGCTTCATCTCCGATATCGGACGGTTGCCGCGTACAACGGTGTGTTCCCCCGTGCCGCGGCGTTTGTGGCCCCAGTGTCTCTCTCCCACAGCGGGGTGTGCTGCACATGCGGACGATCGCGATCATTAATCAGAAGGGCGGGTGCGGCAAGACCACCACCGCCATCAACCTGTCGGCGATGCTGGCTCGTCAGGGGCGGCGAACGCTGCTCATCGACATGGACCCGCAGAGCCACTGCGCCGCGGGCCTTGGGGTGCCGGAGCAGCGCATCGACCTTGACATCGGCGACGCCATGATCGCCCCCGAGCACAAGGTGCTCGATCTGCCCCGCCTGATCTGGAACCCTGCCCGCAATCTCGACCTTCTCCCCAGCCGCATGCGTGTGGCGGGGTTGGAGGCTCCGCGCGGGGCGCTCGCCAACATGCCCGAGAAGGAAAAGCGGTTGGCCGCGACCATCGCCAAGGTCAGCGCGGGCTACGACATCATCTGCATCGATTGCCCGCCGTCGATCGGTCTCTTGACATACAACGCGCTGGTCGCCGCCGACGTGATCCTCATCCCCGTCGAGACCAGTTACTTTTCTCTTCAGGGCGCGACTCGTCAGGTGAACATGGTCAAGACCCTGGCCCGCAAGATGGGGCTGCACCGGCCCGTCTGGGTTCTGCCCACCATCCACGATGAGAGCAACGCCGTGGCCCGGGACCTGCTCGGGGAGTTGCGACGTCGCTTCGGCGAGCGGGTGATCCCCACCGTCATCCGGCGCGATGCCCGCCTCCGCGAGGCGGCCAGTTTCGGTCAGACCATCATCGACTACGCCCCCGGCAGCGACGGCTTCGACGATTACGCCCAACTGGCGGATTGGGTCGCGGCGCACTGGGCGATCCATGGACAGGTCGATACCGCCCTTGAAGAGGCGCTCGCCGCGGCCGATCAGCACGAGGACGAGGGCGCGGAGTTCGATCGGCCCGCGGAGCCGGACGCCGATTCGACCGCTGTGGTGCCGATGATCCCCCAGGCCGCGCCGGGTGATGCCGGCGAGATGAAGCCCATGAGCCGGGCCGAGGACGTGGCACGCCGGGCGCAGGAGTTCCTTCGCCGGGTGGCAGTTGGTCGCGCGCCGGACGGACAGGATCAGGCCGGCATCGATCCCGGCAGACTCTCCGCGCGATCTCCAACGGTGGAGACCGTACGATCCATGAACCGCGTCGGCGACACGGTGCAGATTGTGCCGATCAGCCCTTCGGAACGCCGCCTGCTCGGCGCCCACGAGACAAATCAAGGTGTCCTCTTCGTTCAGCCGATCGGAGTGGGTTCGCGCGTCTGTGTCGCCGGCGAGTTCAACGGATGGAACCCAGACTCCCATCCGTTGCGTCGGAATACGGAACTGGGAGTACACGAACTCTGCCTTCGGCTCCCGCCCGGACGGGTGGTCTACCGTCTCGTGATCGACGGAATCTGGTCGGCGGATTCCTACAACGACACATGCGATGTGAACAGGTTCGGAGAGGCGGACAGCGTGATCGTGGTCGGTGCGGGCCAACCGGCGGAGCGCGTGGCGGCGCCGCTGTGACGGCGGACGGGAGCATCGTACAGAAGACAGGAGCGGCGGAGCGTTGAATCATCCGACAGCCAAGCCACACGCGGGCAACACCAACGGCGGTGCGAAGGATGCCCCGTTGAAAATCGATGCGCCATGGCCGCACGCCCCGAAGGATGCCGCGCAGGCGGAGTACGACGCCCTGGCCGATCTGTTCCTCAGCCCTGAAACACCAGGATCCACAGACGTCCTGGGGAGTATCGGCATCGTCGATACTCCGCAGCCCGCATCGATCGTTCCCGCTCCATCATCGAAACCGCAGCCGGCCGCGGGTGCGAAACCTGTCCACGCCGAGGTCGTTCAGGACCGCGACACGATCGACGCGGCTCCACACGCCGTCGTCGAAGCCCTGATCCTCGGCCATCTGCCCGTGCTCTTCTCCGCCTGGGCGGCGCAGTACACTCGCACCATCGCCGAGACCACGGGCCGCCCCGTCGCGCTCGCCCGGGTGCAGGAAGGGATCCTTCAACTCGAAGTCGTCTTTCCCACGGCCGAGGCCGCCGCCTCGGCGGACGCGATCGCCCCGAGCACGGACGTGGCCGAGGCGCTCGCGCTGGCGGTTCGGCTGGCGCCGCGCATCGCGATCCGCGTGGATGAAACCAGCGAGATCGACTTGTTGAGCGGGAACGGCGCGGACCGCGCCACCCTGCTGACCGGGGCCGATGACCTCGCCGTGGTCGCGGCATACAGGACGATCAAGCACATTTGCCTCGATGCGCCCGGGGCGGTCTGCCTGCCCGGTGATGATTCATCGCCGCGCCGTGCCCCGGTGCTGGGCGTGGCCGTGATGGGTGCCGATGCCGAGAAGGCCCGCGCCGCGGATCAGAAGATCCGACGCGCGACCCTGACCTTTCTCGGTCGTGGACTCGAACCCGCCTGGTGCGTGTCGCGCATGGCCCCCTGCCGCAGCGTGCTGCTCTTCCGCGGGCCGTGGCTCTTCCCCGCCGCCGATCTCCTCAAGACAATCCGAGAGATCTGGTCGGATCGCCCGCAGGAACACGCTCGCCCGACGCGAGCCGCGGCACGAGTCGAACTCAGCGCAGCCGCGCTCTCGCCTGTCCGTTCGCCCGAGTACGCCGCGCGGCTGACGGGCCTGACCGCGCTCTCGGCCCGGTGCCCCTATTGCCCGGCGGTCGAACTGGCGGCGGACGCCGGTGGCACACTGCACCTGCTGGCCGGAGCGGGCGGAATAGCCGGTCGCAACGCCGCTTCGGACGCCGGCCAGGCCGTTGGGCAACTCCTGTCCGCGGCCTCCTGGGCCGAGGATCACGCCCCGCTTCTCGCCGAGGCGCACCCGGTGCTGCGGGGAGGCCAAACCGGCAGCGGCCCCGTACTGCACCTGCTCACCGATGAGCCGCGTTCAGCGCGGACGCTCCTGGGCACTGGCGTTCGGATCCACCTGCTGACGCCGGTTGAAGTCGGTGGACGCCAGACATGGGTGTGCAGCGATCTGAACTGAAGCAGGCCTGTCGGTCACTTCCAACTTGTCCGATCGATCACAACCCAGGCTCAAGGCCGGGGTTGCGGATGGATCAATCGAATCAAGAGCCTTGTTGGGTCGGGCGCGAAAGAAGGTGGAAGGCCACCATCGGCTCAGGCCGTTTCCTTCCGGAGCACTTTGAGTTGCGAGAGGCCCAGCCGCCGCTCCACCGCGTCTTCGTCGATGATGTACTCCACGCCCCCGTTGTCCTGCTCGGGCAGGTCGTACATCATGTCGAGCATGACCTCTTCCATGACGGCGCGCAGGGCGCGGGCCCCGGTGTCGCGGGCCTGGGCACGCTCGGCGATTTTCCGCAGGGCACCGTCGGTAAAGGTCAGCTGGGCGCCCTCCAGCGAGAAGAGGTGCTGGTACTGACGGCACAGCGCGTTCTTCGGCTCGGTCAGGATTGAGATCAGGGCATCCACGGAGAGCGGCATGAGAGGAGCCAGGACCGGCAGCCGGCCCACAAACTCGGGGATCATGCCGAACTCGATGAGGTCATCCGCGGTGACCTGCCCGAGCACCTTGGCGCTCTCCTTGGCCTCCTCGCGCTCGAAGGAATCGAGGGTAAAGCCGATCCGGCTCTTGCCGATACGGCGGCGGATGATGTCCTCGATGCCCACGAAGGTGCCGCCGCAGATGAACAGGATGTTCGACGTATCGACCTGGATGTACTGCTGCTCGGGGTGCTTGCGGCCTCCCTGTGGGGGGACGTTGGCGGTCGTGCCTTCGAGGAGTTTGAGAAGGCTCTGTTGAACACCCTCGCCCGAGACATCGCGCGTGATGGAGACGTTCTGGTTGGTCTTGCCGATCTTGTCGATCTCGTCGATGTAGATGATTCCGCGCTGGGCCGACTCGAGGTCGAAGTCCGCGCTCTGGAGCAGTTTCAGGATGAGGTTCTCGACGTCCTCGCCGACGTACCCCGCTTCGGTGAGGGTCGTCGCATCGCCGATGGCGAAGGGCACTTTGAGCACCTTGGCCAGCGTCCGGGCCAGCAGGGTCTTGCCGCTGCCGGTGGGGCCGACCATCAGGATGTTGCTCTTGTCGATCTCGACGTGCTGGGCGTCGTTGCTCTCCAGGTGCAGCAGCCGCTTGTAGTGGTTATGCACCGCCACCGAGAGGGAGCGTTTGGCCTGCTCCTGCCCGATCACGTACTGATCCAGATGTTCCTTGATCTCTCGCGGGCTGGGCACCTCGCGGAGCCAGACCGTGGCGCTGCTGACCCGGCGCTTCTCCTGCCGGAAGATGTTCTGGCACAGGTCCGTGCACCCCGCGCAGACGTACACCTGATTCGGCCCCTCCACCATCGGGCCGACTTCGCGGCTGGTCTTGCCGCAGAACGAGCACGTCGTGACCTTGCGGCCTCGGAACCCGGACGGGTCGCTCCCCGTGGCGATGCCCCCCTGCTGGTCCGTTCCATCCGGCTTGCCTTTGCCCATGACTCCCTTTCGCGAACACTCATTGCCCCGCGGCATCACACGTCAACGCAAGTGTATCGGCGACGCAGCGCTCTGTCTCGATGCGCACCATCGACCGACTATCGGCCCGCGTGGTGGGCCACAATGATTCTTGCGCTCACCCCGTCGTGGGATCGCGTCGTTATCGGGACGCCTCGCCGTCGTGCGCGCCGGTCGGATCGGTTCGCACGGGATGCCGCCTGGGTTGCGGAGAATCCGGCGCGTGTCTCGCCGCGGCCTTTCGCGCCATGCTCTTGCGCATCGCGTCGTACTCCGCGGGGCTGATCTTTCCTTCATCGCGCATCGTGCGGAGTTGTGCCATCAGGCCTTGTTCCGCGGCGTCCGCCGAATCGGCTTCGAGCACGCGCCGGCGGTACCACATGACGCCCAAGCCCGCCCCGATGACGATCACCATCAGCACCCCGAGCCAGAGCATCATGGGGCCCAGGTCGCGCGAACCTCCGCCCCGCGGCATCGCCGCGGCGGCGGCAAGCATGATGTCGGCGTGGAGCGCCATACCTGTTCAGGCGTTGCCCGATGCGATGGCCTCGCGCAGCGGCACGAGCAGGCCGGGCACGATGCGCTGCTGCACCAGGTCCTCGCCGCGGGCGATCAGGGCTCGCAGGATTCCCGGCAGTTCCTTCACCTCCGCCACCGGGCCGGTGCGTCGGAGCGTGAGGAAGACACTGATTGGGTCCCCGGCCTCGGGATCGCGCGAAGGGTGATGCGGGCCGCGGGTCTTGACCTCGATGAAGGCCTCCACACCAGGCGTGTCGGTCAGCGAAAGACCCAGCATCGGCTGGCACTCGATGATCGAAGCACCGGGCACATCCGCGAGCGCCGCCAGGGGAGAGCCGCCCAGCAGGGCATCGTGGACGATCGCGTCGTGGTTGCCCCCCGCGGAGAGGTCAAAGCCGAAGAGCAGTTCCAGGCAGTCAACATCAAGCGGGCTGATGGACAGGTAGGTGGGGGCCACTTCGAGCAGGAGTTGATGCAGCGCGTACGCATCCGCCGCGGCGGAAGGGTTCACCGTGCCGCTGCGGATCACGTTCGATCGCATCGCCGCCCAGCGGTGGGGCATCTCGCTCTGGGGGCTTTCGAGCGCGAACTCGTCCTTGTACCGCCGGAAGTTCGCCATCGCGGGGAACTGCCGACGCAGTCGCTCGAACAGATCGAGCACCGTTTCGCGGGCTTTAGGCAACTCCATCTTCAGAACCAGTTTCTGGTTCACGTAGAAGTCGGTGCACAGGGCTTGATAACTCTCGGACATCGCGGCTGAGTCTCCCGGAGGTGAACTGAGTTTAGCACCGGAATCCTCCGTGCGGAGACCAACTCGGCATACTTCCCGAGTTCCCTCCGCCGTTTCGTTCGGGAGTTGAATTGGGCCGCGGTGTGGTTGAGAGGTCACCCCGCGGGGACCGCGCTTACATCGTCGTGGTCGGGCAGGTCGAGGACGATCCAATCGACGATGTCCGGGTCCCAGACCATGACCTGACCGTAGATGGCGGGGATACCAGGCTCCGGCTCCTCATCCGGTTCGACGCCGCTCTCGATGATGATGCGCAGCACTTGGCCCGAGTGCGGTGTCATGTCGTCGAAGTGGACATCCAGGGCGGTGACCTCATCGGACCCCAGCGTGGCGCTCTCGAGCGCGATGACGTGCGGCAGGTCGTTGCCGTCTAAGAGGGTGCGGCGGACGCGCTCGACGTGCAGGCCGCTGCCGCTGACGATGGTGCCCTCGGCGAGGTTGGTATCGTCGAGAAGGGGGTGCAGACGCGCTCGACGAATTCCGTGAAAGCCGTCCACTCCGCACCGGCATCGCTGAGGGTGTGGTTGATCGTTCGAAGAACACAGATTGAGTGGTCGGCGAAGCGCCGACTCGCAGGTGAATGTCCGTTTTACTCGCGAGGCTCAGCCCCGAGGTGTTACGGCAACGGGCTGAGGCGCACCCGGCGGAAATGAATCTCGGTTCCTTCCGACTGAAGCGCGATCGGGCCGGGGATCACCGCACACTCGCCGGCGCTGTTCAGCGTGTCGCCGTTCACGTTCAGGACCACGTCGGGCCCGTTCACGATGATCTCGTACTCGTTCCATTCACCGATGGGTCGTTCGTTGGCGTGCGTGTGCCGGGTGTTTCGGCCGTTCAGTCGGGCGGTGTCCGTGGTCATCTGGAAGTCGCCGATGTTCCAGAAGTCGCCGGCCCGGCCGCTCTGCAACTGGGCCTCGATGCTCTTGGGCCACACTTTGTGCGGCTCCTGAACGCGCACCAGGACGCCGCTGTTGCCCTCCTTCTTCGTCACCGGGCTCCACCGCCACTCGAGTTTCAGCACGAAACTGGTGTACGGCTTCTCGGTGCGGATGTACCCCGCCGGCGTGCCCTTGCAGACCAGCACGCCGTTGTCCACCGACCAGACCTCGTGCATCTTCCCGTTGTCGTTCAGGAAGAAGGTCCAGCCGGAGAGGTCCTTTCCGTTGAAGAGCGTCACCTCCCCGGGCATCGGCGCCGAGAGGTCGCGGATTCGGATGTTGCGGTACCAGACATCATCGCCGTGCTCCTGCAAGGCGATATGCCCCTTCGGGAGCAGGCCGAAGTTCTTGTAGTCCTTGAACTTGCTTGCTGCGATCTTCTGCTTCCACTCCGGCGTGTCGATCCGGCACTCCACGACCTTGCGCCCGTTGAGATAGTGCTGCAGCACGCCGTCCTTGATGCGCACGCGGGCCTGGTTCCACTCGCCCGCGCCCTTCACAACCTTGTCCGCCGGGGGCTTCACGAGGTCGTAGAGCGCACCCGCCGAATGAGCATCATCGGGCTTGGCGCCGTGGCCTGCATCATCGAGAACTTGAAACTCCGGGCCGGTCTGCCAGGTGGCCCCCGCCGATTCATCGCACCGGAAGATGATCCCGCTGTTAGCTTTCGGGGCGCACTTGAACTCCAGACTCAACTCAAAGTCACCGAACTGCTCCCTGGTGATGAGGTCGCCCCCGCCCTTGCCCACTTTCAATGTTCCCTCTTCCACGACCCATCCCGCGGCGGGGAAGCCCGCCTGCTTGAAGCCTCGCCACGCGTCGGTGCTCGTCCCGTCGAACAGGTACCTCCAACCCGCGGCGTGCTCCGCGGCGGTCAGGGGCGGCGACGTCTGGCCGAGTGCCGCGGCGGTGAGAGCGGTCAGAGCGAAGAGCGGGGCGAGTTTCATGGGGCAACTCCGGGTGCGTATGGGGAATGAACCGGGCGCATGGTACCTCGCTCGAACGGATCGGAGATCGGCGTGGCCGCCGCCTTTGCGAAGTCAACGCCGTGTACCGGGTCCGCGGCACGCCGGCGGTTACGTTCTCGTCAGATTCTCCTGCCCGATCATTACTTCCAGCGCCTGGGCCACGGAGTCGATCTCTCGCGAAGTGAGGTCGTTGAAGAAGGGCAGGGCCAGCGTCCGCTGGCTGACCGTCTCGGCGATGGGGAACATGCCCGGACGGAAACCGAAGTGATGCTGGTAAAAACTCTGCAGGTGGATGCAGGGGAAGTAGTCCGCCGTGCCGATGTCCTGCCTGCGCAGGCCGCGGATTACGCGGTCCCGTTCATCGGCTGTGTACGAAGGGGCGAGGCGGACGACAAAGACGAACCAACTCATCAGGGTCTCGGGCGAGACGGTGGGCATGACCAGGTGCGGGTTGCCGCCGAGGCGGTCGATGTACATGCGGGCCACGGCCTGGCGCTTCTCGATGATCTCGTCGAGGCGGCGCATCTGGGCCACTCCCAGCGCCGCGTTGATCTCCGGCAGGCGGAAGTTGTACCCCAGGCGCTCGTGCTTGAGCCAACTGCCCACGGGGGTGCCGCCCGTGTTGCCTTCCTTGGTTTCGAGCGGTGTCGGGGCGTTGAGCGGTCGGCCCTGATTGCGCAGAGACCGACAGACTTCCGCGAGGCGTTCATCGTCGGTGACGATCATGCCGCCCTCGCCGGTGGTGATCTGTTTGTTGGGATAAAAGCCGAAGACGCCGACACGCCCGAAATGACCCGCGGGCCGCCCTTTATAGACCGTGCCGAGGGCTTCGCAGCAGTCCTCGACCATCGGGATCTCGTTCTTCGCGGCGATGGCCGCGTAGGTGTCCATGTGCATCGGGTTGCCGAAGGTCTCGACGGCGATGATGGCCTTGGTCCGCGGCGTGATCGCGGCCTCCAGTTTCGCCGGGTCCATGTTGAGCGAGACGGGGTCAATGTCCACGAAGACGGGCTTGGCCCCGACCATGAGGATGCAGTTGGCGCTCGCCACGAAAGAGAAGGGCGTGGTGATGACCTCGTCGCCCGGGCCGATGTTCAGGGCCTGCATCACCAGGTGCAGCCCGCTGGTGCCGGAGTTCACCGCCACGCCGTAGCGGCAATCGGCCCGCGTCGCCGCGAGGGCCTCGAACTGCTCCACCATGGGTCCGATCGAGAGACGCCCCGAGCGCAGCGTCCGCAGGACGAGCGTCTCTTCCAGATCGGTGATGTCGGGCTTGGAGAGCGGGATGTCGTTGAGGGGCATGGGAAATGTTGTAAGGGGTCAGCTGATCGCAACTCTGAAAATGGGAGAGAAAACGGGAGGGGTCACTCCTGTCGTGCGGGCTGGCGGGTCGGGGAACGTGTTCCGTCGGATGGTAGCGGGACGGGGTGTTTGGGTTGAGGGCGAACCTCCCACGCGGAGCGTGGGGGCGGCCTGTCTCGCGGATACAGCGTGATGATGCGGCGGTCGCCGAAAATGCTGGCGCGATCGAGCATGTCCTGCTGATGGATATGGGAGGAGATGATGACGGCGGTCGCGTCGGGCGGGCCGGGCGGAGCGAGGACCGGTTTGTCCATAAACGTGGTGCCGTGAGTCAGCGGGTTGTCGTCAGTAAAGGCCGCGATTCGGTGCGCGTACTCGGCGAGGATGGGCGCGAGCAGCCGCGTGTGTTGGCCGACGCCGTGGATGATGAGTCGCTCGCCCGCGAGAGATTCGATCGCAGCGCGTAGACGGGCGGGGCCATCGGGCGGGACGATGCCCGCGAGCGTGAACGAGGCGGGACGCGTGCGGGGCCAAGGGCGTGCGGGTTCGGCGGCCGCGACGGCGATCCCCGCTACGAAATCCCCAACCACCCGGCCGACG
>ERZ761603.511-NODE-511-length-32484-cov-39.338833_pt1 | contig 32484 bp, 33 predicted proteins | sample MGYA00511879_ERZ761603 | MGnify/ENA primary metagenome ERZ761603 (study PRJEB28899, sample SAMN02850040) | bioreactor sludge metagenome | biome: EBPR Sludge; feature: EBPR Bioreactor; material: flocular biomat | place: Australia: Thorneside Wastwater Treatment... | reverse complement strand
AGTCGGCGCACCATTCCCAGACGTTGCCGTGCATCTCGTACAATCCCCAGGGGTTAGGTGGCAGCGTGCCGACCGGAGCTGTCCGCTGGCGATAAAGGCCCTTCTCGCCACCAAAGCAAGGATAGTCGCCGTGATAGTTGACCTGTTCGGGGGTAATCTGCCGGCCAAACGAGAACGGCGTTGTGGTGCCGGCACGGCAGGCGTATTCCCATTCGGCCTCAGTTGGCAGGCGGGCGTACAGCCCGGGCAGCCGCCGGTTCAACTCGGCGATGAAACGCTGCGCATCGTGCCAGGCGACGTTTTCCACCGGATTGCTGCCGTTCTCCTGGAAATGGCTCGGGTTGACCGGCCACACCGCCAGCCAGAAAGCCTGCGTGCAGGCGGTGTCGGCGATCCAGTAGCCCTGACTCAGCGTCACTTCATGCGGCACTTCCGCGCTGCCACGCTCGACTTCGTCGACTGGTGATCCCATCCGGAAACGCCCCGGCGCAATCCATCGAAACACCTGGTGAACGCTGCCGACATTGAGCACGACCGACACGCCGAACGAGTCTTCAACGAATCCGCCGGCGCAGGGCACCGGGATGGGGTCGGCGGAGCCGGGCTGAATTCTCTCGGGGGGCAGGTCTGCGGGCATGGTCGTTGATCAGCACTTGATCGGTGGCGGCACGAACTGGCCGGACGGCTGGTCGAATCACGAAGATAGAATATACCGCGAAGGACAGCTTTCGGGGTGAGGCTTTCATCACGATTGGCCCGTCGTCCTCGCGATGCGCTCTCCAGCCGAAGCCCTGCTCCGGGCGCCGCTGGGAGAAGCATGGCCTCCTGCGCACCACTCAGTCGATCGGCGCTGCAGCCGGCGTATCTCCGGGCGGCTGCCGGGGCACTGCTCGACCAACGCGAGGGCGGCAACGACGCGGTGTTCATTCCGGCCGAGGACGGCGGCTACGTCCTCATTGGCCTGCGTCGCCTGCAGCCGGGGCTGTTTGAGGGCATTGATTGGTGGGGTACCGAGCGGGTGATGGCGCATACGCGACAGCGGCTTTCCGAGCCGCCCTTGCGCTGGGCCAAACTGCCGCCCCTCTGGGATTTTGACCGGCCGGGCGATCTGGCGCGCTTGGCCACCTTGGAAGGATTTGCCGCATTGCGCCAATGAACACCAGGCGTTGCCGCACCTCTGGAGTTCTATCAATTGAGGTCAATGGCATGTCGTTTGAGGTCGTCCAGGCTGACGATCAACAGACAGGCTTCGTTGGTGGAATTGAGAACAACCCGAGGGGCCTTGCCGGCTTGGAAGGCTTCGCGCCAGCGTGCCGCGCAGAGGCACCAGCGATCTCCAGCGTTGAGGCCGGGAAATCCGAACTCCGGCCGCGGTGTGGACAGATCGTTGCCACGCGCCTTCGAGAATTCGAGGAAGTCGTCGGTGAGCAGGACGCAAACGGTGTGACTGCCGAAATCTTCGCTGCCTGTATTGCAGCAGCCGTCACGAAAAAAGCCTGTCATCGGCTTCTCGCTGCATGAGCCAAGCAGGCCGCCGAGTACGTTGCGCTGGCTGCCGCCAGAATCGTCCGGCTTCATGCCAGCTCGTCGATCCAGGCTTGCTGGATCGCCTCGAGGATTTTTTCGCCACAGTGTCTCGCGTCGTCGTCGAAGCCCGGCAGGGCCAGTACCCAGTTCATCAGGTCAACGAAGTTGATCGTCAGCGGGTCGACCTCGGGGTGCGTTTCGGCGAGTTCGACCGCGATTTCGCTGATGTCGGTCCATCTCATCGTTTAACCTCCTTGATCATGTTGATGGAGTAGCGTGGAATCTCAATCACCAATGGGCTCTCATTGACCATTGCCTGACACGACAGTCGGGAATGCGGTTCTAGCCCCCAGGCCTTGTCGAGCAAGTCGTCCTCGACCTCGTCTGAGGGCTCGAGCAGGTCAAAACCTTCCCGGACGATGACGTGGCAGGTGGTACAGGCGCACGACATCTCGCAGGCATGCTCGATGGCAATGCCATTCTCGAGCAGGTTCTGACAGATCGATTCACCAGCCCTTGCTTCGAAGAGGGCACCGTCCGGACACAGTTCGAGGTGCGGCAAAACGATGATCTGGGTCATGCGTGTTCTCCCGTCCTTGCTGCGGCGACTTCGCTGTCCAGTTCGTTGATGTGACGGCCGGAAAAGGCCCGGCGGATCGACTTGTCCATGCGGCGTGCGGCGAAGTCCTTGGTGTCGGCTTCGAGATCATCCATCGCCAGCATGATCTGGCGGCGGTTGTCACCGAGCAGCGCAGCCTGGAGATTACTCACGTCATGCTCGATCCGCGACCGTTCTTCGACCGAGAGCAATTCCCCATCGGTGTCGATTGCCGAACGCACGGCCTCGATCAGCCGTTGCGCGTCTGTCTGCGACTCCTTGAGTGCGCGCCGGAGGGCGTCATCCCTGACATGTAGCATTGAGTCTTTGAGCATGCCGGCGATCTCGTCATCCGAGAGGCCGTAGGAGGGCTTGACGACGATGCTTGCTTCCACGCCGACGGTCTGCTCGCGGGCAGTGACGGCGAGCAGGCCGTCGGCATCGACCTGAAAAGTGACGCGAATGCGTGCGGCGCCGGCGACCATCGGTGGAATGCCGCGCAGTTCGAAGCGGGCCAGCGAACGGCAATCACTGACCAGTTCGCGCTCGCCCTGGACGACATGGACGGCGAGCGCCGTCTGGCCGTCGCGGAAAGTGGTGAATTCCTGCGCCCTGGCGGTCGGGATGGTCGAATTGCGCGGAATGATTTTCTCGACCAAGCCGCCCATCGTTTCCAGGCCCAGTGACAACGGGATGACGTCGAGCAGCAGCCAGTTGTCACCGCCCAAGCCGTTGCCGGCAAGGAGGTTGGCCTGGGTTGCCGCGCCGATGGCGACGACCTTGTCCGGATCGAGGTTGTTCAGCGGCTCCTGCCTGAAAAAATCACCGACGGCGCGCTGTATCTGTGGCATGCGCGTCGCGCCCCCGACCATTACCACGCCCTTGACTTCGGCGACCGACAGTCCGGCATCGCGCAATGCTTTCTTGACCGGCTGGATGGTCTTGGCGACCAGGGTCTGCGTAATCTCGGCAAAGATCTCGGTCGTCAGAGTCAGATCGACGACCTCGCCACTGTTGAGCCGGGCATTGATCGGGGCAACGCCGTGAAAGGTCAGATATTCCTTGGCTTCACGGGCGCGGGTCAGCAGCATGCGCGCATCCTCGACCGACAAGGGTTTGAGCTGGGCGGCTTCGAGCAGCCAGCAGAAGATGCGATGGTCAAAATCGTCACCACCGAGCGCGGAGTCGCCACCCGTCGCCAGCACTTCGAAGATGCCGCGAGAAAGCCTGAGTATCGAAATATCGAAGGTGCCGCCACCAAGGTCATAGACCGCGTAGGTTCCCTCCGATGCGTTGTCGAGGCCGTAGGCTACCGCGGCCGCGGTGGGCTCGTTGAGCAGACGCAGAACCGGCAGACCGGCCAGTCGGGCGGCGTCCTTGGTCGCCTGGCGCTGGGCGTCGTCGAAGTAGGCGGGAACAGTGATCACCGCGCCCACCAGCGGTCCACCCAGCGAGGCCTCGGCACGCAGGCGCAGGACGCGCAGGATCTCTGCCGACACCTCGACCGGACTCTTGCGCCCAGCCACTGTGTTCAGCCGAAGCATTCCCGGACCATCGTCGAAAAGGTAGGGCAGGGCCTCGCGATGGGCGATGTCCTGCGGGCCGCGGCCCATGAAGCGCTTGACCGAAGCGATGGTATTGCGCGGATCGATGGCCTGCCTGGCCTGCGCCTCATAGCCGACGTCGCAGTTTCCATCCGGCAGGTAACGGACGACCGATGGCAGCAAGGGACGCCCGAGTTCGTCGCTGATGACTACGGCCAGACCGCTGCGCACCGTAGCGACCAGTGAATTGGTGGTCCCGAGATCGATGCCGACCGCCAACCGGTGTTGGTGCGGCGCAGCCGATTCGCCAGGTTCCGCAATCTGTAAGAGTGCCATGGAAAATGAAGTCCCGAAGCTGTTGTTGCTGGTGGGGTTTCTGATGCTGCGACTGCGTCCCGTGTCAGGGTTCCCTGCCTACTCTTCAAGCGCCGCCATGGCCTCGTCAATTTCGACGAGCAGTTTTTCGAGGAACATCAATCGTCGCACGCGATCAGCTGCCTGCTCCAGATCAGGCTGATCGTCAAGCAGCATGGCGATCTCCTCATACCGTTCCAGGAGGTCACGCTTCAGCCGATGATGCAGGTGTTCGAGTTCATGGTGTTCACCGGCGGCGCGTACTTCGGCTACGGCCTCGCGCCACTCCATCTGTTCGATCAGGAAGTCGACCGGCATCAAGGTGTTGTTCTCACTGCCAATGTCGTGTGCTGCCATGTGCAGCAGGTATTTCGCCCGCGACAGCGGCTTCTTCAGCGTCTGATAGGCCTCGTTGACCCGCGTTGCCCATTGCAGCGAGTGCCGTCGTTCGGCCTCGCTGGCACTCGCAAACCGATCCGGATGGATCTGTGACTGCAGTTCCAGATAGCGCCGGTCGAGCAGGGCAGCGTCGAGCCGGAAGGCCGGGGGCAGGTCAAACAGCGAGAAATGGTCAGCGTTGAAGTGTTCGGCGTTGAATTCCATCTTGTTCCGTCACAGCCCATCAAGCCCAGCGCACGCCTCGGTTGGCCGCCGATCAGACGTTGAAGCTCTCGCCACAGCCGCAGGCGTCCTTGACGTTCGGGTTGTTGAAGCGGAAACCCTCGTTGAGACCCTCTCGCGCGTAGTCCAGTTCGGTCCCATCGAGGTAGGGCAAACTCTTCGGGTCGATCAGCACCTTCACGCCGTGCGATTCAAACTCGATGTCGTCCGGATGCGCGACGTCGGCGAACTCGAGCTTGTAAGCCATTCCCGAGCAGCCGCTGGTGCGTACGCCGAGGCGTAGTCCGATGCCCTTGCCGCGCTTGACCATGTAACTGGCAACATGGTTGGCGGCCCGTTGAGAAAGCGTCACTGCCATGCAAAAACCTCCTGCTGTACTTGTTGCCTCACGCTGAAACCTGTTCGCCGTGTTTTTTCCTGTAGTCCGCCACTGCCGCCTTGATCGCATCCTCGGCGAGAATCGAGCAGTGAATCTTGACTGGCGGCAGTGCCAACTCTTCGGCGATTTGCGTGTTCTTGATGTCCAGCGCCTGGTCGATGGTTCTGCCCTTGACCCATTCGGTGACCAGTGAAGACGAAGCGATGGCCGAGCCGCAACCGTAGGTCTTGAACTTGGCGTCTTCAATTACGCCGCCCTTGCCGACCTTGATCTGCAGCTTCATCACGTCGCCACAAGCGGGCGCACCGACCATACCGGTGGCTATACCCTCTTCTTCCTTGCCGAAGGAACCGACGTTGCGCGGATTTTCGTAGTGATCCAGAACCTTGATGCTGTATGCCATGATGCTTCTCCTTCAGTACTTCATCAATGTGCGGCCCATTGGACCGTACTCAGGTCAACGCCTTCTTGAACCATCTCCCAGAGTGGCGAGAGCTCGCGTAGTCTGCCAATCTTGTCGTGCAAGAGCTTGATGGCGTAATCAATCTCTTCTTCGGTGGTGAAACGACCAAGCGTGAAGCGGATCGAGCTGTGTGCCAGTTCGTCTTCCCGCCCGAGGGCTCGCAGCACATACGAGGGTTCGAGCGAGGCCGAGGTGCACGCCGACCCGGATGAGACGGCCAGGTCCTTGATCGCCATCAGCAGCGATTCACCCTCGACATAGGCGAAGCTGATGTTCAGATTGTGCGGCACACGCTGTTCGAGGTCGCCATTGACAAACACCTGATCAATATCCGACAGCCCCTTGAGCAAGCGGTCGCGCAGCATGCGGATACGCTCTTTTTCGGCGCCCATTTCCAGTCGAGCCAGCCGAAACGCTTCCCCCATGCCGACGATCTGATGGGTTGCCAGGGTGCCGGAACGAAAACCACGTTCATGACCGCCGCCATGCATCTGCGCGGTCAGGCGAACCCGCGGCTTGCGCCGCACGTACAATGCACCGATTCCTTTCGGGCCGTAGGTCTTGTGCGCGCAAAAGCTCATCAAGTCGACCTTCAGTGCCGCGAGATCGATTTCGACCTTACCCGTTGCCTGTGCTGCGTCGACGTGGAAGATGATTCCCCTCGCGCGGCAGATCTCGCCGATCTCAGCGATCGGCTGAATGACGCCGATCTCGTTATTGACCAACATCACCGAGACAACGATCGTATCCGGGCGCAGCGCCGCCTTGAACACTTCGAGGTCGAGCAGACCATTGTTCTGGACATCGAGGTAGCTGACTTCAAAACCCTGGCGTTCGAGTTCCCGGCAGGTGTCGAGCACGGCCTTGTGCTCGATCCGGACCGTCACCACGTGCTTGCCCTTGCCCGCGTAGAACTGTGCCGCTCCCTTGATCGCCAGGTTGTTGGACTCGGTTGCCCCTGAGGTCCAGACGATTTCCTTCGGGTCGGCATTGACCAGTCTGGCCACTTCTTCGCGCGCTTCTTCGACCGCCGCTTCTGCTTCCCAGCCGAAAGAATGCGAGCGCGAGGCGGGATTGCCGAATTTCTCGACCAGATAGGGGATCATCTTCGTCGCCACGCGGGGATCAACCGGCGTCGTCGCCGAATAATCGAGATAGATAGGCAGCTTCAGCATTGCTCTTGCTCCGGGTTGTCCATGTTCTGGCAGATATTCATTGTGGTCTCGGGAATTCTCGGCGGTCAGACAGCCATTGCGGTCAAACGTTGCAGCCGGGTGACCATCGCCTGCAGGCTGCCCAGAAAGGCGGCAACCTGTTCCTCACTGTTGCCGCGACCGAAGCTGATGCGTACGGCGCCGCGAGCCAGGTCGGGCGCAACGCCCATCGCCCGCAGCACATGCGAGGGCTCAGGGTTGGCACTTGAACACGCCGCGCCGCTGGCCACGGCATAGCCGGCACGATCGAGGTACCCCACCAGCGTTTCACCGTCGATTGCGGGGATCGCAAAATATACGGTGTTTGGCAAACGTTCGGGGCCTTGGCCAAAAAGTACCGCGCCCAGCCCGAGCAAACCGCACTCGACCTGCTGGCGCAGCTTGAGTACATGCTGAGCCAGTGCGTCGCGGCGCTGTACCGCCAGCTCACAGGCAACGCCGAAGCCGACGATCGCCGCCACGTTCTCGGTGCCAGAACGCAAGCCGCGTTCATGTCCACCACCTGCTATCAACGGCTCGAGATCAAGCCGCTTGTCGAGTACCAGCGCCGCAGCGCCCTTGGGACCACCGATTTTGTGCGCCGACAGCGTCAAGGCATGAACCCCGGCCGTATTCAGGCGACGAAAATCAACTGGCAGTTTGCCGATAGCCTGGACCGCATCGGTGTGGAACCAGGCGCCGACTGACCGTCCACGTTCGGCAAGCGACTCGACATCCTGCAGCACGCCTGTTTCGTTGTTGGCCAGCATCACCGAAACGATCTTCGGCCTGGCGCTCATCACCGCTTCGAAGTTTTCGGGATCGATCCGTCCCTCGGCGTCGACCGCCAGTCTTGCGAGCGTCCAGCCGTGTTTGCATAGCTGCTCGGCCGGCTTGATCACGCAGGGATGTTCAACCGCGCTGACGGCCAGCAGACCAGGCTTGAGACGCCCGGCAGCGCCCTTGATCAGCAGATTGTTGGCCTCCGAGCCCCCACTGGTAAAAACCACCTCACTGGCGTGAGCACCGACTGCTGCCGCCACCTGGCCGCGTGCCTCGTCAATCGCCCGCCGCGCTGCTCGACCATACTCGTGTCGGCTCGATGCGTTGCCGAACTGCAGCGCAAGGTAGGGCAGCATCGCTTCGACCACCGCCGGATCGGCTGGGGTACTGGCGTTATGGTCGAGATAGACGGGTGCAAACATGACTAAGATCCGCCGAGATTTTAGCCGCCAACGGCGACCGTTTTGGCGCGGGTCCGCGGCCGGGTGCGCCGCGCATCCTGCATCACGGCAACGTGGCCGCCTCTTTTCTGCAGCTGCTGGTCGACCAGCTCGGCCAGCGTCACCGAACTCAGGAAGTCGTACATCTTGTCGTTCAGCGTTGACCACAGCTCATGGGTCATGCAGCGTTCGTCATCGCGGCAGTTTTCGCGCCCACCGCACTGGGTCGCATCGAGCGGTTCATCGACAGCACGAATGATGTCGGTCACCGTCATTTCGATGGTCGGGCGTGCCAGGCAGTAGCCACCTCCTGGGCCGCGCACACTCTCGACGAGACCGTAGCGGCGCAACTTGCCAAACAGTTGCTCCAGGTACGACAAAGAAATTTTCTGGCGATCGCTGATGCCGGCGAGAGATACGGGCCCGTCGGCACAGCGCAGTGCCAGGTCGATCATCGCAGTGACTGCGAAGCGTCCTTTGGTGGTCAGGCGCATGGTTCCTCCATCAGTAGTAGTTGAGAATATTAGTATACTAATCGAAGGTTCAGAAATTAGTCAACTATTTTACTCAGGTATTGTGGGTCGAATGGGTCGGCGGTTATCAGTTCGCTGTCGACGTCGACGCCGGCCGCCTCGAGTTTTCTCAGCAACCGGTCAAAGCGCCGGTCAAGCTCCACGGCATGGTCAAGCAGGCCATGAATCGCCTTGGCCAGGGGGTCATCCTGATCGCCACCCAGGGCGTAGGCAGAGAAGCCCAGTTGCCCTGCCATCTGCTCGCGCTTCTGCGCCATTTCACCGTCGATGATCCGTGCCGGATTGCCCACTGCCGTCGCCCTCGCCGGTACGTTCTTGACGACCACGGCATTCGAGCCGACTTTGGCCAGCGCGCCGACGGTGATCGGTCCCAGCACTTTCGCCCCGGCACCGATGACGACCCCATTTTCCAGCGTCGGATGGCGCCGGCCCTTGCTCCACGAAGTTCCGCCCAGGGTGACGCCGTGGTAGAGCGTGACATCATCGCCGATCACCGCCGTCTCGCCGATAACCACACCCATCCCGTGATCGATGAACAGGCGGCGCCCAACGGTTGCTCCAGGATGGATTTCAATGCCCGTAAGAAAGCGTCCCAGGTGCGAAACGAGGCGGCCCAGCCAGCGCAGGCGGTGCATCCACAACCAATGAGCGAGGCGATGCGAGGCCAGCGCGTGAACGCCGGGGTAACAGGTCAGCACCTCCCAGAAGGTGCGCGCGGCCGGGTCCCGGTCGAATACCGATTGAATATCTTCGCGCAGGTGGCTGAACATGAGGGGGAAATCCTTGAGCGAAAGTGCCTGAGTCCTGAGGTAATTCTACAATAGCCGACTGTTATGGTCCACTATTGGCCGCAGGGCCGGGCCTGCCGCCTCGGCCGGCAAGCTGTTTCTCGACAGCGTCCAGCAGGCCGCGCAGGATGTTGATCTCATCGCGTTCAAGTTCAGCACGTCCGAACAGTCGGCGCAGCTTGGGGAGCAGTCGTCGCGGGCGCTGCGGATCGAGGAAGCCGCTGCTCACCATCACCCGCCCAAGATGGTCGTAGAAGCGCTCGATGTCCTGATTGGTTGCCGGTGGCGAGGCGAAGGGAATCGCCTTGGTGACAACCGGTGGCGCGTTGTCGAAGGCGGTCAGGCGCAACTCATAACACAGCAGTTGCACTGCTGAAGCCAAATTCAGCGAGCTGTAGGCAGGATTGGCCGGGATGTAGACAGTACGCTGGCAGCGCTGTACCTCGGCGTTCGACAGACCGGATGTTTCGTTGCCAAACAGCAGGGCCACGTCACCGTCGCCGGCTTTGGCCAGAATTTCGCTGGCCGCTGGCCGTGCCTGTACTGCCGGTGGTCCAAGATTGCGCTGCCGTGCCGAAATCGCGCAGGCAAAGACGGTATCGGCGAGGGCCTCATCGAGACTCGTGCAGACTTGCGCCTGGGCGAGAATTTCATCGGCACCAGCCGCCCGCGCCACCGCCTCGTCGTCCGGAAAGAGCTTGGGATTGACCAGCAGCAGACGCGAAAGACCCATGGTCTTCATCGCCCGCGCGGCCGCGCCGATATTGCCCGGATGGCTGGTCTGCGACAGGACGACCCGGATTCGTTCGAGTGGGGAATTCGAACGATGAGACCCTGCAGGTCGGTTCATATTAGAATCGGGACTCCTTCACACCAATCGGGCGGCAACGGCCGCTCGTCGGGTTTCCCAAAAGCCATGCATCCAGCGCTCAACATCATCATCAAGGCAGCGCGCCGCGCCAGCCAAATCATCAATCGCGCCTCACTCGATCTCGAGCATCTGCAGGTCACCACCAAGCGCCAGAGCGACTTCGTCACCGAAGTGGATAAGGCTGCCGAGGCGGCGATCATCGACGTGTTGCGCGAGGCTTATCCGGAGTACGGCATTCTAGCAGAAGAGTCCGGCCAGACCGCCGGCAGTGCGGGTGGCAGCGAGTACCAGTGGATCATCGATCCGCTTGATGGCACCACCAACTTCATCCACGGATTTCCCCAATACGCCGTCTCGATCGCGCTTGCACATCGCGGGCAGGTAACCCAATCGGTGGTCTACGACACAGTGCGCAACGAGATGTTCACCGCCAGCAAGGGCGGTGGTGCTTTTCTCAACGAGCGGCGGATTCGGGTCAGCAAGTGCATCCGGCTTGAAGATGCACTGATCGGTACCGGCTTTCCTTACCGGATCTACGATCACATTGATGCGTACCTGGCGATTTTCAAGGAGCTGGCCCGGAGGACCGCCGGCATCCGCCGGCCCGGTGCCGCCGCGCTCGATCTTGCCTACGTCGCCTGTGGTCGCTTCGACGGTTTCTGGGAATTCGGCCTGTCGCCGTGGGATATGGCCGGGGGTGCGCTGCTGATCTCGGAAGCCGGCGGCCTGGTCAGTGATCTCGCCGGCAACGAGAGCTACCTTCAGACTGGCAATCTGGTGGCCGGTACACCAAAGGTCTTCGCGCAGTTGCTGCAGGTGATTGACGGTCATCGTACGCCAGGTTTGCTGACCTGAATTCCGCAATCGAGCAGCACGCGGATCGCTACGGCCGGATACTGCGGATGACTTCGCAAAGAGGGCAGGCGGGCAAGCATGATTCGTGGACCTGCGCCAGCGCGTAATCACGATCAGCAGGAAAAGTAGCCGCATCTCGTGCGGCGTGATGCGAACACCAGGCCGACGGCAAGCCGCGGCAGACGCGACAGGAGGAAGCGATGCCCCAGTTTAGGACCTTGTTGACATGCCTTTTGCTGCTGTATGCGGCGGTTGCCGCAGCCAGCGACGCTGATCGGGATGACCAGTTACGGCGCCTGGAGGGTGCCGTCAGTCGAATCCAGCAGGAGCAGCAGTCAGCGTACCAACAGTTCGGCATGCTTCAGGAATTGCGCCGTTCGCTGATACAGCAGACCACACCGCTATCCGTGCCGGCGGTCAGCGGCATAGATGGCGACGTTCCCGACTATGATGAGCAGGTTCGGCAGCGCAAGCAACTGGAGGAGCAACTGCGACGCTACAGCGTCGAACTGGATCGTCTCTACGCGCGCTATCGGGAACTTGAGGAGCAGAAAAGGCCGCTGTTGGACAGGATCAGAGAACTGTCGCTGTCGCGTTAGTAAGGGACTATGGCTACGGAGTTGCTCTTTCGTGATGACGCTTACCTGAAAGTCGCGAGCGCGCGGGTTGTTGCGTGGCATCCCAAGGGGGTCGAGTTGGACCGGACGATCTTCTATCCACTCGGTGGCGGCCAGATTGGCGACACCGGCGTCCTGGTGCGAGGCAATGGTGAACGCATTCCCATCGAGGACACGCGCAAGGACCACGCTCTTGATGTCGTGCTGCACCAGACCGCCGCCGCTGCGGCGCGACCAGAAGCCGGTGAGACACTGACGCTGGAAATCGACTGGCCGCGCCGCTATCGCCTGATGCGCCTGCACACCGCGCTGCACCTGATGTCCTGTGTCGTGACGGCGCCGGTTTCTGGCGGCAACATTGGCGCCGACAGGGCGCGTCTCGACTTCGATATCGACATGAGCCTGCTCGATGGCCAACGGATCGAAAGCCAGATGAACGAGTTGATCAGCCGCTGTATCGAGACCGAGACCGTCTGGATTACCGACGATGAACTGGAGGCGAGACCGGAACTGGTCAAGACCATGAGCGTACAGCCACCGCGCGGTGCCGGAAGAGTGCGTCTGCTGCGCATCGCCGGCGTGGACCTGCAACCATGTGGCGGAACACACGTTCGGAACATAGGTGAAATCGGCGCTATCCGGGTGGTCCGAGTGCGCAACGAAGGGAAGCACAACCGGCGCGTCGAAATCGTTCTCGCCGATTGAAGGAGGTCAGCCGGCAGGGTGGCGATGGCTGCCGCGTGCCACTTGATTGAACATTGATGACGGCAATGACAGCAGAGGAGAGCAGCATGGGATTGTTGGACGGCATAGTGGGTGATCCGTTGGGGAACTTGCCGGGCGCAGCCCGACAGGCACCTGGAGCAGGTGGCACGGATGGTGGCAACAGCGTGCTGATGGCACTCTTGCCCATCGTGCTGGGGATGCTGATGAACCGGCAGGGTGGAGCAGCGACCGGTGCCGAAGGCGGTGGTGGCCTCAGCGATGTCCTTGGGGGCATGCTCGGCGGTGCGCGCGGCAGTCAGGGCGGTGGCCTTGGCGACGTTCTCGGTGGCATGCTTGGCGGTGCTGGCGGTACTGGCGGTGCTTTGGGTGCTGTTTTGGGCAGCGTCCTTGGTGGTGGAGCGAGTGGCGCGAGCGGCGCCGGTGGGCTCGGTTCCCTGCTGGAGCAGTTTCAGCGCGCGGGTTTTGCCGAGCAGGCCAACTCGTGGGTCGGAACGGGGCAGAACCTTCCCCTCCCGCCTGGCGCGATCGGTCAGGTCTTCGGCAGCGATACCCTGGCGCAGATCGCCCAGCAGGCGGGCGTTACCGAGGCTGAGGCGGCCGAAGGTCTGTCGCAACTCCTGCCCGAAGTCGTGGATCGCTTCACGCCGGAGGGCAAGGCGCCGGACCTCGACCAACTCGCGGCCAGCGTCACTGCCTTGACCCGGCAGTTCGGCGGGTGACGCAGCCCGAGCGAGCCGCCGACGGGTACCATCGCCACGACCGAGTGCCGGACCTTGGCCGTTGATCCGGCCGGGCGCGCGCGCCTGGCTGGCTCCATCTGTATCGTTGCGTCGGCGGCGGGGTTCGGGGCGATGCCAATCTTCGGCAAGCTGGCCTATGCCGAAGGTGTCGATTTGCCAAGCCTGCTGTTCCTGCGTTTCGCGCTGGCCGGCGGACTTCTGGCGGTCGTGATGCAGATGCGGGCGCTGCCCTGGCCGCGCGGCAGCAATCTGGTGCTCTTGATCGCGATGGGCGGCCTGGGCTATGTCGGGCAATCATTCTGCTATTTCGCGGCGCTCCAGCATGCCTCTGCCGGGCTGACAGCGCTGCTGCTCTACCTCTATCCGGCAATCGTCACCGTGCTCTCGGCATTGCTGGCGCGGCGGCGGCTTTCACTGCCGCGCATGCTGGCGGTGGCCACGGCGCTGCTGGGGACCGGGCTGGCAGTTGGTGGCAGCCTTGACGGCAGCGTTCTCGGCATTTTGCTGGGTGTGGGTGCAGCGCTGATCTACTCGCTGTATATCCTGGTCGGTGAGCGCGTCACGCCCGTGACCGGGGCGATGCCATCGGCGACCGTGATCATGCTGTCAGCGGCGATGGTCTACGGCCTGATGGTGTTCTGGCAGGGCCCGGCTTTTCCTTACTCGTCCACGGCGTGGGCGGCGGTCGGGGGCATCGCGCTGTTCTCGACCGTGGTGGCAATCATCGCCTTCTTTGCCGGCATGGCGCGCCTGGGTGCTGCCGATGCGGCAACGCTGTCGACGCTGGAGCCGGTGGTGACCGTGGTTCTGGCGGCACTGTTTCTTGGCGAGGCAGTGGGTGGCTGGCAACTGGCCGGCGGCGCCATCATTCTCGCCGCGGTCATTGTACTGGCGCGTTCAGGCGAGGCGACGGCGTAGTGCCTGGGGCAGGAACTCGAGGAGCCGCTTGACGACTGCCTGTGGTTGCTCGTTCATCATTGCGTGGCCGCATTCGGGAATCTCCGCCCGCAGCACCTGACGCAGCGCCGCTTCGAGCGGTGGCAGGTTGCGGTGCGGGGTCATCCGGTCGCGGCGCGCGACCAGCAGCAGCGCCGGGCAAGCGACCTGCGCAGCCGCTTCAAGGCCATGCTGATAGTTGTTGCAGTTGGCGAGGTCGATCGCCAGCACGCCGGGTGGGCTGCGGCGCATGATCGCCAACGTCACGCCCGGTCCCCAGATGCCGTAGCCATGGCCGCCCGTCAACCGGAACTTCGGCGTCAGCGAATACTCGTTCATCATCCTGATCGTGTTGTCCGGATTGGCTTTGGCGCCGGCGATCAGGGCGTCGGCCACCGGCATGGGCGTAGAGGTGCCGAGCAGTGCCAGTCCTCTGGCGCGTTGTGGGTGCCCGGCGGCGCACTCGAGGGCAACCAGCGAGCCCATCGAGTGTCCGACCAGGATAGCCTGGCCGACGCCAGCCGCATCGAGCAGGGTCGGTACCCAGTCGGCGAGCGCTTCGATGCTGGGCAGCGCGGGTCCGCTGGACAGGCCGTGTCCCGGCAGGTCAGGGACCAGCACGGCGCAGCCGGCGGCGGTGAGGCCGCTGGCGACCTGCTGCCATGCGTCGCGGTCATTGGCGGCGCCGTGCAGCAGCAGGAGCGGGGGCCAGGGCGAGCGATCAGGGTTGAAGGGCTGGCCGCCAGAGGCCAGGCGGCAGCGGTACCCGGCGACGGTCAGTTCCAACTGGCGAGTGGTCGGCGGGTTTGCAGGGGTTGCCGGGTCAGGCCAGGACATCCGGCTCCAGCATGTGCTCGAGCAGGACGATGCGGTCCTTGAGCAGCAGCTTGCGTTTCTTGAGGCGCCGGACCAGGAGGTCGTCGGGCGGCGGGTTGAGCATCAGGTGGTCGATCACCTGATTGAGGTCATGATGCTCTATCTGCAGTTCATGCAGGGTGGTGCGCGTTTCAGTGATCTGTTCTTCGGTCAGCATGGTCGGCGATATTCCCAGGTTGTGATTCGGCTAGCCGCGCAGGGCCTGCAGCCCCCCAAAAGGCGAGCATGCCGAGAACGACGGTCAGCAAGATGCTGCGCGTGCGCCAGGCAATCAGGGCTGCAAAAGTGGCGGCTGCAATTTGCGGCAGGTCGGGCACTATGGTAGGCGCGCCAACGGCAAAAAACAACGGTGGCGCGATGATTGCCGCCATCACCGCCGGCGGTACGCAACGCAGGGCCTGCGCTGGTGTCATCCCCGCGCTGCTGGCGGCGGCGCCACAAACGATGCCGAAAAGGATGATGCTCATGCTCATTGGAGCCAAGGCGCGAACGCCGGCAATAAACTCGACGCGCGGGCTCGGGACTTGCGGCATGGACCACTTTTGCGAATAGAATAGAGGGTGAAATTGTAACCCTGAGAAAGCGCCGGGAGGAGGCAGATGGTTTATCACATTATCGTTTCGTTTGGGCGGGAGAGACAGTACGAGTACAAGTTCTCCCACACCGAACTGGCTGCCGGCTCTCCCGAAGAAGCACGCCGCTGGTTTGACAAGGAGTTCGCCGACCTCGAGTGCGAACCCAGTAATCCGATGGGCAAGGTCCTGATCATAGACAAGATTCTCAACGTCGCCCGCTACGGTGGCGAGCAGCGCTTCATCGAAGGCAAGGACTGGGCGACGCGCTTTGCCCGTTACACGGCGTTGGCACTCGGGCGGGATACCGTTCGCATCGACGTTGCCGCTTTCAATATCGGCTACTGACCCATCGGGCAGTGCGCGCAGCGGCGCAGGTTTGGCGGCCTGTGCCGTTTCTTTTTGGACCATCGGGGCTGAAGATGTGCTGTGATCCTTGCCCTTTTGGTGCCCTCAAGCCGAGACGGAGAGTTGGCGATGTGCAGGCATAGGCGATGAGTAGGGCTTTCACCAGAGAGACGGCCAACGACGAAGACGAGGAGGAGGGAGCGGAGCCCGCGCTTCGTCTGCCACACGGCACTCGCAACTACATCACGCCGGGCGGGCACGCGCGCATTCGGGCCGAGCTCGAGCAATTGCTGCGCGTTGAACGGCCGCAGGTGGTCAGCGTCGTACAGTGGGCAGCATCGAATGGCGACCGTTCAGAGAATGCCGACTACATCTATGGCAAGCGGCGGCTACGAGAGATTGACCGGCGCATACGTTTCCTGACCAAGCGCCTCGATCAGGCGGAGATCGTCGATCCAGCACGGCGCGCGAATACCAAGCAGGTGTTTTTCGGGGCGACGGTGACCATCTGCGACGAGCAGGGACTTGAGAATACCTACCAGATTGTCGGCGTGGACGAGACGGATTCTGCCCGTGGACGTATCAGTTGGGTGTCGCCGCTGGCGCGAGCGCTGCTCAAGTCGCACGCCGGCGACAGTGTGCGTTTTCAGAGCCCGGCCGGCTGGCGTGAAGTCGAAGTATTGAACGTTGCGTACCTGAGCATCGAACCTTGAATACCTGATGCGCTGCTGCTGCCCGGGCAGCCGCGCGTTGCCGTCAGGGCTTGAAATGGCAGCGACCGTCCCCAACTGCGGAGTCATTGCTCACAGTCCGTAGCGCCGCCGCTTCGGGGCTGTTTTTCGTCAACGCTTTTCACGGAGTCTTGCATGGGTGCACAGAAGGAAACCCTCGGTTTTCAGGCAGAAGTCAAGCAACTGCTGAACTTGATGATCCATTCGCTTTACAGCAACAAGGAGATCTTCCTGCGCGAATTGATCTCCAACGCTTCGGACGCATGTGACAGGCTGCGCTTCGAGGCACTGAACAATGCTGCCCTGTACGGCGACGATGCCGAATTGAAGATTCGCATTTCTTTCGACAAGGAAGCACGGACGTTGAGTATTTCAGACAACGGCATCGGGCTTTCGCGCGACGAGGCGGTCGAGCACCTGGGAACGATCGCCAAGTCGGGAACTCGTGAGTTCTTTTCGGCATTGACCGGTGATCAGGCCAAGGATGCGCATCTGATCGGTCAGTTCGGTGTCGGCTTCTATTCGTCGTATATCGTTGCCGACAAGGTGACGGTGGTTTCCCGCCGTGCCGGCGTCGAAGCCAACCAGGCGATCAGATGGGAATCGTCCGGCGAGGGTGATTTCACCATTGAGGTCATCGAGCGGGGGCAGCGCGGCACCGAGGTGACGCTCCATCTGCGCGAGGGCGAAGACGAGTTCCTCTCAAGCTGGAAGGTGCGCGAGATCATTCGCAAGTACTCTGACCACATCACGCTGCCGATCCTGATGAAGAAGGAGCAATGGGACGAGGAGAAGAAGGCGCAGGTCGTCACTGATGAGGACGAGACCGTCAACCAGGCGTCGGCGCTGTGGAGTCGTCCAAAATCGGAGATCACCGACGAGCAGTACCGAGAGTTCTACAAGCACGTGGCGCATGATTTCGAGGACCCCCTGGCGCATGTCCATGCCCGGGTGGAGGGCAAGCAAGAGTATACGCAGTTGCTCTATATCCCGTCGCGCGCGCCGTTCGACCTTTTCGAGCGCACTGCCCGCCATGGCATCAAGCTGTATGTCCGCCGTGTCTTCATCATGGATGATGCCGAACAGCTGATGCCGCTCTACCTGCGCTTCGTGCGCGGAGTGGTCGACTCCAACGACCTGCCGCTCAACGTTTCGCGCGAAATCCTGCAGCAGTCGCGCGATATCGAAGCGATTCGTGCGGGCTGTGTGAAGAAGGTGCTGGGCCTGCTCGAAAGCCTGGCTGACAGCGAGGAAGCGAGCGAGCGGGAAAAGTACGTCAAGTTCTGGCAGGAATTTGGTCGTGTTCTCAAGGAAGGCATTGGTGAAGATTTCGCCAACAAGGAGCGCATCGCCAGGTTGCTGCGCTATGCCTCCACGCATGCCGATACGCCGGACGAGAACGTCTCTCTGGCCGATTACGTCACGCGGATGAAGGATGGCCAGGAGAAGATCTATTACGTTACCGCGGAAACCTTCACTGCCGCCAGGAACAGCCCGCACCTCGAGATCTTCCGCAAGAAGGGCATCGAAGTGCTGCTGCTTTCCGACCGCGTCGATGAATGGGTGGCCGGTCACCTGACCGAGTTCGACGGCAAGCCGTTGCAGTCAGTTGCCAAGGGTGGGCTGGATTTGGGCAAACTTGAGGATGTGGCCGAAAAGGAAGAGGCGGAGAAGGCGGCCGACGAGTACAAGGAACTGCTCGAGAAGGTCAAGAAGACGCTGGGGGACAAGGTCAAGGACGTGCGCGTTACTCATCGCCTGACCGACTCGCCTTCGTGTCTTGTGGCCGATCAGTACGATCTCGGTGGCAATCTGCAGCGGATCCTCAAGGCTGCCGGGCAGCAGGCACCGGCGAGCAAGCCGATCCTCGAAATCAACCCCAAGCACCCGGCGGTACAACGTCTCAAGTACGAAGAGACGCGCTTCGACGACTGGGCGAACCTCCTGCTTGAGCAGGCGACACTGGCCGAGGGGGGCTCGCTCGACGATCCGGCCGGTTTCGTCAAGCGAATCAACGACCTGATGCTGGCACTTTCGCTGGGTGGCGGGCGCTGAAGCGACCTCCGCGATGACTGTCGGCGGGCCGGCGCTACTGCACGGTCTGCCGCCGATCCTCGATGTCGGCGTCAGGATCCTGATTCTGGGCAGCTTTCCTTCGCCGGCCTCACTGGCTGCGGAGCACTACTACGCGCACCGGCAGAACCAGTTCTGGCGCCTGCTTGGGGTACTCCTCTGCGAACCGTTGCCCGTTCTCGACTATGCTGACAAGCAGCGCAGCTTGCTCAAGCACCACATCGGTGTCTGGGATGCCTATCGCCAGTGTCGCCGGCAGGGCGCGCTCGACGCAGCAATCCAGTCAGCCGAGGTCAATGATTTCCTGCGCTTGCGCGAGGAAGCTCCGCAGTTGCAGCGGATCTGCTTCAACGGCCGGACTGCCGGGAAGTTTGCCATCTGGTTCCAGAAGGCAGGCTACCAGACGCTCGTCCTGCCGTCGACCAGCCCCGCCTACACTCTGGCCTTCGAACGCAAGGTCGAATTCTGGCGTGCGGCCGGGCTCGGGGAAATGGCTCCTGATTGATCGACGCGCTGTACCCGGTCTGGCAATCGGCATTGAGCAGGTTGGGCAGTCTCCGGTATAGTGACCGCAGATCCCCCTGGAAGACTGCATATGCCCCAAGCCGCGGTCAACGCCGTCCATGAACATCGTCTGACACTCGCGGAAGTCCTCGACTGGCTGGTTGCCGATGGCCTGGTGGCGGTGACCGACGCCGATCTCCTGCTCAAGGAGAGTCGTCTCAAGCGTCTGACGGCGCATCCGTTGGTGCTCATCGCCGACCAGAAATGGAAGTCGCAGCAGGAGCCTCATCGACCATTGACCCTCGACGATCTCGGCGAGTGGCTGGGTGGCAGGGTGGGACTCGAGTATCACCACATCGATCCCCTGAAGGTCGACTTCACTGCCATCACCGAAGTGATGTCGAGTGCCTACGCCACACGGTTTGGCATCCTGCCGATTGAGGTCGCGGCGCGCGAACTCGTGGTGGCGACCACTGAGCCCTACCTGCGCGACTGGGAAAGGGAGATCAAGGCGATCATCAAGAAAGAAATTCGGCGGGTGATTGCCAATCCGGTCGACGTGGCGCGCTATCTGGTTGAGTTCTACAATCTGGCGCGTTCGGTCAAGAAAGCCGCACAATTGCGTGGCCCGACCGGCAACCTGTCGTCTTTCGAGCAACTGGTTGAACTCGGCCGGGCCAACCGCCAGTTCGACGCCAATGACCAGCACATTGTCAATATTGTCGACTGGCTCTGGCAGTACGCTTTCGAGCAGCGTGCCAGCGACATTCATATCGAACCGCGGCGGGATGTCGGGATCGTTCGTTTCCGGATTGACGGTGTCCTGCATCAGGTCTACCAGATTCCCATGAGCGTTCTGGCAGCGATGGTCAGCCGTGTCAAGATTCTTGGCCGCATGGACGTGGTCGAGAAGCGCCGCCCGCAGGATGGGCGGATCAAGACGCGAACGGCCGACGGTCAGGAAGCTGAACTGCGCCTGTCAACGCTGCCCACCGCTTTCGGCGAGAAGCTGGTGATGCGGATTTTCGACCCGGAAGTGCTGGTCCGTGGTTTCTCCGACCTCGGCTTCAGCGACGATGACCAGGCACGCTGGAAGACGATGTCGGAAAGACCCAACGGCATCATCCTGGTCACCGGCCCCACCGGTTCAGGAAAGACCACGACGCTCTATTCGACGCTGAAACAGCTTGCGACACCCGCGGTCAACGTGTGCACGATCGAGGATCCGATCGAGATGGTCGAGCCGGCGTTCAACCAGATGCAGGTCCAGAACGTCATCGATCTTGGCTTCGCGCAAGGGGTGCGCGCGCTGATGCGGCAGGATCCGGACATCATCATGATTGGTGAAATCCGTGACCTGGAAACCGCCGAGGTGGCCATTCAGGCAGCCCTGACCGGTCACCTCGTGCTGTCGACACTACATACCAACGATGCGCCTTCGGCGATCACGCGCATGCTTGATCTCGGTGTTCCCCCGTATCTGCTCAGTGCGACGATGCTCGGTGTGATGGCGCAGCGCCTGGTGCGGATTCTCTGTCCGCACTGCAAGCAGGCACAGCCGGCCAGCCCGGTCGAGGAGACCATGTGGGATCAACTGGTGGCGCCCTGGAAATCAAACCGCCCGTCTCGCTTCTACCGTCCGGTAGGTTGCCTCGATTGTCGCATGACAGGCTACCTCGGGCGTGTCGGACTGTACGAGATTTTGATGCTGTCGCCGGACGTCAAGTTGGCAATCAGCGAAAACAGGGACATCGCCCGGATTCGCGATATGGCTTTTCGGGAAGGGATGAAACCCTTGCGGATCTCGGGAGCGATGAAAGTTGCGGCGGGCATCACGACTCTGGCAGAGGTGTTCAAGGTCGCGCCACCGGTGGAGCAGAGCTGATTGTGCGGGGTTTGGCAGTGCCGGCGCTATACGGCTGTCCCGAGGGGCCAGGGACAGGGTGGCCTGTTGCTGTCTGGCCTGAGCTTGGTGAGGGTAGACCGAGGAGTTGCTCAGTAACCCCGGGCCAGATGAGCGTGGCCCCCCTGCCGACCCTCAAGTAAAGCCGCATTGGTGCCGTAACTGTCAACACGAAGCATTGAAGGGCTTGCGCTAACTTGCCGAACGAAGGGGCCAACTTCTCCTGCCGAGGAGGACGGCAGTCTCCCCAGCAGGGGACGTATTTCCATATGGAGGTTAACGATGAGCAGTAGCAGGATCGAAGACAGCGATCTGCTTTCGGTCTTGTTTTCCCCGGACACGGTTGAAGTCGCGCCTTCGCCTGCCAGCATCCTGTGGAAGGTACTGCTGGTGGACGACGAGACCGACGTCCACACCGTTCTTCGCCTGGCCTTGCAGGATGTGGTCATCGAAGGGGGTGGACTGCTGCTGTTGGATGCTTTATCTGCCACAGAGGCGAGGGCGGTGCTTGCTGCCAACCCTGACATTGCCTTGATCCTGCTCGACGTGGTGATGGAATCCGATCAGGCGGGCCTTGATCTCGTGCACTACATCCGGGATGAACTGGGTAACCGCAGCGTACAGATCGTCCTGATTACTGGCCAGCCGGGCTACGCACCGCAGCGGGAAGTGATCTCTGACTACGCGATCGATGGCTACCGGCTCAAGTCGGAACTGAGTGCCAACCAGATCTTCGTTCAGGTCTGTTCGGCGATTCGTAGCTATCGGCTGATGCGCGAACAGGAGACCCTGCAACGGCATCTTGAGCAGAAGGTGACGGAACTGGATGAGGCCTTGCAGGCGCTCCGCGAAAGCGAGGCCAACTTCATCCGGGCTCAGTCGGTTGCCCACGTCGGGAGCTGGAACTACGAACTGGCGAGCGACCGGATGCATCTGTCGGCGGAAACCTGCCGTATTTTTGGTTTGCCGGAAGGGACCATCGGCAGTTACCAGGCGTACTTGGCGCGCGTCTTTGCCGACGATCGCGAGGCGGTCGAGCAGGCATGGCAATCGTTTCTCGAGCGGGGTGGCTCCTTCGAACACGAGCACCGGATCATGGTTGGCAAGGCCATTCGCTACGTCCGCCAGCGCGCCGACCTGACTTCGGGCGCTGACGGCAGGCCGCTGCGCAGCCTGGGTACAACGCAGGACATCACCGAGCGCAGGCAAGTAGAGGAGGAGCTTCGGCGGTCGAATGGCGAGCTGGAGCAGTTCAGTTACGCCATTTCACATGATCTCCGGCAACCCTTGAGAATGATCTCCAGCTACCTGCAATTGCTCGGCATCAGCCTTGGGAACCAATTGGCCACCGAGCAGCGCGAATATTTCAATTTTGCCATCGACGGCGCCAAGCGTCTGGACCGAATGCTGGTTGCACTGCTCGAGTACTCTCGGGTTGGTCGCCTCGGTGAACCGCCGGCGTGGCTCGAAAGTCGGGCGATACTCGATGAGGCGCTGCTGTTCCTGCAGCCGTCGATTGCCGAGGCGCAGGCGATCATCAGTATCCGCGGCAAGTGGCCACGCGTCTTCGTTCGCCCGGACGAGATGCTGCGCCTGTTGCAGAACCTGATCGGCAACGCGGCCAAGTTTCGCGTTGCCGGGCGGACACCGATGATCACCGTTTCCAGTCAGGTGGCGGGCGGCGACTGGTGCCTGGCCGTTGCGGACAACGGGGTGGGTCTCGACCCGGGTCAGCTTGGTCGCCTGTTTCAGGTGTTCCAGCGCCTGCAAAGCCGCGCCCGCTTTGAGGGCAGCGGCGTGGGTCTGGCACTCTGTCGCAAGATTGCCGAGCATCATGGCGGGCGAATCTGGGCCGAGTCGGCAGGCGAGGGTCAGGGCAGCCGCTTCTGCGTATCACTGCCTCTGCCGCGGGAATGCTGATGCCGGCGCCCAGTGATCTGCCGTCACTCGAGCGCCCGGGTGGGCCGACGACGGCCGGTGGCCGCCTGATCTGGCGGCCGGTATCCCTGGCCGTCGTGGTTTTTGTGCTGGCTGCGGCATTGACAGCCGGGTTGATCTGGCGTCAGGAACAGTATGGCGTGCGCGAAGCTCGCAGCCTGGCCACCGCCGTGGCCGCCGAGCGTGCTTACGCCATTCACCTCAGCGCCGATCGTGGGCTGGTCGCCTTTCCGGATGTGCTGGCTTCGGCCCAGCTGGCTGAATTGGAGGAGCGTGGTTACGCCTATGAACTAATCCGCCTGCATCCGGACAGCCGCGAGAAGGAGGTGATCAGCGCCTCGTCATCGCGGTCACTGGTGGACCCGGTTGAAGAAGTGCTGTCGATACAGAACGCTACCTGGACCCTGCGCGTGGCGCCAGTCGAGGGCTGGAGCGACACCTCGGGGCTGCTGTGGAAGTCGGCCTTGGGCTTGTTCTTCTGCCTGCTGTTGGCCTGGCAGGCCGCTTGGCAGGCGAAACTGGTCGCCGCGGCAAAGGCCCATGAACGGACTCTCGAGTTGCGCGTTGCGCAGCGTACGGCTGATCTGCAGCGCTTGGCCGAAGTGACCGCGCACCACTTGCAGGAGCCGGCGCGCCGCGTTGCCAGCTACGCGGGCCGCTTGCGGTCGCAACTGGCTGGCCGCATTGACGATGAGGAAGTGCAGGTGTCGCTTGATTTCCTTGGCCAGCAGGCAGGTCGTTTGCAGGAGTTGCTGCGGGACGTGGAACTTTATCTGGCAGCGGACCAGCCGCGCGGCAAGGTTGAGTGTTGCTCTGTCGAGCAGACTCTTGCCGACCTGCTGACCCAGCTTGCCGAGCCCATCGCCCGGGCGGGCGCCAGGGTCAACGTCGGCCCCCTGCCGGACGCCGTGATCGACGCGCCACGTCTGAAGGACATCTTTCGAGTTGCGATCGAGAACGCGCTGCGGCATGGCCGCGGCGATCAGGCGTTGCGGATCGACATCAGTGGCGAGCAATCCGGTGCGTCGGTTCGCTATGAGATCAGCGACAACGGTCCCGGCGTCGAGGAAGCGTACCGTGCACGAGTGTTCCGGGTTTTTGAGCGTTTGTCGTCGGGTGGTGAAGGAACCGGCGTCGGACTGGCGATTCTCCGCCGCATTGCCGAAAGTACCGGTGGCCATGCCTGGCTCGAAGAAACCCCTGGCGGAGGCTGCCGATTGGTGCTGGAATTGCCGGCCGGACATCAGCCGCCAGCAAGCCGTCGCTCATGATCGTTCCAACCAGTCTCAATGAGCAGTGAACCGAGAGAAATGAAGCCCCCATCGTCCCACTTCCTGATCCTGCTGGCCGAGGACGAGCCGGCCGATGCCCACCTGCTGCGGCTGGCGCTGATTGAAGGCCGTGTCGAGGCCGACCTGGAGCATGTCGCCGACGGCCGCGAGGCGCTTGAGTATCTGCGCCAGCAAGGTCATCGCTTCGCGCATGCGAGGCGTCCGGACCTGATCCTGCTTGATCTCAACATGCCGCGCATGGATGGCAGGGAGTTCCTCGCGGCTGTCAAGGCGGATGGTGCGCTTTGCGATATCCCGGTGGTGGTACTGAGTACGTCGGAAGTCGAGCGCGACGTGGTCGCTGCCTACCGTCTCGGTGCCGCTGGCTACCTCGCCAAGTCGCCTGATGTGACTGAGTTCACCGAAGAGATACGTCAGTTGACTGCCTACTGGGCTTGCCCTGAGCGTTTGCCGGAACAGCATTGAGGAAGAACAGATATGAATCGGTTCGGCCAATCCCTGTTCGTCCTGATCGTCCAGGCAGCAGCCGGCGATACGCGCCAGGGGGAACTGCCGATCCATGGCAATCGCTTCACTGTAGAGCACTGCTTCAAAGCGGGTGCGCTTGCGTCACAATAGCAATAGTCGGTAAAGCATGAAGCGATAGGGCGAGATGGAGAGTTGCACATGAACAGGTCGCTCCAGCAGCAGATATCAATCCTGGTGGTTGAAGACGATCCCGGCGATCTCGGACTGATCCGGGCTTACGTCAGCCGTGCCGGTCTGCGGCGCGTCGGCGATCGGGATCCGGTGGTCTGGACGGCGACCCTGGTCGAGGGGGTGGCGCTGGCGGTCGCCAACCGGCCAGATGTCGTGCTGCTTGACCTGTCTCTGCCTGATTCGGCCGGACTCGCCACGGTGCAGGTGATGCGCGGCGTGGTGCCCGATGTGCCGATCATCGTGCTCACCGGCCAGGACGATCATCAGCTTGCCGAGGCTGCCTTGCAGGCGGGCGCGCAGGACTATCTGGTCAAGGGGCAGTTTGAGCACGATGCACTGGGTCGGGCCATCCGGCATGCGCTGGTCCGTCAGAGGCTCGAATCGCGTTTGCGTCTATTCGAGGCGGCGCTCAATTCCGCGGCCAACGGAATCATGATCACCGACGTCAACGCAACGATCGAATGGGCCAATCCGGCATTTACGAAAATGACCGGAATTGCGCTGGCCGAAGCCGTCGGTCGCAAGGCCAACGAGGTGCTCAACTCTGGCAAGCAGGACGCCGAGTTTTACCGGCGCATGTGGGAAACCATTCTCGATGGCCGGATATGGAGCGGCGAACTCATCAACCGACGGCGGGATGGCAGTCTTTACGACGAGGCGCTGACCATTTCACCGGTCACCAACAGCAATGGCAGCATTCAGCATTTTGTTGCCATCAAGCAGGACATCTCGGCCCGCAAGGCGACCGAAGAACGGGTGCAGCACCTTGCCCACCACGACCAGTTGACCGATTTGCCGAATCGCGTGCTGTTGAGCGACCGTTTGTTCCAGTCTTTGGCGCAGGCGCGTCGGGACCGCAGCACGCTGGCGCTGATGTTTCTCGATCTTGACCAATTCAAGCCAGTCAACGATACGCTGGGTCATGACATCGGTGATCTTTTGCTCAAGGAAGTCGCGCTCCGTCTGCAGGCTTGCGTGCCGCGCGACGCGGACACCGTTTCGCGCCTCGGGGGCGACGAGTTCGTTATTCTCCTGGCACAGATCGACAAGGCAAGCGACGCCGTGCTGGTGGCCGGAAAGATCCTCGCCGCGATCGAGCGGCCGTTTTGCATCGGGCCCCATGTCATCGGTATCTCGGCCAGCATCGGCATCGCTGTTTATCCGCAGCACGGCGAGGACGTGAACCAGTTGTTGAAGAACGCCGACACGGCGATGTACCTGGCCAAGAAGACAGGGCGCAACTGTTACCGATTCTTCCGGCAGATCACCGAAACGGCGGGGGGGCTGGCTTGATGGCGGATCAGACAGCAACGACACGGGAAACGCCGGCAAGTGCGGAGAACTCGCCGGTTGCGAGGGGTCGTGACGATCAGCCAATGTTCTGGGCACCCTCGCTCGCCTTTCTGAGATACACCGGCTGGTCGATCGTCGTCGCTGCGGCGGGGACCCTGCTGACCATCCTGCTGACCATACCGGAACAGCCATGGCGAGCCGCCGGTCCGGCGGTACTGATGCTGGTGGCCATAAGCGCACTGGGACTGATGTCGACGGGCCGGGTACGCGCGTCGCTCGCTGTCCTGGTCTGGGGAACGTGGCTCACGGTGGTCGGCATTTCGACCTTCTTCGGTGGTCTGCGCGGGCTGCTGGTGATTGTCTATCCCTTGCTGATACTGACCGGGGGCTGGCTGCTTGGGACGGCGACCGCTGTGCTTCTCGGCCTGCTGACGGTGGCGGCAATTTTCGGTTTCCTGGTCGCCGACTGGTGGGGCTTTCTGCCACACCCGCCAACTCCCATTGTGATGTACGCCGTGGTGCAGACGGCCGGGATCGTGGTCGCCATGCTGCTGATCACCCATCTCATTCGCTCGTATCGCAGCAGGATCGATGAGGTCGAGCGCTTGAGCGCCAACCTCGCCCAGCGCACCGCCGATCTACAGGCGCGTGAAGCCGATCTGAATCGAGCGCAGGCGGTTGCTCATGTCGGCAGTGGGGTGCTCGACCTGGCGACCGGCAAGATAGAGCTGTCAGCGGAGAGCTGTCGGATCTTCGGTCTTCCCGAGGGCACCACGGGCAGCATGGCCATGTTCATGGCGCTGGTTCATCCGGAAGATCGCAGCGCCTTGCAGCAAGGCGGTGAGGCGGCACTCAAGGGAGAGCCGTTCGACAAGGAATTGCGGATCGTGATCGGCAACACGGTTCGCTGGATTGCGCAGAGAGCGGAGGTCGAGTTCGACGAGGGCGGCAGGCCTTTGCGCAGCGTCGGTACCACCCAGGACATCACCGAGAGAAAGGAACTGGAAGCCACCTTGCGCGAACAGCGGGAGTTCTTTCGGCTGATTTCCGAGAGTATTGGCGAGCACATCGCGGTTCTCGACCTGGAAGGACGGCGGGTATACAACAGCCCCTCGTATCGGCAGTTCTTTGGCGATACGAGGGATCTGCGCGGCACCGATTCGTTTGGCGATGTGCACCCCGATGACCGCGAACGGGTGCAGCGGGTATTCAGAGAGACGGCCGAAACCGGTGTTGGCCAGGACATCGAGTATCGCCTCGTTCGGCAGGATGGCAGCGTCCGCTACATGTCCTCGGCGGGAAAGGTGATCAAGGACAAGCAGGGTCAGGCGGTCCGCATCGTCGTCGTATCGCACGACATCAGCGACCGCAAGCAGGCGGAACAGTGGGAGCGCATCGCGGCGACTACGTTCGAGTCGCAGCAGGGCATGTTCATTACCGACGCCAAGGGGGTCATTCTGCGCGTCAACCAGGCATTCACCGAGATCACCGGCTACAGCGCCGAGGAATGCGTCGGACGCACGCCGAAGCTGCTCAGCTCGGGTCGCCACGACGCTGCTTTCTATCAGGCGATGCATGAGAGTCTTGCGCGCACAGGGACCTGGCAAGGCGAGATCTGGAACCGGCGCAAGAACGACGAAGTCTTCCCGGAGTGGCTGACGATCTCCGCCGTCAGGGACAGCGAGGGCTGTGTCACCCACTACGTATCGACGCTGATGGACATCACCCTGCGCAAGGCGGCTCAGGAAGAGATCCGGCATCTGGCCTTTTACGACCCCCTGACCGGGCTGCCGAATCGCCGCCTGCTGCATGACCGCCTGCGGGTGGCCATGGCCGCCAGCGCCCGTCGTGACCGGCAGGGTGCACTGCTGTTCATCGATCTCGACAATTTCAAGACGCTCAACGATACGCTCGGTCATGCCATGGGTGATCTGCTCCTGCAACAGGTGGCCAAGCGCTTGTCGGGCTGCGTCCGGGACCGGGATACCGTCGCCCGTCTCGGCGGTGACGAGTTCGTGGTCATGCTTGAGGATCTCGGCACGCAATCGCAGGAGGCCGCCAAGCAGAGCCGGATCGTCGGTGAGAAGATTCTCGGTGTTCTCAATCGCCCCTATGATCTGGCCGGGTCCGAGTACCACAATACGCCGAGCGTCGGCATCACCCTGTTTGGTGGCCAGCAGGAGGATATCGAGGAACTGATGAAGCGGGCCGATCTGGCCATGTACGAGGCCAAGGCGACCGGTCGCAATACCTTCCGTTTCTTCGATCCGCAGATGCAGGCCGTGGTCACCGCGAGGGTTGCTCTCGAGCGGGATCTGCGCGAGGCGCTGCAAAAACAGGAGTTCTTCCTGTGCTACCAACCGCAGGTCGACAGCGCTGGCCGCATCGTCGGTGCCGAGGCTCTACTCCGCTGGCAACATCGGCAGCGTGGCTTCGTCTCGCCCGCCGAATTCATTCCTCTCGCCGAGGAAACCGGGCTCATCCTTCCTCTGGGCCTGTGGGTGCTGGAAACCGCCAGTGCGCAGGCGGCCGTCTGGGCGGCCGAGGCCGGCCGAGAGGACTTCACGGTTTCCGTCAATGTCAGTGCCCGCCAGCTCCTGCAGCCCAACTTCGTCGAACAGGTGCTGGGGGTCCTTGGCAACACCGGTACCAACCCGCACAACCTCAAGCTTGAACTGACCGAGAGCATGTTGCTCGACAAAAACCAGGAGATTATCGCCAAGATGACCGCTCTGAAAGAGCGGGGCGTCGGCTTCTCGCTCGACGATTTTGGCACCGGCTACTCGTCGCTGTCATATCTCAAGCGGCTCCCGCTCGATCAGTTGAAGATCGACCAGTCGTTCGTCAGGGACCTGCTGACGGACCCCAATGACGAGGCAATTGCACGCACGATCGTCGCCCTGGCCAGCAGCCTCGGCCTGTCGGTCATCGCCGAGGGTGTGGAAAGTGTAGAACAACGCAACGTTCTGGCGGCACAGGGCTGCTACACCTACCAGGGCTACCTCTTCAGCCGGCCGCTACCTTTGGCTGACTTCAACCTGTTTCTCCGGCGGCATTGACCACGGCTTTCCCGCGTAATGAGGCAATCGCCTCGCGCCGCGGGTCTGCCGCCGACTCCTGGTCACGAGTTCATCGGGCTTCCTCGTCGTCACGATCAGACGCCAGCGTCTCCTGCAGGCTGTCCAGGTCCTCGCGGTTTTGCCGCAGAAAGAAAAAAAGGCCCCACACCAAGCCGCCACCGATGATGGCGACCAGTGCGACAGCGCCCCAGTCCAGGTTGGCCAGCGATCCAGCGTCCATCGGCTTTTCCTCAGTATGCCCGGGTCCATTATGCCACCCGCAGCGCCGACCAATGCATTTCAACCTTGACTGACGGAACAGCCTGTGGTGTCGCAGGAATCGGGAACCCGGGCAGAGTGATGGCGCAGTGAATGGACAGCACGCTTGCGCGGGTCCGATTACGGTCCGGTCTCACCCAGCCGGGCGATCAGGCCGGAATGGCGGCGGGTTCGGTTGACGCAGGCATTGACCAGAACCTCCTGGCCAGCGACCAGGCAGACTCGCTTTGATGCCCGCGTGACGCCGGTGTAGAGCAGCTCGCGCGTCACCACCCGGTTGGTCTGCTCGGGAAGCAGCAAGAGTACCGACTCAAATTCGGAGCCCTGCGCCTTGTGTACGGTCATGGCAAAGGCGGTGTCGTGTTCCGGTAGACGGATCGGCGCGACCGGCCGGAAACCGGCGTCCTGCCCGGGGAACCAGACCATCAGCTCACCGGCATCGTCCGGCAGGCAGAGGCCGATGTCGCCGTTGAACAACTTCAGAACGTAGTCATTCCTGAGCACCATAACCGGGCGTCCGAGATACCACGGCGAACCGGTGACGGTGCCGTGGGTGTCGCCGAGCGATTGCTGCAGGTGCCGGCTGACGAGCGCGTTGATGGCGTGGACGCCACGCGCCGTCTCGCGCTGCGCGCAGAGGACGCGAAAGCGATCAAAGGCGGCAAACACCTGGTGGCGGCGCGTCGCCGGGTCGGCGTGTGGGTGCATGAGGGCTTCTCGATAGGGCTGATAGCCATCGCGAATCGCCTGCCGTGTCGCGGCTTCGAGGTCGGCGCTGCCGTCGGGCAGCCAGCCGACCGACAGATCCGTGGTGCCGGCCAGCCAGTCGCAGGCCTCGGCGCCGCGGCCGGCATTGATGTCGGCAGCCAGACGGCCGATGCCGGAGGTGCTGGCGAAACGGTGGCTTTCCGAGAACCAGACAACGCAGTCGGCGAGCGGGGTCGGCGTGATCGCTGGCGGTGGCTGGATGCGCGCCGCCGGCGTCGCAGTGAGCGCGGCGAGTTCGGCAATGCACGCTGCTGTCAGCGTCGGGTCGGCTGAGATCTCGGAAAACACCGCGCCGGCCTCGACTGCCGAGAGCTGGTCCTTGTCGCCGAGGAGGACCAGGCGGGCGTCGGGTGGCACGGCTTCGCACAGTTGGCAGGCGAGCGCGAGGTCGAGCATCGACGCTTCATCGACGAACAGCGCATCGATCGGCAACGGGTTGCCGGCGTGGTGCCGGAATCGGCCAGGTTCCGGCGTGACGCCGAGCAGGCGATGCAGTGTATGCGCCTCGCGCGGCAGCAGCGCCTGCAGTTCGGGTGGCAGGTCGCCAGCGCGTTGGCGCAGTGCATCCAGCATGCGCGCGGCCGCTTTGCCGGTCGGTGCCGCCAGGGCGACTCGCAACTTGGAATTCTCGGCCAGTAGACAGGCCAGCAAGGCGACGACGGTGGTCGTCTTGCCGGTGCCCGGGCCGCCGCTGATGATCGTCAGCCTGCCCCGCCAGGCGAGGGCGGCGGCCAGTTTCTGCCAGTCCGGCTGATCGCCGAGTCGCTGTCGATTGTCGAAGAACATCCGGTCGAGTCGATGGCGCAGCTCGTCACTCGGTGGCGATCCGTGACGCACAGCGCGCTGCCGAAGGCTCGCCGCCAGGCGGCGCTCGTAAGCAAAGTAGCGGTGCAGGTAGAGACGTCCGTCGCGGTCAAGGACCAGTGGCAGGACGGACGGCAAGGTTGGCGTCTTGCCCGCCGCGACGACCATCTGGCCGGCCAGCAGGCACTGCGACAGCTGGTCAGCCGAATGATCGGGGAAGAACTCGACGAGATCCTCCAGTGGTGTACAGACATGCCCGGCCTGCGTTGCCAGACTGACTTGACGGCCGGCCGCGGCGAGTACGGCCAGGGCCTCGGGTGGCGCACCCGCCTGTTCGGCCCATTGCCGCAGGTGGCTTGCGAAACCCTCTGCGAGATCGTTGCGGGCAGGCGGTTCCGACGAATGCGGGGTGCGGGAGCTCATGCGCTGGTCGCCAGCGAAGCACCCGACAGCAGAGCGTCGAGAGAGTCGATGGTCCCTTTTTGTGGGCGATGGTGGTAGACGCCGCAGGCGAGTCGCTCACCTGCCGGGGTCACCTCGTGCCAGCCCGGGCGGACACCGCGGACAAACAGGTAGTGGACGCCGCCGAAATGACTTTCGTAATCGTAGTCGGTGATCCGATGCCGCAGGTAGCGGTGCAGCGCGACGCTATAGATCAGGTGCTGCAGGTGGTAGCCGTGTGCCGCCATCGCTGCCGACAGTCGCTGCTGGCCGTAGTCAGCGGGGGTGAAGCCGAGATGGTTCGACTTCCAGTCAAGGACATGGAAGCGATCTGCCTGGCAGAACACCAGATCAATGAAGCCCTTGAGGTAACCGTCGAGCGGGGCAAAGCCAAGTCTCGGCTGGTTGTAGCCGTGTGCTGTCAGCCAGCCATTGAGTGCCGGTGCGGTGAGCCCTGCGGCGGGCAGGTTGAAGCCAAGTTCGACGAGACGTTGCCGGCGGGCCACCGATGACAGGACGATGTCACCGGGTAGGCTGGTCGCGAGAACGTCGTCGAGCAGTCGGCGCAGCATGTGCGCCAGGCGGCGGCTGGATTCCGCGTCCGGCAATCCCGTCAGCGACAGGGGATGGCTGGCCAGTACCTCGTCGATGATGTCTGGCCAGCGCTTCGGATCGCTGAAGTCAATCCGCTCGAAGAGGGCATGCACGCAATCGCCGGCCGCCGGTCCACGCGGGAAGTAGAGGATGTCGTCCGGTGCGATTTCCGCTGGCGTCGCGCCGCCGATGGCGGGCAGGCCAGTGAGCGTGCGGCCGTCGTGGTCGCTGGCCGAAGCTTCGCTCTCGGCGCCGTGCTGCAGGCTGCTGAAGCTGCCGATTTGCCAGCCGCCAGCGATGCTTTTGGGCGGCACCAGCGCAGCCAGGCTCGCCGGCGACAAG